>SDBU01000135.1_pt1 | contig 99978 bp, 93 predicted proteins | sample 2277071 | NCBI WGS metagenome assembly SDBU01 (sample SAMN10397929, study PRJNA504765) | marine sediment metagenome | isolation source: marine sediment core GS08_GC12, 126 cmbsf | place: Arctic Ocean: Gakkel Ridge, Loki's castle | collected 2008
CGGGCGCTAGCCCAGGACAAGGCAGCTATTCGCCGGGAGGTGGACAGAATAGTGGACCTGGTGGCTGACGGCGGCTATATTCCCCACGTGGATCATCGCTGCCCACCGGATGTCAGCTATGAGAACTACCTGTATTACTTGAAGACCAAGCGGGAGGCTCTGGGCATACCTGATCCGTGGGCCGATGGCCCACCTGACCCAAATGAGCTTGAACTATACGAGGAGGTCTGGTAAAAGGAGCGAATGATCAATGAATCTGTCGCCTATTATTTCCACCCCGCTCCGGTCGTTGATTCTGCCCCGCAACTGCCACCGCAAGCGGGTTAGCAGTTGGGACACCACCGGCGCCAATGACGACCGCTGGCACCTAAGCGCCGGTGAGAGTCGTGTTTTGGCCGACATCACCGGCCCCGGATGCATCAATCATATCTGGATGACCTACCCGGGCGACTCCCCGGCTGCCTTCCGGCGGCGAGTCATCCGTATGTTCTGGGATGGGGAGGAGAAGCCCAGCGTGGAGGTGCCCCTTGGCGATTTCTTTGGCGTCGGCCACGGGCTGTATTCCCCTTATGAATCAGCAGCTCTCAGCGAGACCGCCGGTCCGGCGTTCAACTGCTGGTGGCCCATGCCGTTTGCTACCGGTGCCCGTATTGAGATAGCCAATGAGGACACTGATGGTATTCTTTACTTCTATATTGACTATGAGGAGTATGACCACCCTATCCCTGAGGCCTTCTACTTCCACGCCCAGTACCGTCAGCAGTATCCTTGTGATGGCATCCCGGGGAACGACATCAACCTGGATGGAGCCGGCAACTACGTTATTCTGGAGGCAGAGGGACAAGGCAACTATGTCGGCTGCAATCTCAGTATTGACAACTATGCCGGCGGCTGGTGGGGTGAGGGCGATGATATGATTTTCATTGATGACGATACCTGGCCGCCCTCCCTGCACGGGACGGGCAGCGAGGATTACTTCTCCCATGCCTGGGGTATGCAGGACCAGCGCGGCCTGTACAACGGTACTTCCCTGTACCCCCACGACCACGAGGACTGGAACGGCAAATGGACCGTCTACCGCTGGCATATTCCCGACCCTGTTACCTTTGAGCAGCGCATCAAGGTAACCATTGAGCACGGGCATGCCAACGACCGGTCTGACGACTACTCTTCGGTAGCCTATTGGTATCAGACCGAGCCCCACCAGCCATTCCCGCGACTGCCGTCAGTCACCGAGCGTCTGCCGCGGGACATACGCGAATGACAGGCGCAAGCAGGGAAAAGCCCAATGGAGGCGAATTATATACTGATTGGCAACTACAAACAGGAGGAGGTACTAAGATGGCTCTGACAGTGAAGAAGGTAACAGCAGTGAGTGTGGACGTGGAAGACACGCCAGGAGTGGCGGCAAAAATGACGGCTAAGCTGCGCGAGGCGGGTATTAACCTCAAAGCCCTGGCCGGCTGGCCCAAAGGGCAGGGGCAAGCGACAGTAATGCTCATACCCGAAGATGTAGACGCTCTGCGGAACTTGGCTGCCCAGGAATCAGTGGCGACGACTGAGGAAGCCCTGGTCTGGGTAGAAGGACCTGACGAGGTGGGGGCCTTGGGCGATTTCACGGACAAGCTCGCCGCCGGAAACATCAATATCGTCGCCTGCCAGGCTCTGGGCGTCGGCGGTAATTTCGCCGCCGTGTTCAGCTTCGCTGACGAAGCAACCGTTGACCGGGTTATTGAGCTGACAAGCTAATAGCTGCCTGACAACTCATCAAAAGTCAATTGAGGCTCCCAGGTCACTAACAGTGATCCAGGCGATAGTTTATCCAATCCCAGCAACACAGCACCAATAGCCCTTTCCTAATCCACAGGAGCCACATATTTCTCAGCGGAAGGGGCTCCCATAAGGAGGCACACCAAGTGCAACAGCCAAAGATCGGTCTGCAACTGATAGTCTATGGACCCCGTCCCGAAAAGGACCTGGCGGGCGTCGCCCAGGAAATCGCCGTAGCTGGCTACGACGGCATGGAGATTGGTGCCGGCATCGTTGACGCTTATAGTACTGATGAGGTCAACGACATTCTGGCCCAGACGGGTCTCACCCTGCCCGGCGTCCACAGTGGCTACGCCGATTTCGCCAGTCCCGAGCGGGTTGACCAGTTCCTACAGTTCCTCAATGCCGTCGGTGGAAAGTATCTAATCTGTTCAGGGGTATGCCTGGGATTCTCTCCCTCCAAGGAGGAGGGCCTCGCTGCCTATCAGAGCGCCGCCGAGACCTTCAATAAGATGGGCCAGCGTTGCCAGGAGCAGGACATAACCTTCTGCTACCATAATCACGCCTTTGAATTTGAGGAGCATGACGGGGTCAAGGGCATCCATCGCCTGGCCGAGCTTACCGACCCTGACCTGGTCAAGTTCAATATTGACGTCTACTGGGTAGCTATCGGCGGCGAAGACCCGGCCGAGTTTCTCCACCGCTACGCCGACCGGGCGGGATACTATCACTTCAAGGATGGAGCACCAGGCTCTTTCATTGAGCTGGGGCAGGGCATTGTTGATTTGGTGTCCGCCCGGCAAGCGGCTTTGGAAGTAGGGGTGGACTGGGTAGTCTATGAGCAGGACACAACCGAAAAAGAAGTTAAGGTATCCATCACCGAGAGCCGCGAGTACCTACGGTCCATCGGTTGGTAGTCAGTATCGCTGCCCTACCCTAATCGAGCAAAGGGGCCCTGATGAGGGCCCCTACTGGCGCTCAGTAAGGTATTGATGTATTGACTGCGCGGCCTGGCGGCCGTTGCCCATACCCCGAACCACCGTCTCCTCACCGGGAACTAAGTCCCCGCCGGCAAAGATTCCGGGAACGCTGCTCTCCAGGGTCTCGGGGTTGACGATGACATGACCGCTCTCATCCAGCTCTATTCCCGGCGCCGCTATGGGCACCAGAGGACTGACGCGGGCCCCGACAGCGATAACTACCAGATCAGTGTCAATGGTGAACTCAGAGTCGGCAATCGGCACGGGCCGCGGTCGGCCCGAGGCATCGGGCTCGCCCAGCTCCATCCTGATGCACTCCATACCCACCACATCGCCGTCCTCACCTATGAACCTAATCGGCTGGGTGAGAAACTGAAACTGAATGCCTTCTTCCTCAGCGTGGCGCACTTCTTCCATCCGGGCGGGCATCTGCTCGCGGCTGCGTCGGTATACGATGGTAACCGTTTGGGCTCCCAGCCGCAGCGCCCACCGGGCGGCATCCACCGTCACATTACCGCCGCCTATCACTGTTACATATTGCCCCCGCCGGATGGGAGTGTCATAATCGTCACGGTAAGCCTGCAGAAGATTGACGCGGGTAAGATACTCATTAGCTGAATAGATCCCCCGCAGGTTTTCGCCGGCAATACTCAAAAATCTCGGGCTGCCGGCCCCCAGGCCCAAAAACACGGCCTCAAACCCCATCTCCCCCAAAATCTCGTCCATAGTCACCGTCCGCCCCACGACGGTGTCGTGGCTGATCTGTACCCCTAACTCCACCAGTGCCTTAATTTCATGGCGGACAATATCGTTAGGCAAGCGGAATTCGGGTATACCATAGATCATTACCCCACCCGGTTCGTGCAGCGCCTCAAATATGGTGACCTGGTGGCCCAGCTTAGCTAATTCGCCGGCGCAGGTCAGCCCCGCCGGTCCTGAGCCGACTACCGCCACTTTGTGACCGGTGGGTTCAGCTCGGCTCGGTTCCTGGGAGTGAGCTATGAGGTGGTCACCCACAAAGCGTTCCAGGTGACCAACGCCCACCGGCTGATGACCGGCTCGGCCTACTACACACTCCTGTTGGCACTGCTGCTCCTGGGGACACACTCGCCCACATATGGCCGGAAAAGAATTCGTCTCCTTTATCTTCAGGCCCGCTTGTATATAACGCTTCTCGCGGATGAGCTTGATGAAAGCTGGTATGTCAATATCTACCGGACAGCCGGCCACACATGGAGCATTCTTACATTGCAGACACCGCTCAGCTTCCGCCAGCGCCTGCTCCTCACTGTAGCCCCTATTTACTTCCACCGGGCCGGCCAGTCGCTCCGCCACTGGCGATTCCGGCATCTCCTGATAGGGCAGCTCCATTCTTTCTTTGTTATCCATCGTTCTCCCGTGCCTGCCAGTAGCGGGGCTCGACTTTGCACTGATGAGGACCGGCCTCGTAAGCCGGGGTCTCGCCCGCCTCGTACATCTTCAGACGCTCAGATAATTCACGAAAATCAACCTGATGAGCGTCAAATTCCGGGCCATCCACACAGGCAAACTTGGTCTCCCCACCCACCGTCACCCGGCAGGCCCCACACATGCCTGTCCCGTCCACCATAATAGGATTAAGGCTGGCGATAGTCTTGATGCCATAAGGGCGCGTGACTTCCGCTACCGCCGCCATCATCACCACCGGCCCGACTGCCATAACCACATCGAAACTCTCACCATTTGCCAGGCGTTCCCCCAATGGCTCGGTTACCAGCCCATGATGCCCGTATGACCCGTCATCGGTAGTAACTATCAGTTCATCACTGATGCGGGCCAACTTAGTATCATAAATAAGCAGCTCGTGGTTACGAAAGCCAATTACCGACACCACCTCAGCGCCGGCTTCCTTCAACTCCTGGACTATCAAGTGGCCGGCGGCAGCTCCGACGCCACCGCCCACAAAAGCGGCTCGGTGGGGATTGCCAATCTGGGTCGGCTGCCCCAGCGGCCCCACTACATCCAGCAGATAATCGCCGGCCGCGAAAGCGGCCATCTCCTGGGTCGAGTGGCCGGCCACCTGTACCACCACGCTGATAGTACCTGCCTGGGGGTCCTTATCGGCAATGGACAACGGGAGACGCTCGCTGTGACCCGAGGCGCGGATAATGCAGAACTGCCCGGCCTGATGGTGCCGGGCTAACTGGGGCGTCTTGATAGTCAGTTCAAAGATGTCTGTGGCTAATTGCTGGTTACTAATGACCTCAAACATAGTCGGGCAGCCTTTTTCTATGGTGCACACAAAAGCGCCGGCAGTATCCCCTCGGAGCCAGCTGGTGGCAACTGTGATGGTCTGAGACTAAAGTTAGTGAATTATACACCTTTTGCCCCCTGTTGTCCAAGCATACTCTCGCCCCCCACTTTGCCCTGGAGGTCACGTGCTGAGATGACTAATTATTTTGTTATAAAATCCGTCCGCAAATACCCCGCCAACAGGTTATGGGCAATTAGTATGGAAAGTAGTAGTAGTTATGAGTACCGGCATTAAGGTGAGCAAATGATGCGGCGAGATAAGCGAGTAAAGGCCGGCCTATTTCGTCGGATCCATCTCGGACCACTCCTGCTGGTCACCGCCGCACTGGGTGTACTGCTGGTAGGCAGTGTCAGTCAGCGCTGGGGACCCGTGTGGTATTACCGGCTTACTTTCGTGCGACCCGCGGGCGTGGTAGTCCATCACAGTGCTACCGCACCGGTGGTTGGCGGGCGGCGGGTGGATGCCGAATCCTTGGATGACGTTCACTCTACCCGGGACTGGGGTTTGAGATTTGGCGACCAAGTTTACCATATAGGCTATCATTATGTGATATTGCCTGACGGGACCGTCCAGCGGGGTCGGCCTGACTGGATGCCTGGCGCCCATACCACTGGACACAATGACTGCCTGGGAATCTGCTTGGTTGGCGACTTCAGCGAACACGACGGACAGGCCGCGTCCCCCACTGAGGCGCAACTGCGCAGTCTGGTGGACCTACTGCGCTCCCTGATAGGCAAATATCACTTGCAGCCCCAGGACATCTACCGCCATTCTGACCTAAATGCTACATCTTGTCCCGGCTCGGGAGTACCCTGGGAGGAAATCATCCGCCAATTGGAGTAAGCGGCGCATCCCAGCGGATGACGGACGGCAAAAGCGGGGCCAGCTTACCTATTAGCACCCCCCTTGATTGCCTTTAGTCAGGGATAACCAGGATGCGGCGGCAATTCTCGCATCTTATCAGCTCAGAGGGATTGTGCAGCATGCTAACATAGTTGTTGGGCACGGAAGTATGGCAGCCGCCACAAGTACCATCGCCAACCACTACCACCGCCAGATTGTTGCTCTTCTCTCGGATTTGGTCATACCGTTCCAGCAACGACGCCTGTATTTGCTCACGAAGCTGGGGGCGACGCTGGTGCAAGCTCTCCAGTTCGGCATTGAGTTGCTCGGTACGGTTATGGTAGTAGTCCACTATCTGTTGACGCTCTTCTCGCAGGTGCTCGACTTCGCCGGCCTTCTGATCAACTGCCTGCTGTTTGTCTTCCACTTCATCCATTAGGCGCAGTATTTCTTCCTCCAGCCGGTCTCTACGCCGGTCTAACTCCGCGATTTTCTGGTCCAGGGCCTGCAATTCCTTGGGGTCAGATACTCGCCCCCCGTAGGCTCGGGACCACTTGGCCTCCCGCTCGTCCTCTATGCCCTGCAATTGGAGTTCTTTATCATGCAGCCGGGCCTGCGTGGTAGCAAAGTCCTCCTGCATCTGCTCGGAGAGCTGCTCTTCCTCACCCAGCCGTTGTTGGGCGGCGCTGCCATCGTCTATCCGGGCCAATTCATTCTGGTCCGCCTGAATCTGAGTATCTATTTGCTGGAGCTGGTAAAGCAATTGTAACTGCTCTTTCATTAGATCCCCGCCTGTCTTTGGGGGTAGTCAATAACAGTTTGCCTGTTCGTTGACAAGGGGTAACATACTTGGTATAATAATTATTCGTTTTGTAGTTCTGGTCAGATCAGCAGTAAGGACGGACCCACTTATGCCCACCTACGAGTACCAATGCGAAAAATGCGAATTTCGATTTGAAGTACAGCAGTCAATCCACGACGAGCCGGTCACCGAGTGCCGCCAAGATGGCTGCGGCGGACCAGTGCGCCGAGTGTTCAGTCCCCCGGCCATAATCTTCAAGGGCAGTGGTTTCTACGTTACCGACTATGGCCGGGGAAACAGCAACACCCGTGAATCAGCCACCAAGCCTACCGCTTCTGATAAGAACAGTTCCACCACCGATACCGAGTAATCATTATACAACTTCTGGAGTTAGACAAACAGGCCGAGACCTCAGTAGTCTCGGCTTGTGTATTCTTAACTATCTGCCACCACCTCATGGTTTAGGGAATGGTGGTTGTCTTGCCCCCCGTTCATATCATCCCCAGGACCGGTTTCGGCTATCGTCCGCATAGCTCTGGCTATCAACAAGAGCGCAACCGCTACCTTCCCCAAGCTAATCAGAGGCTATCAGAGGCGGCGGGCTACCGGCCACTGCCCCCTTACCGAATGCAGCCGCCAGTAGTTGCCGGGCAATCGGTGCCGCCGTAGTGCTTCCATAGCCCCCCTCAGAGACAAATACGACCACTGCATACTGGGGATTATCGGCGGGCGCAAAGCAGACAAACCAGGCATGAGTGGGCTTGGTAGGATAGTGCTCAGCCGAGCCGGTCTTACCGGCCACCGATACGCCCAACCCGTGCATAACCCGAGCTGTGCCATCAGAACTGGTAACCGCCAAACGCATCCCCTGTCTGACTTTCGCCAACACCTGCGGATCAACCTCCACTTCTCTCCCCTCAGCCTGACTACACAGCTCTGCCCCACCGCCCAGCCACTTAGGCCACGCGATTTTCCGTACTATGTGGGGCTGTAGCAGTTCACCGCCATTGGCTATCGCCGCCGTAACCACTGCCATCTGCAGCGGAGTGACTGTCAGGAATCCCTGCCCAATAACCATATGCAGAGTGTTACCTGTCGTCCACGGCTCCCGCCGCACCTCGCGTTTCCAGCGGCGGTCACGCACTGCTCCTTCTTTTCCCCCCGGCAGGTCTATGCCTGTCGCGTTGCCTAATCCAAAGCGCCGCGCATAATCGGCTATGGTATCACTATCTAATGCTACCCCAGAGCTGCGCACCAGTTCATAAAAGTACACATCGCAGGACTGGGCAATACCCTTCCAGAAATCCACATACCCGTGGCCCTTCTCCTTCCAGCAACGGAACGGCTGATGATCGCGGCCCTCGTGAATAATGCCAGAGCAACGAAAACGCCGAGAGGTATCCAGGTCTTTGGCGTCTAAGGCCGCGGCGGCTGAGATCATTTTGAAGATGGAGCCAGGAGGATACTCGCCAGCAAGGGCTTTGTTCAGAAAAGGGGTACGGGGGTCGTTTTGCAGCCGTTGCCACTGCCGCGCCGAAAAGCCCCTGACCCAGGCATTGGGATCAAAGCTGGGTTTGCTGGCCAGCACCAGCACCTCACCAGTGCGCACATCTATCATTACCACCGCGCCGGTGCGCTGGTTACCTATGGCTTCCTCCAGAGCCTTTTCAGCCACTTTTTGGAGACTGGCGTCAATTGTCAAATACACCGCAGCGCCCGCTACTGGTTCCCGTTCCTCAAGCAGCCCGAGGACCTCGCCAGTAGCATCTACCTCATAGAGGTGATAGCCGCGGCGGCCCTGGAGCACTGGTACGGCCGGGGAAGCATGCTCATAGATATCGTATGTCGCCTCCACCCCATCTTGGCCATATATGGAATTGGGTGCATAGATTGGCTCACTCGTCGCTCTAATCCCAATTGGAGGCGATTGGAGCTCCTGGTGGCGGCTGGGATAGACCAGATCTTTCACCTGGGCATACTGCTCGGCGCTGATCGGCCGCGCATATCCCAGCACATGCGCGGCCAGCAAGCCGTGGGGGTAGTAGCGTTGCGCCTGCTGGTCAATGATCACCCCGGGCATCTCCAACCGACGGGCCTCAATAGCCGCCACTGCCTCCAGCGAGACATCTTCCCCAATATCCCGGAGGGTGACAGGTTCTACGCTACTCTGTGCCTTTATTTTCTCGATTTCTTCCCGCACCCGGGCAGTGGATGCGCCCAGAATCCCAGCCAGTTGGGTGATAATGTATTCCGCCCCGACTTCATCCTCAGGGAAATCAGCGGGCAGGATGTTAACATTGCGCACCGCGTGATTTTCCGCCAATACCACGCCGTTGCGGTCAAAAATCAGGCCCCGCGCGGCGGGCTGGTAGACTTTTCGGGTCCGGTTCCCGGCAGCCTGTTGGGCGTACGTAGTCCAGTTGGTACACTGCAGTATCCATAGGCGGCCAATAAGCAGCGCAAATGCAGCTACTATGAGCCACATCATAACCCGGAGGCGAACTAAGAATACCGTTTCTTCCATACGCCCAACTCTGGCCAAATCCCAACCAGAAAGATTCCCTCCCAGCTATTGTTTAGTCGGTAGACTCCGGCAAAGGTGAACCTGGTTCAACTGCAGCCGGCGCGGCAGCAGGCGCTTGTGGTGGTCCGTGCAAAGTACAGACTTTGGTCGGTGCTTCGCCCGCGGGAAATTCGCGCTCGGCTGTTTGAGGACAGTAGGGCCCTGCCAGCTGGCCCGACTCAGTGCAGATGGTCACCCGCACGGTGGCCGGTGAAGGGCTATCCGGTCCTTCAGATGAGCTGGATGGACGGGTAGTGGCCAGTTGAGTGTGTTTGGTGCATGGGCCCGGCACATCCTCGGGGTCAGCAAAATATTCTTCAATAGTCGTCGGGCAGAAGTTGGTAGCCACCCGGCCCGTTTCCGCACAGATCTTCACCCAAACACCTTCTTCCTCCTCTTCCTCTTCTTCAGGTTCGCCGGCGCGTGTGGCTTTGACGCCAGGGCCTTCGGGGTATTGGCCATCTACCTGAAGAATTTCCACTGCCTGCTTCATAAACCCAGCCCAAATAGGTGCGCAGAACCCGCCACCGCTGGAGCCGCGCATCGGTGTGTTATCATCATTACCCAACCACACCGCCGCCGATAGGCCCGGGGTGAAGCCCACCCACCACGCATCCCGGCCGTCCTGGGTGGTACCCGTCTTGCCACCGGCCTGGGCCACTGACGCTGCCCTCCGCCCCGTACCCGAAGTGACCACTCCCCGCAGCATACTGGTCATACTTATTGCTGTGGGCGACCGCAGTACCCGGACGATTTCCGGCTTGGCCCGGAGCAGCACCTCGCCCCGATGGTTTTCAATCCGCTTGATGAACTGGCGCTTCGCCCGGAGTCCCCCAGAGGCAAAGCAGGCAAATCCCGAGGCTTGCTCCAGAGGCGATACCTCACTGACACCTAAAGCCAATGCCAGCACTGGCGCGAGCCGTTCGGCCGGTATATTCAGCAGTTGACCAGCATAGTGACGTATCTTATCTACCCCTAACTTCTGCACCAACCGCACCGACACCAAGTTGACCGACAGGGCCAGAGCGTACCGTAGCGTGTAGTTGCCCCCCTGGCTGGCCGAGTAGTTCTTAGGTCGCCACCATTTGCCGGCGCCGGTGTATATGGAGATGGAACTGCCACTGAATACCGAGCTGGGGCCGTAGCCGGACTCCAGCGCCGCCGCCCATACATAGGGCTTAAACGAGGAGCCTGGCTGGCGGCCATATTGAGAGGGACCGGGGTGAGCACGGTTATACTGAATCTTGCGGTAGGGGCCTACCCCACCTACCATCGCCAGCACCGCGCCGGTATGCACATCCACACAGGCCAGCGCCCCCTGCCCGACCAAATTACCTTTTATTTGCCCCTGTTCCCGTCGCTTCTGTACGCCAGCGGATAGTTCTTTTTCAGCAACTTCTTGCAGACGGGCATCCAGGGTAGTATAAACCTGCAGGCCTCCCTGGTAGATGGCATCAACACCGTAAGTATCGCACAGCATCCGGATGATCAAATGAGTGAAATGAGGTGCCCGATAGCTGGCAATACCTGCCTGCTGGGGCTCACTCAGCCGCGCTTGGATCTGCTCTTCGTCGGCGCGCTTCATTTGCCCGGCGGATATGTACCCATCCCGGCCCAATGCCTGCAGCACTTCCCACCGCCGGGCTTTGGCCCGCTTAGGATGATTGTAGGGCGAGTAATGGGTGGGGGCTTTGGGCAGACCGGCCAGCAGGGTGGCTTCACCCAGTGTAAGCTCGTCGCACTCTTTGCCAAAGAAGGTCAACCCCGCTGTCTTAACGCCGTAGGCTCCATGCCCATAGTAGACCTCATTCAGATACATCCCCAGGATCTCATCCTTGGAGAACTGCTGCTCAATGGCCATCGCCAGCAGCATCTCTTTGATTTTGCGGTCCCAAGTCCGAGCCGAAGTCAACCACATGTTGCGCACTAACTGCTGGGTTATGGTGCTGGCTCCCTGGGTGATGCGCCCCGTCCGAAAGTTCACCCACGCTGCGCGCAGCATATCCCGGGGACTGATGCCCCGATGCAGATAAAAACGGCGGTCTTCTATCGCCACCGTTGCCTGTTGCAGGTACAGGGGAATCTCGGCCAGGGAGGCTATCTCGCGATTTTCTTTGTAGACTTTCCCCAGTAACGTGTGAGTTTCGCGGCCATCGGGGTGCATCTCGGTAGAGTATATCCGCGTAGTCAGCCGTGGTCGGTATTGAGTAAAGTGTAGCTTATCGGGCAGGACATCGCGCAACTGGGCCAGAGCCCCGATCCAGAAGCACACGCCTACCACTGCCACCACCCCTAAGGTGGCATTGACATATCTAAATACCCGGCTTAACCGCTGCCTGGATTGGCGTTTGCGCATTAGACCTTAGCCTTTGTGTATACCTAACTAATTACAGTTCTGATTATACTACGATGGCGGTGCAGGTCAAGGTAAGAGGTACTCTATAGTGGGCCTATCAATAGTGAGGATAAGTATAGTATCAGGCCCTATTGAGCCAGGTCACAAACTTCCACCAAATCCAGATCCGGAACGTGGCGAAATTGGGGATAGAGGCTACCAGTAGCATGAGCACCGGCGCCTACAAAAGCACCGCGAATTGTCTCACTCATTGTCTATTGTCCTTTGTCGCGTTTTGCTGGTCAACTCAACTAGACGTTCACGATTATTGTCCACACAGTGGTAAAGTTCCTTCTTTTTTCAATACCCACGAGATAGTGGGCAGGCTGGTCTGCCACACTTCCTCGGGAATATTCTCAGTAATCCCCACTAGGAACCGGTCGCCCGGAGCGATGTCGCGCAGCATCTGCCGCGTGTAAGCCACAATTTGCTCAGGTGGCCACAAGTGCACCGGCGAAGGGTAGTTGGTCCAGATGATCTTGTCCGGCCAGGCGCGGTGCGCCTCAGCCAGCTCCAGGTCGCCATCCGGTACAGCCGAGAAGGCTTCAACGATGTCTACCTGTGAGTCGGCTACCGCGTCGGCTAGGACTTTCATGCGGCCGTCCATGTGCACAGCGAGGAGTTTGCCTTCAGAATGTAGATAGGAGGCAAACTCATTGTAGCAAGGCACACAGTAACGCACAAAGCGCTCGGGGCCAATCATATCACCGGTTATATTGTCGCCCACATGTAACACCAGGGCGGGACTGGCAGCGGAGATTTCATATTGCTCGCGACGCCGTTGAGTAACTGTATCATAGAGCCGAAAGAAGTCATCAAGGCGCTCGTACATATCAATTGCAAACCGCTCAGGGCCCATCAAATCCCATAGCATAAACATTAGTGGTGAACGCGGCAACCATCCACCCATAACCAGTCCTGCTTTACCTAAGCCATCAGTGGCAACCAGGAACTGGTCATAAGTCGGCGTGTAGATCTCGTCGCGCACCATAAACTCCACAACCTTATAGTCCTCGGGCTGCTTAATGAGATACTCACTTAGCCGGCTCGTCCCGTAGCCGCCACCGGTGCGCCAGGTTTGCCAGACTTCACCTGCTGGTGTGCGGAAAGTCTCACGAATGAACAATCGGCCATTTTCGTAGTATTCGCGGCGTTCCACTTCAATGTGAGGACGTTCGGTCGCAAAAACGGGACAATGGATGACCAAGGCGAGACCTTCCTTGCGCAGGCCTGCTTCGACTTCCCCGCGTGGCAGAAGCTCATCATAGCAGGTGAAGGGAACCCGGTCGGGCATCTCACCATGAAGGACGGCTAGTACTCGTTCGCGTGGTGTCATACTTTATTCTCCCAACTAGTCGATAAAGATAGTCTGTTGGCGACTTGCGCCTACTGAAATCATACTGACCGGCACTGCAGCCAGCGCTTCAACCTTCTCCACATACGCCCGGGCGGCCGGCGGCAGCTCTGACCACTGGCGCACCTGCCCCAGTGCTTGCTGCCAGCCGGGCATCTCCTCGTATACCGGCCGCACCTTCCCCAAGTCGTCGGCCCAGGCCGGCACGGTATCTACCAGTACCCCCTCAATCTCGTAGCCGACGCATACGGGGATAATGGGTAATGTATCCAGCACATCCAGCTTGGTTAGAGCTACTGAGGTAGCACCGTTTATTAGGGCAGCGCTACGTAGCACCACCCCATCCAGCCACCCACATCGCCGCGGCCGGCCGGTGGTAGTGCCATACTCAGCACCCCGGTCCCGCAACTGCTGGGCAGCTTCATCGGCAGCCTCGGTGGGGAGTATCCCCGCTCCCACCCGGGTGGTATAGGCCTTGCAGACCAGGGTTACCTCGTCAATGGCTGTGGGGCCGACGCCGGTGCCCAGGCAGGCTCCGCCTGCTACCGGATGGGAGGAGGTCACAAACGGGTAGGTACCATAATCCAAATCCAAAAAAGTGCCCTGGGCACCCTCAAAGATAATCTGTTTCCCCGCCCGGGCAGCATCTTGAATTATTTTGTGGGTATCGGTGGTATACTTACTCACCGTCTGCGCTACCGTCCACACCTCTTCAAATACCTCTTCGGGGTCCAGGGGAGAATGCTCATACAGCTCCTGAATGATGACATTCTTCTGAGCCAACTGGTCAGCAATTAGCCCCCGCAGCCTCCCGGCATCAGCCAGGTCACCGAATCGCACCGCCCGGGGCATGCGTGCGGTTTTATCAGTATAGGCCGGACCAATACCCCGGCGCGTGGTGCCTATACTTTTGCTCCCCCGAGCTTCCTCAGCCAGCTCATCCAGCAGCCGATGGTAAGGCATTATCACATGAGCATTGCAGCTTACCCGCAGGTTCTCACAGCCATGCCCGCGCTCTTGCAGTTGCTGTATTTCCTCGGCCAATACTTGGGGGTCAATCAATGTCCCATCGGCCATCATGCAGGTGCAGTCCGGGTGGAGGATGCCCGAGGGTATCAGGTGCAGCTTGAACTCCTCCTCGCCGACTACTACGGTGTGGCCGGCATTGTTGCCGCCCTGGTAGCGCACCACCAGGTCGGCCTCCTCCGCCAGAATATCAGTAATCTTCCCCTTGCCTTCATCACCCCATTGGGCTCCGACTACTACGGTGATTGACATTCGTCATTCTCTCCTCGGTTGCGCAGATCATTGCCCTCGCGACGATGTTCAATTCCCTAACGAGGTAGTTCTTCCTCCCCGGTCAACCGGATGGCTGCCGCTCGCAAGTCCCGCCACTGGTCATAGGCCATGGCCAGCAGTACCGCATTGAGGGCTCCCCACAGCGCGGCCGGCCAGTACAAATAGTGAGGGCCACTGACATGCAGGATGGGCAGATGCGCCGCTACTACCAGACCTGCCAGAGTCCAGGCCAACGGGCTGCGGCTGCCCATCAGCACAACTGCGCCTCCGCAGAAAAGTATCACCAGGCCAACCCCCGCCGCCTGCTCTACTATCATTATCAGGGCAAAATTTCCCCCCACCACCTGCCCCACAAACAAGCACCATACACTCGCCCCCAGCACCGTCCATACCACCTCCGAGATCACATCCCGACAGTACCGAGCGGCCAGATATACTATTACGACCACTCCCAGGCCTGCTGGAATCATCCAGTACCCTCCAGCGCCGATGTATCTGAACAGCGGCTCATCCAGGTACCAGGCTATCTTCAGCAGCACGTGACCCAGACCCCGGAACTCAGGGTTCCAGGCCACTGGCAGCGCCAAATGCCGCACCATTAGGAACACTGCCCCCAGGCCGACGAACATGCCCCCCACCACCACCGGAATCTTGCGCCGCCGATACCAAACTACCAGCGGAGCCATGAACACGAGGGTCAGGGCCATCTCCTTGAACAACAAGGCCGCTATGTACAGAGTTAGAGCGGCGGTCAACCAGCCCCAGTGTTTGCGGTGAATATACAAATCTAAACTTAGCAGGCTGCCCAGTGCCAGCCACAGCGAGAATATATCGGTCTGGGCCGGCCAGTAGGGCATCTCCCCGGCCACCACCCGGGCCGGAATCCACCCCGGCCCTATCGGGCCCCGTCGCAAGTTAAATATTACTACCGCCAGCAGAGCAATGCCCATAGCCCGCCGCCTCCCCTGGGCAGCGGCCAGGCGGTACACCAACAAGAACAGCAGCCCGCCACTAATCCCGTGAACCAGCCACGAGACCAGACAATAGCGGGAGAAGTTGTATCCCCATACCCGATACTCGGCATACATCAGCATGCTGGTCAGAGGGCGGTAATAGAAGGAATTCTGCTGAATCCATGTGCCTGTCCACCACCGCCCGACATCAGCCCAGGTAGCTTTTTGGGCGAAGTGGACAATATCCAGAATATCGCGATTGGTGGCATACAGCCGCTGCAGGCTCTCGTCCAGGAACGTCCCCGGCATCGCATCCAGTCCCGGAATCCGCACATACCCGGCCAGCAGCGATATGATCATCGCCACCACCAGCCCGCCAACCAGCCAACGCCTGGCGATCATATCATTGGTTTGAATGGGGGCGAGTTGTTCGTGCTCAGCCATGAAAGTAGTTGGTTTGCCCACAATTTACCCCTATCGGCGAGACTCCGCGCCGACAGCCCGTATCAGAGTTAGCAGTTGCCCGGGCAGCTCATCGCGATTGTCAGGACTAACCTGGATAATCTTTACTGTATCTAATTGGCGGATTCTATCCAGAAATGGGTGGCGCTGGCGCTGAATTGTACCCAGCAGCGGGGTGGGGCAATCTAATGCCTCCCATACCGCTGTCTTAAATCCCTCAGAGCACAGTTCCATACTGGCAATTTCATCGCAGATTATCAAATCAGCTTCCTGGCCGGCCTGCTGGAGAGCCGGTACTGCAATTTGCTCAATGTCGCGGATATTGACGCGATACTTGCTTATCTTTGGCCCATGGCTCAAATTGGTATGGGCCAGAATGCCGGATTGACCGGCCAAGGTCTTGATGCCAAATCCTACTCGCCGCCCGCGCTCGCGTATCTCCTGGGTATAGAAGCCGCCGGCCTGCCCATCAAAACCCTCTACCGTGCGCATAATCACCGTCGTCTTCCCGCAACCGGGCGCGCCCGTCAGCAGTATATTATGCACCCGTCTTGGTGGTGAATTGGTACAGGCCATAGCTGTTATGCTCTCGGTCTAATCATTAACTGAAGCGGGCCGGCCTCGCTGCACTCGGCGCGGCCCCTCCAAACTTCACGGCCACAGGCTGGAAGCCTGTGCCACTGGCTGGCAAAAGTCTTTGCGGAGGGGGTGTGGGGGAAGCCGCTTTCCCCAGAAAGGGGTTCCCCCCATGCCGTTTTCTGCCCCCTGTACCCCTGCCTCCCTGTTCCCCTGTCCGTTACTTCTTGCAGCGCCAGATGATGTCGCCTTCCTCCCAACCCTCGGAGACTATGCCCCCGTCGTCCTTCAGATTAGGGCCAATACTATAAATTAGGAACCCCTCCCCTTCGCGCTGATAGATTAGATCCTCACCACTAAATGGGTCCTCGCGCAGCTCCCAGGGAATCACCTGGCGCAACTCATCCAGTGAGTCCGGATAGCTGGCCTTCTTGTTCTTGTACGCCTTCAACGCCAGCGCCGCCTGGGCGAGGCCGACTTCTGCTGTGATAACGTCCCGCTTAGCGATGGAGCGGGTAAAAACGGGCATAAGGATAGCAGTCATTATGCAGTAGCGGGGCATCATGTGGATTTTCTGCTCCAGGGCCTCCCCTATCCCCTGGCATTCTCGCCAGGGTTTCGCAACGGCCGCAATTAACTCACCCATCAGGCGTAAATAGGCAGCCTCATCCAGGTCCAGGATCTTTCGCCCCCAAGGATTAGCGTAAATGCTTTCCGACTGGGGGGTATCCTCACCTGTCGCATACCTGCCAGGGTCGCCATGCTCACGCACGTCGTCAAACATCCCCATACTCATTACCCGGTCGCCCCAACGGGCATGGACGAAGGACTGCCTGAACTCCATTTCCGCCAGGTAGTCAAAAAGCTTCTGGCAAGCGCTGGTTGGCGAAGACTGCTCCGAGAGGGTGGCTTGGAGCGGGCGCATTGTAATTGCCACTATCGCATAGCGAACCAGTTGTGCAATCAGCGTCGGATCGTTTCGGATGGCCTCGCCCATTGCCAGGCCAACCTGAGCGGTGTGAAGTGCCGAGGTCATCTCCCCCTGTTTCGCCCAGACGTAGATAGCAGCAGTGACTAGTTCGGAGCAGTTCCTCAATTCAGCATACTGCGGAAATCTCGCCTCTGCACCCGCTTCCCAGTCAATCGCGAAGCGACACTTAGGCCGCTGGGCGGCGGCCTCCAGCAGCTCAATGGCCTCGGCATTCTTGGCGACAATCTGCTCAAGCGTCTCCAGGGACGGCACCTCGGCCTTAGGCGGCTCCCGTATGCTACTGAGCAAGTCAGATATGGCCTTTTCGTCCGCTTCCGATAGATTCAACTTATCAAACGCTTGCTGATAGAGGACCGCGGCATTCTCGCTGTCCGGCACTTCCGGGGGCACAATTTCGGCTATAGTCACCGGCTCTCCGGCCGCTCGGATTTTCTCCAACTCCGCGTCAAGTTGCTGCCGGGCCTCCTTAGCCGACATAAAGACAAGTTTCGCCCAGTCCTCTGCAGCACGGCGGGTAGGAGCCAATTCCTGGGAGCGCAGCACAAACCATATCCCGCCCGCCAGAACCAGTAGGAAGCCGACGAATATGCCCACCAGCAACCTGATTTTCGTCCTTGGAGTCCACGCCATTGTTCTCTCCTCCTTGCACATACCTTGCGGTCGCGGCGAGGACGCCGCTCCTACATAGTACAATATACCTTCCCGCCCTGCCCCCCTGCACCCCTGCCGTCCCTGCACCCCTGCCGTCCCTGCCCCCCTGTACCCCTGTCCGTTACCGTTGTGTCCACAGCAGATACAGGCCTACAGCGCCGAAGATGATATTCTGCGCCCAGGCCGCCAGGACGGGAGGCAAGGTCCCGGTCAATCCAAAGGCCAGGCCCCACGACCGCACCCCGTTGTACAGGAACACCAAGATTATGGCGATGAGGATACCGGCAAAGCTGCCCAAGTGGGCATAACGGTCGGCCAGCGGAGCGGCAATGAGCACAAAGACCAGACAGGCAACGGGTATGGCATACTTAAACTGGCGGTAGACCTGCAGTTGGTGAGCCGGCTGGCCGGTTGCCTCCAGATTGCGAGCCAGCTCGTCCAGTTCGCTGGCCGTCATCTCCAGGGGCGTGCGCTTATCGGCGTAGTATTTCTGAATGGCCTGGTGGAGTTTTATGGGCCGGCGGGTGAACTGTTCCTGGCGCTGCGGCTGTCCCTCCGCGTCCAGATACACGGTCCGGCCCTCCTCCAGCACCCACACTGGCCCTTCCAGAGTAGCCCGCCGAGCCGCGGTGATGGACAGCAGCCGGCCATGGTCATCCTCCTGCCATATCATTATTTCTGAGAGCTGGTTGGTATCGGCATTCATGTGCCGCACATAGAATATGCGCCCGGTCTCGTCGCGGAAAAACTGGTTATATTCTTCCCGGACGACCGGCTGGGTGCGGGTAAGCTGCTCGAAGACCCGATGGGCGGCTTCGGTAGCCGAGGGCACTACTGCTTCGCTAATGGCAAAGGCAACTGCGCTGGTAAGCACTCCTACCACCAGGAAGCCGGCACAAATGCGAGTAAAACTGGCACCAGCGGCGCGCATCGCCACCGTCTCGCCATTGCGGGCCAGGGCAGTGACCGCCATGGCTACCCCGACCAGCGTGCCCACTGGCAGCGACCAAACCACCGCCTGGGGCGTGCAATACAGCAGGTACTGGCCGATAAGCTGGGGTGATACCCGCAATCCCAGGACCACGGCTCCCAGTTTGCGCGCCTCATCACCCACCAGAATCACTACAAAGATGAGCACTCCAATAATGAAGGGCAGGATGAGGTGGCGGGTTATGTATCGGTCTAACAACTTCATATTGGCCACATCCGCGATGGACAGCTATTCACGGGAAGTGTCAGCATCTGTCTCCATGACCACAAAGGCCACAGCATACTCTTCATCATGGGTCAGAGACAGATGTATGGGGGAGATATGATGCTGGCGGGCAAACTGGGCGGCATAGCCATGCAGCCGGATTTGGGGACGGCTGCGGTTGTCAGCCTCAACCTCTATATCACTGAACACAATACCCCTCGACCGGCCGGTTCCCAGCGCCTTCATCACTGCCTCCTTGGCAGCAAAGCGCACTGCCAGACGCTCGGCGGGCCGGTCGTGGGCCCCACACCAGGCCTGCTCAGCAGGAGTAAAGACCCGGTCAAGGAACCGCTGCCCAAAGCGGTCCAGCACCCGGGCAACCCGCGCCACCCGGATCATGTCAGTGCCAATGCCAGCAATCATGCCACAGCCCCCTATCGCCGCTTTCATCGTCTATCTGGAGTATACAAGCTTATGACCAATAGTGGCAAGACTGCACCGGAGGAACAACCTTCACTCGCAGGAGACCACCCGACTGGCCTGAGTCGGCGGGAAGCCAAACAACTGGCTGCCGGGCCAGGATTCGAACCTGGAACAACTGATCCAGAGTCAGCCGTGTTACCGTTACACCACCCGGCAGCTTTCAATTCTATACTACCAGATTCTCCCTACTTAATCAAGCGGTAGCCCTGGGAGCGGCGAAGGTACCCGGCGGGGCCAGACTGCTACTGGCCATTAACTTTTCAGGCGGTTTAGTTCACGTTGCAGCCGCTGACGAATACGCTTCCCCACCCCGGTGCGCCGGTCAGCATACCACAGCAGCGGCCACTCCAGCGCCAGGAACACTGCCAGCCGCACCACCATTTCCAGCCATATACTCTGGGAGTCATTCAGCAGCCAGCCAGCCCCCAATCCTGACAATTTCAGGGCACCCAACGTCCACAGTAGTGGCAGGTAGCAAACAATAAGCTCCCGGACAAGCCGAAGGCGGCGCAAATAGTACCGGCCTAACACTGCATAAAGCGAAATCAGGCTGGCTACCCCGTACCCGATGCCCGCACTAATGGCTACGCGGCCCAGACTCTGGGTAGTCACAGCCGCCCAGTAAGCCCCACCGGCTACACATAAGGCCCCGACCAGTTTGGCAAAGATCACCGTCTTCTCTCTATTCATTGCCACTAACAGTCCATCAGCAGCCACCGGCAAAGCCAGGAACACCCCCGCCATTGCCAGGACCTGAGCAGCAAATATACAGGGGGTGAACCGGGGAAGAATGACCCTAATAACATTAGGCGCAAGGATGAATATCATACCCGAGACAACTGGCATTACCGCCGCGGCAGCCACGGTCGGGTCCAGCACATGTCGCCGCAGCGCCGACACCTCATTGCGCGCACCGTAGCGCTCCCAGATACGGGGCATGAGCACAAAGCCCGCCGCCTCGGGGATACGGTACAGATATGCAGCTATCTGCATAGCTATACTGTACAGACCAAAGCGGTAAGCATCAAAGTGCCTGAGAATAATAATGCCATCAACAGTCCGCAGAAGTACGTTGGCAAAGATTATGGCAGCAATAGGTAGGCCCACCCGAATTAATCGCCTCACCATGCCGATTCTCAGGCGGGGGCGAATATGCAGGCCAGAAGCATAGTGCAGATACAGCAGAGGAACGAGCATCGCCGCCAGCCAGCCCCACATTGCGCCCGTAACCCCATAGGTAGTAGCCCCAAACACAATAAGGAGGAACTGGCTGACGCTGAGTATCACGGCCGTGATGGCCAGCACGCTGTAGATCCCCCACGCCCGCAGCACACAGCGGTAAAGGGCGATGACCTGGCCGCTAAGGATGATTCCTCCACCAATGGCAATTGTTATCCGGGTAAGGCGCTGTATGTCTGGTGCCCACAGAGCCCACATTACCATCCCCAAGCCAGCCAGTGACTCCAATAGAACCACCGCTGTCGTCCCCACATCCTCTATCTGGCGCATATCAGCTTCATCTTTCCGGCCTACAGCCATGGGTAGCTCTTTGCTGACGCCATGCAGTATGCCCAGATGGGCATTAGACAGATAGTTATTGAAAAGGTGCACGATTCGCATCAGCCCCCGGCCGGTAGGGCCAATTGCTCGCGCCACCAGAATGCCTCGTGCCATCCCCAGCACCATATCCGAGTATGAGCTGGCTAACATCATAAGCAGCCCGCCAAAAACCGACTGGCGGCGCCGGTAGGGGCGTTCATTGGGTGGAGGTGTGGTGTGCTCGTCACTCATTACTTGTGGTCAGTGCAAATAATATGAATGCAATTCATCATTGCTGTGACCTGGGTTTTGCCCTCGGCACTAACTTAGACGCGCAGAGTCTGGTATTCAGCGGTTCGGGCCCACCACTGTAACATTTGGATGCGATACGCCCCATAGGCCGGGCTGCACCATGGCCTCTCTTCCACCGGTATCGCTGCCAGCTCACTGGCCTCCTGGCCGGCAAACTGATCCATAAACTGCTCCAGCGTCACCCCGCTTGCTGCCTCGGCATTTTTCATAGTCCCTTTAGCAATTGCCGTGCCCGCTGCATGTATATCCTGGCAGCACAGCAGTCCGGCGCGGTCGGCAGACAATGCTGCTCGCTGCTGCCAGGCGTGGCCCAGCTTCTTCAGGCGACCTTTGCCCTGAGGAGTAATATCAGCATCCCCGGGCTCGAGGCGCTCGGCTAACACCTGCCGCACTGTTTCAGCGCAGTCTTCTGCCTCTGTCGGCCGCTCAGTGATTATGGCTACTGCTTGCCAGGCCGCCAGGTAGCCGCTGCGTACACCGGCCAGCTCCCGTCCTATCAAGAATAGTAGCTCGGGCTCCTCGGTTACCTGCGCCAGCGCTGCCGGCACCACCAATATTGCCGGAGTATCGGTGAGCAGACATGGGTGCAAGGCCGGTTGGGACACTATGTACAGTTGCGGCGGTTGGATATCTAACCGCTGGGCGGCCCGCCCCGCAGCAGCAATAATCTGCGCATGGTGCTGCTCATCAGCCGGCTGGCACTGGCTGAGCAGCGGGGCAAAGACGTCTGCTTCTGATGCTATCTGCTGCACAGCAGTGGTAATGTGCTGAACCACCGGCTCAGCTAACCAGCGGTCAAGATATTCTCGGTCCTGTTCATACTCCCAGGCCGGCGGCGCGGCAACTGGCGCGACCTCAGCCACTAACTCGGCCAATTCTTCGGCCTGTTCTCCCCCACCCCGCCACGGTTGCCCCCCCTCCACCATCGGCTCCTCGCCACTGGTTACCCCTTCTTCCAAAGACTCAAAAGCATTCATATCAGCGGTGGCCTGCCGCCGCGCCACAAACGGGTCCGGTGCGATTTCGCTCAGCCGCCTCAGCCGAGTAGCCGAAGCCGGATCAATCTCTTCTAAGCACTCCCAGGCTTTCTGGTCGCCGCGATCCTGATGTAGGATATCCTGATATTCGTGCGAGGCTTTGCGCAGTTGATCCATTTCCAGATATCGCTCCGCCAGCCAATGACGTGCCTCATTGTATGTCTGATCAATTTCCAGTGCCTCCTGAGCCAGATGCACAGCTTGGTCCAGCCGTCGCCGCTCATAGGCTCGTTGGGCCTCGGCAAACTTCGCTGGCGCTGCTTGCTGCCCACTGTCCAATTGTTCAGTACCCATACGTGATGCCTCCCATTTGTCCGCAATCTCCCATAACAATCGGCCCAATACGCGCCGCTCGGTTGCTACTATCCTTATTGTAAGTATTTCCGGATCGTAAGTCCAGCAATCTCAGCAGACTGGGTTAGCCATACACGATGAACAAAATAAGTGCCCAAGCCCTTGCAGGATACCCAAAGATATGTTATACTAATAGTGTTACAAATCTCAGGAGTCCTATCCTGGGAGTGGGCCGAACTGGCCCGCTCCCGATTGTTATAAGATAGTGGATAGCACAACGAGCCTGGAGTAGGAGATAGCGTGCATATTAGCAAGCATCCTGTGGTGGAGAAAATTGAGCCGCAGATAGCGGATACCTTAGCTGACTTCGGGTATGAACTGGTGCACATGACTTTTGGTGGTCCGGCTGCCCACCGCCGGCTCACCATATATATTGACAAGCCGGACGGAGTGACCAGCAACAATTGCGGCATCATGGCCCAGCGCCTGTCAGTGCTGCTGGAAACTATTGAGCCGGTCTCGGAGCCATGGGCGCTGATGGTTTCCTCACCCGGCCTGGAGCGGCCGCTGACCCGGGACGAGGACTTTGTCCGTTTTACCGGCCAGAAGGCCAAGGTGACAGTTCAGCCGCTCGGCGGGAAGAAAAGGACCAAAACCGGAGTCATACAGGCAGTGGTTGATGGCCAGGTAACACTAATCTCGGGCCAACAGAGCTATGAGGTTCCATTAGCCGATGTTACTGCTGCCCATTTGGTTCATGATTGGGATGTGGAACAGGATGGATAGGGGTCAGACCTTGACCAAGGGACGGATATGCCGATGAATGGCGAGTTTATTGAAGCGCTTGAGCAATTGCACAAAGAAAAGGACATTCCTATGCCCTCGCTGCTGCAAACAGTAGCGGCGGCTATGTCCTCGGCGTACCGCAAACACTACGGGGTCAATGAGGAGGTCCGGGTGGAGATTGATCCCGAGAATCGGACCGTGCGCATGTTTGCCCGCCGCCCAGTGGCCGAGGAGACCGAAGTTGCTGTTGATGAAGAGGCCGAAGTGGAAACCGAGCAACAGGTAAGCTATGAGGAGCACGAGATAGATACGGCTGACTTCGGCCGCATTGCTGCCCAAACTGCCAAGCAAGTAGTGATGCAGCGCGTCCGGGAGGCTGAGCGGGAACGCGATTATGATGAGTTTGCCGACCGCGTCGGCGAAGTGGTTACTGGTGAGGTGCAGCGCCGCGACGCCCACAAGGTTTTCGTGGCTCTGGGACGGGTGGAGGCTATCTTACCGGTCCGGGAGCAAATACCCGGCGAGCCCTATCGGTTCAACGACCGAATTAAGGTTTACATACTGGATGTTCGCAGGACTACTAAGGGTCCTCAGATTATCCTCTCCCGTACCCATCCGTCAGTAGTGGTTCAGCTTTTCGAGTTGGAAGTGCCGGAGGTATATGACGGGATTGTGGAGCTAAAGTCAGTGGCGCGGGAGCCAGGAGTCCGCTCCAAGGTAGCAGTGCAATCTCACGACCCCCAGGTGGATCCGGTAGGGGCGTGTGTGGGCCACCGCGGGGCCCGCGTGCAAGCCATAGTGGATGAGCTGCGGGGTGAAAAGATTGACATTGTCCGTTATGCCGAGGATCCTTCCGACTATCTGAAGAGCGCGCTGTCGCCCGCTAAGGTTAGTCAGGTGAAGCTGAACGAAAAAGAAAGATCGGCGCTGGTCATTGCCCCCGACGACCAACTGTCTCTGGCCATTGGCCGCCGCGGACAGAATGTTAGGCTGGCTGCTCAACTGACCGGTTTCAAGATTGACATCCGCAGCCACTCTGAATGGGCTGAGCAGGAAGCGCTGCAGGAGGCCGCCAAAGCCGCTCCCATGCGCGTCTACGAGCTGGCTTCGGAACTTGATGTGGCCAGTCGTGACTTAGTGGAGATTCTCCAGGAAGAGGGAGTAGACATCACCAGCCATGCCAGCAACGTGACCGCCGAGCAAGCCCGCATGGTTCGGGAACTACTCGGCGGCGGAGAAGGAACCCTGGCCGAGCTGGAAGCCGGAGAGATATTTATTGACGCATCACAGACATATCCTGAAGAGGAGGAGGCTACCCAAGGCACAGGCACCTAAGGGTCTGTCGCCTGGAGGTGGAGTATAGTGGCCAACATTCGCATATTTTCTCTGGCGCGCCAACTGGGACTGCAGAGCAAGGCGCTAATGGCGGCACTTGCCGAGCTCGGTGTTGAAGATGTTACCCCAGCCTCTTCCGTGGATGAAGATACAGCACGGGCGGCTACTGAGCTGTTGGCTGAGCAGGCCCAAGAGGCTCGCAAGGTCGCCCAAGCAGCCGCCGAAGCCCAGACAGAAACTGCCCCCCAGCAGCAACAAAAGGGCGAAGCCGCGGTGGACGTCGCCGAAGAGTGGGAAGAGGAAGAATACGAGCCTCCCGTCCATCCGGCCGAATTGGAAGCCGGCTTGGCCGAGCTCGAGGAGCACTTGAATCGCCTGCGGGCGGGCGCCCAAGCCGAACAAGCCGAACAAGCCGGCCGCGAAGCTGTCAAGCCCCTGCCGGAATTGGCCGCTCGTCCCCAGGGACCCCGACCTGAAACAGCCATTGAAGTACCACCGGTGGTGACTGTGCTGGGCCATGTGGACCACGGTAAGACTACCTTACTTGACGCCTTGCGCGACACCGATGTGATTGCCACCGAAAGTGGCGGCATTACTCAGCATATTGGCGCTTCCGAGGTGACGGTGGACGGCAAGCATATAGTCTTCATAGATACCCCTGGCCACGAGGCCTTCACCCAGATGCGAGCTCGGGGCGCCCAAGTGACTGATGTGGCCGTGCTTATCGTGGCGGCCGACGACGGCATAATGCCCCAAACGGTGGAGGCCATCAACCACGTCAAAGCTGCCGGTGTGCCGTTGGTGGTGGTCGTGAACAAAATCGACCTGCCCGGAGCCGACATTGAAAGGGCAAAACAGCAACTCTTAGACCATGAATTAGTGCCCGAAGAATGGGGCGGCGATACTATCGTTGTGCCCGTGTCTGCTTTGCAACAGGAAGGGCTGGATGAACTGCTGGAGATGTTGCTGCTGGTGGCGGAAGTCCAGGAACTATGGGCTGACCCCGAGGCAGACATGGTGGCCGTGGTTATTGAATCTTCCCTGGATGAGAGTGAGGGCGCTCTGGCTACTGTATTGATCCGTAACGGGACCCTCTCTGTGGGCGATGTAGTGGCTTGTGGGACCGCCTGCGGGCGGGTACGCCGGTTACGCGACTGGCAAGGTAAGTCGCTGAAAACCATGCCGGCCGGCCATCCAGTTGAAGTAGTAGGGCTCTCGGATGTGATGGAGGCCGGCGAAATAATGCAAAGCGTCGCCACTCTCAAAGAAGCTCGCAAATTGGTCGAGCAGCACCAGCAACAACAGCGCGAGCAGAAGCTGGCGGGGGGGGCGCGTCGGCAACTGCGCGACGTGTATCGGGAATTGGGTACTGAAGAGGTAAAAGAGCTTAACCTTGTCCTCAAGGCAGATGTTTGGGGGTCGGTGGAGGCCATGGTTTCTTCGCTGGAAGAGCTAAGTGAGCAACTGGACGAAGTTGATATTGAGATAGTCTATACCGGCGTAGGCGAGATAAACGAATCTGACGTAGTATTAGCTGTGGCTTCCCAAGCCCTGGTCTTGGGTTTCCACGTGGGCGCCGCTGCCACTGTAGTGCAGGTAGCCGCTGATGAGCACATTGAAATCCGCACCTATGACGTAATCTACGAGATCCTCGACGATATTCGCAACGCAATGGTAGGCATGCTGGATCCCATCTATGAGGAACGTCTGATCGGTGAGGCTCAGGTCCTGGAACTGTTCAGCAGTTCTCGGATAGGGATCATAGCTGGCTGTAGGATTACTGACGGCCAATTGCGCCGGGGGATTCGAATGGTCGTGCTACGAGAGAACGAAGAAGTCTTTGAAGGTACTCTGGAGTCACTACGCCGCTTCGACAACGACGTCTCTACTGCTGACGCTCCGCAGGAATGTGGTGTGGCTACTCCAGCATTCCGTGACTGGCAGGAAGGTGATATCATCCAAGCCTACGTCCAGGAAGAAGTGCCCCGAACCTTTGAATAGGCTGGTAGTTCAACCGCATCATGAATTTCGTAGCTTTTCCCAGCAAATACCTGCAACCATCTCGTCTTAGCTAATAGAGCAGTCATGTTGGGTAGCACACAAGCAAATGCCCGTCTTTGTTGGCCTATTAACTATTGATTTGCATCTGCCGGAGGCCGATAGCCTCAAAGACAAGCGGCGAGTGTTGGACAGTTTACTCACCCGCCTGCGCAATCGGCACCAGGTGGCAGTTGCCCAAGTAGATGATACTGACCTTCATCGGCGCGCCCAAATTGCTTTGACTACAGTTAGCAATAGTCAGGCGCAGGTGCAACGGGTGCTGGACGCTACCTCGCGATTCATCAACTCCCAGCCCGCTATAGTGGTGGAAGCTGAGAATTGTGAGATTCTCTGACGACCCCTCGGGGAGGTGCTGACTTATGCCTACTCAACGGCAGCGTCGGGTAAACGAACTGCTGCGCCAAGAAATAGGCCGGATAATACTTGAGGATCTGCCCCACACTGATCTGGGATTTGTTACCGTGACCGGGGCAGAAGTATCACCGGATTTGCGCCACGCCCAGATCCATGTGAGCGTGTTAGGCGAAGAGGAGAAGGGTATACAAACCATAACCCGGCTCCGGGGCCGAGTAGGCCGCACCATCCGCAGCAAACTCGGCGAGCGTATCGTCCTAAGGTATATTCCTGAACTGCATTTTCAACTGGACGAGACTGCGCGACACGCCCAGCATATTGAAATGCTGCTGGGCCGCCTGGCCCAGGAGCGGGCTGCCGATGAGCAGGCCGCTTCCCCTCCTATGCAGCAAGATGAGGAGACCGATGAGTCACAATCCTGAAGTGAAGATGCAATCTGAGCCGGCTCCAGCGGCTCATGCCGATATAATTGCTGACATTGCCCGCTGCATCAAGGCAACCGACAGCCTAACTATCCTCACCCACCAGCAGCCTGACGGGGATGCAGTGGGCAGCAGCCTGGGATTGGGGCTGGCGCTGGTCAAGCTGGGCAAGCAGGTGCAGGTCGCCTGTCCAGACCCTGTACCTAATAAGTACCAATTTCTGCCCGGGGCCGAAACTATACTGACCGCGGTATCCGGCAGACCCCAGGTAGTGGTGGCCGTGGACGCCAACAACTGGTCACGATTGGGAGCTCTGGAGACGGTAATCCAGGATGCTGCGACGACCATTCTGATAGACCACCATACCACCAACGCCGGCGGGGCTGATCTGGATTACATTGACCCCGCTGCGGCCGCTTCGGCAGTGCAAGTGTATCACCTGCTGCTGGCGCTGGGTGTGGTGCCTGATGCCGATATTGCTACCTGCCTGTATTGTGGCCTGGCCACTGATACTGGCTTTTTTACCTTTGAAAATACCACTCGCGAAGCCCTGCGGATAGCAGCCGAATTAGTGGCCGCCGGGGCTAATCCTCACCAGATTGCCCAGCAGGTCTCTACCCGGCTGAGCCCAGCCGCCGCCATTCTGCGTGGCCGGGCTCTGGCGTCATTACAAACCGCCGCCGACGGCCGGCTCGTGTACACGACGCTTACTCCCCGTGATTTTGCTCTGGCCGGCGCAACTCGGGCTGATACCGACGGCATAATTGACATACTCAAGTCGGTGGCCGGGGCGGAGATTGTGGTGTTGTTCAAGCCCGATAGCAGCGACCGCTGCCAGGTAAGCTTGCGCTCGCCCAGTCTGGACGTGGCCCGTATTGCTGCCCAATTGGGCGGAGGCGGCCATGCGGCAGCCGCCGGTGCAGAGGTGGCGGGCTCTTTGCCAGCAGTAACGGTTAAGGTCATCAATAGTATTCAGCAGGCCCTAAATGGGAAGGCATGAGGGATTGTGGACGGCATTGTGCGGGTAGTGAAGCCTCCCGGTATGACCTCGCACGATGTGGTTGACTATGTGCGTAGCCTGTGGGGAGTGAAGGCGGGCCATACCGGCACCCTGGATAGAGCCGCAGCGGGATTGTTAGTCCTGTGCGTCGGCTCGGCTACCCGACTGGCCCAATACCTGGTAGCCTGCGACAAATCCTATCGTGCAGAGATAACTTTTGGCACCAGCACTACAACTTACGATGCCGAGGGAGCAGTCACCCAGCAGCGCTGCGTACCTTATCTAACCGCCGAGCAAGTTCAGACAGCCCTAAGCGGGTTTACCGGATCGGTTTCCATCCAGGTGCCGGCCTATTCGGCGGTACGCCGCCAGGGGGAAAGGCTATACCGGCAGGCCCGGCGTGGGGAGCAAGTTGACTTACCTGTCCGACAGGTACAGATACACCGATGGGAGCTGGTAGAGTTTGTCCCGGGTGACTATCCGCGGGCAGTGACTGAAATTGAATGCAGTACCGGCACTTATGTGCGTTCCCTGGCGATAATGATAGGCGAGCGGCTATCCGCACCTGCTTATCTATCCTTTCTGGTTCGCACGCGAGTGGGATCTCATCATTTAGCTGCAGCCGTCACTTTAGAGGAATTGACCGCCCTGACCAATCAGGGCATAGCGCAAACCGTGATCGTACCGCCCGCTGAGGCTGTTGCCCATCTGCCCCAGGTGGTGGTAGATGCGCCGATAGCCGGTTACTTGAGGCACGGTTCCGTCCAGGAAATACAGCCGCCGCGCACTCAGGCACCAGCACTGGCCGCCATACTGACCAAGGACCATAATCTGTTGTGCATAGCTGAAGTGACGGAGAGCAATGGACGGTGGCGGCTCCAGCCGCGGACGGTGCTGGGCCCCAGTGCCGGCCAGCCAACCGAGGGAAGCCTGTGAGAGTTATCCAACAATTAGACAGTTCCGAACTACAGCCAACCCAGCGAGTAGTATGTGTGGGGGCGTTTGATGGCGTCCACCGCGGCCATCAGGCGGTATTGAGCACGGCGGCTGCAGTGGCGAAGGATTATGGAGCCGAGTACACGGTACTAACTTTTGAGCCAGTACCGGTTGAAGTATTCGGCCCCCGCAATAGTCACAATATTCGCCTGAGTCTGAAACAGGAGCGGGAGCAGCAGCTATCCAGGTTGGGGGTGGATACTGTGGTGGTCGCCAGCTTTGATGATTATCTGCGGCAAACCTCGGCCTATGACTTTGCTAACCAGTGCTTGCGAGAACGGTTGGGAGCGCAAGTGGTAGTAGTGAGCGAAAACCATACCTGGGGAGCCGACGGAGAGGCTGACATTGCCGCAATTAAGCAGTTAGGAGCCGACCTGGGATTTGCCGTACAGGTTGTCCCCCTGGTCACCTACCGCAACCAGCCGATCTCCAGCAGCCAGATACGCCAGCTGCTATGGGCCGGCCAGGTCGCCCCGGCGGCTCAGTTGCTGGGCCGAGCTTATACTGTCTCTGGTACAGTACAGCCGGGCAAAGGGCGGGGCCGCCAACTGGGCTTCCCCACTGCTAACCTCCTTGTCCCCGAGGCCAAATTAGTGCCCAGCCCCGGGGTGTACACCGGCTTGGTCCAGGGACAAAGGCTGGGGCCGCCGCCAGTGAGCAATAGCAATCACGTCGGCTGGCCCGCCGCGATCAGTGTAGGCGGCTCGCCTACCCTCGCCACCGCTACCGACCGCCGGCAGGTGGAAGTTCATCTGTTGGACTTTGAGGGGGATTTGGTGGATGCGCCCATCACGGTCAATTTTATGGAGCGTTTGCGTGACCAACACGCCTTTAATACTAAGGCGGCGCTCAAGACGCAGATTGCCGCCGACATAACTGAGTTACGGCTAAGACTGAAATGGCCCGACGAAATGCAGACCCCGGCTCCCGCTGACCGTTGACAATCCGCGGGGTATTCCTTATACTGACTGAGGAACAGCTTGAGCAGTGGGGCCGGAGGGGCCAGGCTGGCGCCACCGTCGCTGGGCTGGTTGTTTTGTTGTACCGCCGAAAACGCGTAGTGCAGGTTCTCTCAACCGGCGCGACCAGGCATAAGAAAGTCAAACCTGCGCCATAAGTGGAGTCACACTGTGTTTGAAGCTCTTACCGAAAAACTACAACAGGCTTTTCGCCATCTGAGCAGCCGGGGCAAACTGACCCCGCGTGCTGTGCGCGACGGGCTCAAAGAAGTGCGGATGGCACTGCTGGAGGCCGACGTCCATTATCAGGTGGTCAAGGACTTTCTTAATGAGGTACAGAACGAAGCCTTAGGCGAGGAAATTCTTGACGGGCTTAACCCGACCCAGCAGATAATAAAGATTGTCCATGAGCACCTGGTGAAACTATTAGGTGAGGAAGCAGTACCACTTGCCTTCGCCTCTACCCCACCTACTGTCATTATCTTAGCCGGGCTCCAGGGCAGTGGTAAGACTACAACAGCAGGCAAATTAGGCCTGTACCTTAAAGAGGATGGCTATCGCCCCCTGCTGGCGGCTACTGACGTATACCGCCCGGCAGCCATTGAGCAACTGCAGCAGCTAGGTGAACAGGTGGGGGTCCAGGTCTTCGCCATGGGCGAGAATGACCCGGTCAGCATTGCTCGGGCCGCGGTCGGCCATGCCCAGTCCAATAATCTTGATCCGGTCATCATAGACACTGCTGGTCGGCTGCATCTGGATGAGGCAATGATGACCGAAATCGAGCAAATTGAAGCCAGCTTCCCGGAGACCGAGACGCTACTGGTTATTGATGCCATGACTGGCCAAGACGCCATCAATGTTGCCCAGGAGTTTGGCCGGCGGTTGACTCTGGACGGACTTATCCTGACTAAGTTAGACAGTGATGCTCGGGGCGGCGCTGCCCTATCGGGCCGCGCAGTTACTGGGGTACCCATAAAATTCGTAGGGACCGGCGAACAGTTAGCCGCGTTGGATGTCTTCTACCCGGACCGCATGGCTCAGCGGATTCTGGGAATGGGCGATGTCCTCAGCTTAGTTGAGAAGGCCCAGCAGGTTATTGACATCGAAGAAGTCGAGCAGCTTCAGCAAAAGCTGGCGGCGGCTGAGTTTGATCTGGAAGACTTCCGCCAGCACCTGAACCGGGTGCGAAAGATGGGGCCGCTGGATCAGATTCTGAAGATGATCCCCGGTGTAGGGACAATGCCAGGGTTAGCTGACGATGACTTTGATGAGCGCGAACTTGATTTGGTGGAGGCCATTATTACTTCCATGACTCCTGCCGAGCGCCGTCGCCCCAATATCCTCAACGGCAGTCGCAAGCGGCGTATCGCCCACGGCAGCGGCACCCGGGTTCAGGATGTTAATATCGTACTCAAGCAGTACCGCCAGTTATCTAAGATGATGCAGTCATTGAGTCAAGGTGAACAAGTACAGATAGGAGGATTGCGCCTGGGCGGCGGGTAAGTAGCTCTCGTCCAGCGTAGTTTCCTGTTCACTGCGAAAGGAGCAGTTTAAGTTGGCAACACGGATTAGACTAAAGCGTATCGGCGCCCGCAAACAACCTCACTACCGGGTGGTAGTGGTCGGCCAGCGTAAACCGCGCGACGGTCGCACGATTGAGGAGATTGGTCACTACAATCCGCGCACCGACCCACCGGAAATCAACATAGATGAGGATCGGGCCCTGCACTGGTTAATGTTGGGGGCCCAGCCTTCAGATACGGTTAGATCACTTCTCAAACGGACCGGGATTATGGAGACTTTTCATCAAACCCGGCGGCAGTCGGCGGGCACCTAACATTTGTCGCTTCAATTATAAGCGAGGAGCATAGCATGCAAGCACTCGTTGAGTATTTGGTAAAAGCCATTGTCGAGAATCCCGACGCTGTGACGGTCACCGCGGTCAATCAGGGACAGATGACTGTCTATGAGGTCGCCGTCGCTGACGACGACATAGGCCGGGTCATTGGCCGTCACGGACGCACTGCCGAAGCCCTGCGCACCATTCTTAAGACGGCCAATCGCAACCAGCAGGGTGAGGTAACCATAGAGATCCTTTCATAATGCAAACTAACCTCTCCCGGTGCAGCCCAAGCGCCGGGAGCAGGAAGCGGAGGTATTGCCCATGGGCGTCATTGTCAAACGAACAGTAGTATTGCGAGCCATCGTCACCGACCAACTTAAGCAGGAGTTAGATGAAGAACTCCAGCGGGGGATTGACGAGATCGATCAGCGTATTCGTGAGCTTGATTTTCGCACCCAGCCCTACATTACCGACCTGCAACGCACCAATATCCAGCAGGCGATGGCCATTCGCAAGCAGGTAGAAGCCGAAAAACAGCGCCATCAGCAGCTTCGTGATACCCTTCAAGAGCGCAAACAGCAGGTCCAGGAGCTAAAAGATGGCGACGAGGTTATTCGCGGCACCCTGGAAAGTGATGTTGAAGTCAACGAAGGGGACAATCTGGCCGAGCTGCTGGGTGGGGTGGAAATCCTTACCAAGGACGAGAAGGTGGTGGAGATACGTCAGCGCCGGCCAGAGGAAGTAGAGCAGGAAGCAGCCTCGGAGATTATCACCGATGTGTCCAGGGTGTCGGATATGGGTCTGGATGTCTCCGGCCAGCGATAGTTGGTGTAAGTGTGCTGCTTGGGCACGGGAGAAAGTGCGGGGATTTGCCGATATTGCCAATCATGCGGCTCCGGTAGTAGCCCCGCTGGACTAAGACGGGAATCACTTATGCATATTGACGTCGTGACGATATTCCCAGAGTTCTTTACTGCGCCGCTGGCGGTGAGTATACTGGGGCGGGCCCAGCAGGAAGGGCTACTGGTCGTAGAAGCTCACAACCTGCGCGATTTTACTGATGACAAACATCACGTGGTTGACGATTATCCTTATGGGGGTGGGCCGGGCATGGTTATGAAGGCCCCGCCCTTCATAGGTGCTGTTCGCCATCTGCAGGAACGTGCTCCTGAGGGGACACCGGTGATATTTTTTACCCCGCAGGGCCAGCCATTAACTCAGAGCAAAGTCCAACAGCTCTCCCAACGCCCTCACTTGATATTGCTCTGTGGCCATTACGAAGGGGTGGATGAACGGGTGCGGCAGGCGGTAGTAACCGAGGAGATTTCCCTGGGCGACTACGTGCTGACCGGTGGCGAACCCGCCGCGATAGTTCTGATTGATGCGGTGGCCCGGTTGCTACCGGGAGTGCTGGGCAACGACAATTCACTGGAAAGTGAATCTTTTACCCGAGGCCTACTGGAGCATCCTCATTACACCCGGCCGGCGACCGTGGGAGCGATGACCGTGCCCGAGGTGCTGCTCAGCGGCCATCATGAGCAAATACGCCGCTGGCGACGCCAGCAGTCGCTGCGCCGCACTATGCAGCGCCGACCCGACTTACTATCTGCCGTCCAGTTGACAGAAGAAGACCGGGAACTGTTGGCGGAGATCAACCAACAACTCAATCAACATGCTCCCGCCACCACCGAAGTAGTCACCGATGCCTGATTAGAATATAGAGGAGATTTACCGATGGATGACCTCATTGCTAAAGTCGAGAAAGAGTACATCAAGGAGCAGCCAGCCGATCCGCGGCCCGGCGATACCGTGCGGATACGAATCAGAATACCTGGCGAGGAAGGCCAGCCGACCCGCCTTCAGCCCTTTGAAGGCGTGGTGATTGCTCGCCAAGGCGGGGGGATAAATGAAACGATTACCGTGCGCCGGATGAGCTTTGGTGTCGGGGTGGAGCGCACCCTTCCCCTCCATTCCCCGGCTATTGAAGATATTGAGGTGCTCCGGCGCGGCGATGTGCGAAGAGCCAAGCTATATTACCTGCGCAATTTACGTGGACGGGCTGCTCGCGTCAAACAGCAGGCTCGGGCACCCAAGACAGCCCCGACAGAAGTAGAGCCATCAGCCGCCGAATCTGCACCGGAGCCAGTTGAAGAAGATAGCGAGGAGCAGACCGCCGCGCCTACTGAGCTTGGCGAAGAGATAGCACCTGACGAGGAAACTCAATAGGAATCGGCACATAGCTAACTATGTTCGCTTTTGATAACACCTGGGAGGTATTGGCACTACTGGGCGGGATAGTGGTCCTGCGGGCTACCTTGTCCCGCCTGCCCGCATTGCATCGCCAGCGTGGGGCTATCCTGGAGTTTGTGGATTCGGGACTGGTGGCTGTGCTGCTGGTCTTCTGCATCCTGCGCCCCTTCGTCATTCAAGCGTTCTATATCCCCTCCGGCTCCATGGAGTCCACCCTCCAAATCAACGACCGCATCTTGGTCAACAAGTTTATCTACTATTTTCGCGAGCCCCGATTTGGTGATATAGTGGTCTTCCGGGCACCACCCAGTGTCTCGGAAACAAAAAAGGATTTCATTAAACGGGTAATCGGCCTGCCTGGCGACCGCATTGCCGTGCGCAACAATGACCTATACCGCAACGGCCAGCCAGTCCGCGAACCGTACGTCAAAGATAAACTCTACCGGTATGTCTTCCCCCGGGTGGGCGGCGAGTACGTGGTACCCGAGGACACAGTATTCGTGATGGGCGACAATCGCAACGACTCCAATGACAGCCATAAGTGGGGGCCACTGCCCCGGGAGAATGTGCTGGGCAAGGCTTTCTGTATATTCTGGCCCCCCTACCGCCTGGGACTGGTCCGCTCGCCCCAGCCGACACCAGCAGGGTCCGCATTGGAACGAGATGCCCGTCTCCGCCGGACCGAGCCCGCCATGGCCTCTATCGTAAGCCATTCCAAGCGTTCATATTGAGCTTGTCCCAAGCCAATGAGCTTGGGGCCGTTCGCCCCTCCCTGCTAAGGCATTATCACATATGCTACCGGCTGACCAGTCTCAGACTAATATACCAGAGGCGGTTCCCCGACTTTCGCGGCGCGGTGCACCTCGAACCGGGGAGCGGCAGCTTCGGGCCGAAGGTTATAGCTGGGTGGCCGGAGTAGATGAGGCGGGTCGGGGGCCCCTGGCCGGACCGGTGGTTGCGGCGGCGGTTATAATGCCGGCTGACTGCCGGGTGCCCTATGTAGTGGACTCCAAACTGCTCACCGGGCCTCAGCGTGAATACCTCTACGAGCAGATAGTCACCACGGCGGTTACTTACGCAATAGGAATAGTCAGCCCTCGCCACATTGATGCCACTAATATCCTGCGGGCTGCCCAGCAGGCCATGCAACAGGGCCTGTCCAGCCTATCTCCACCGCCCGATTTTGCTCTCATTGATGGTCCCTTCTCCTTGCCCATATCCCTATCCCAGCGCGCCATCATTGGCGGGGACCGCAAATGTTACTGCATCGCTGCTGCTTCCATTGTGGCCAAAGTTTATCGGGACCGGCTAATGGATTACTTGGCCCGTCTTTATCCCCACTACGGATTTGAGCACAATCGTGGCTACGCTACGCCCGGCCATCTTCAGGCGCTACAGGAGTATGGTCCCTGCCCGGTGCATCGGTATAGTTTCCAGCCTATCCAGCAGCGCCGACTGCAGCTGGAAAAGAGGTAGTTTTATGACTAGCCTAATGTCAGGCCTTTGCTTAGGGAGTATGATGTCAGTATTTTGAAGGTCTTAGCCGTTAAGTAGACAATATTATAGCAGAGACAGCCAATGGAGGCCAGATGCTACAGGCTTGCTCACCTGATTAGCTGTCTGATGATGTTATAATATAGTTACCATATCCATGCTGCCTATGGGGGCTGCCGATTATGTTAGCCCGTATCAACAGTGCCGCCGTGCTGGGGATAGACGCCTATTCGGTCCAGGTGGAAGTGGACATATCCCGCGGACTGCGCAGCTTCATCATCGTGGGCCTGCCCGATGCGGCCGTCCGCGAAAGTCGGGAACGGGTGGAGTCAGCTATCCGCAACAGCGGTTTTGAGTTTCCGCTGGAGAGAATAACCGTAAACCTGGCTCCTGCCGACATTCGTAAGGAAGGACCCTCGTTTGATTTACCCATCGCCTTGGGCATTCTGGTGGCCACCGGACAGGTCAGCATTGAGGACCTGGATGAGTCAGTGCTGGTCGGAGAGTTGTCGCTGGATGGTCACCTGCGGCGGGTGGCCGGAGCTTTGCCCGTGGCCCTGGGGGCCCGTTCCTGGGGCCAGCGGGCCCTGGTGGTGCCACCGGACAATGGGAAAGAGGCGGCAGTGGTAGATGACTTTGAGGTGTATACCGCCCAGAACCTGTATGACTGTGTCTGCTTGTTAGAGAAGGGCTTTATGGATGAGCCAGTTACGGTCAGTGCTGAGGAGCTGAGCCTGGAGGCACCCGCCTACTCGGTAGACTTCTCCGATGTCAAGGGCCAGCAGCATGTCAAACGAGCTCTGGAGATTGCCGCCGCCGGCGGTCACAATGTGATAATGATTGGTCCGCCCGGGGCAGGCAAGACGATGCTGGCGCGGCGGATGTCGACCGTCCTGCCTCCCATGTCTCTCGAAGAGGCCCTGGAAGTGACCAAGCTATACAGCGTCTCGGGTATGCTGGGGCGGGAGACAGCCGTGGTCACGACTCGTCCCTTCCGCGACCCCCACCATACTGTCAGCACCGCCGGGCTGGTGGGCGGCGGCAGTATCCCTAAACCTGGCGAGGTTAGCCTGGCCCACAATGGCGTGCTTTTTCTGGATGAGCTGCCTGAGTTTACCCACAGTGCCCTGGAGGTGCTCCGCCAGCCGCTGGAGGACGGCAGCGTCACTATTGCCCGTGCCCAGACCACTCTGACTTTTCCGGCTAACTTCCAACTCATTGCCGCGATGAACCCGTGTCCCTGTGGCTACTACACTGACCCCCAGCGTCAGTGTAGTTGCAGTTCAGGTCAAATATCCCGGTATCGCAAGCGCATCAGTGGGCCGTTGCTGGATCGTATTGACATCCATATTGAAGTGCCCCGCCTCACCCCCGACGAGCTGATGGATCGCCAGCCGGGAGAAAGCTCGGAGGCGGTGCGCACTCGCATCATCGCGGCTCGTCAGAGACAGCGCCAGCGGTTCGCGGATACTACGTTTCACTGTAATGCCCAGATGACTTCACGAGCCCTGCGCGATTTCTGTCCCCTCAGCGATGACGTCGAGTCGCTGCTGCGCACCGCCATTGATCAGTTCGCCCTGTCGGCACGGGCCCACGACCGCATTATCAAGCTGGCCCGCACCATCGCTGATCTGGAAGGCGCTGACGATATCCACGTCCCCCACATCGCCGAGGCCGTCCAGTACCGCAGCCTGGATAGGAAGCTGTGGGGATGAACACATCAGCTCAGTCGGCGGAGAGGTGTTCTCACGTCGGTGCAGAATTGTCCCCAATTAGCAGTAAGGCTCGCCACTCGTGACGGCGGAGCTAACGCCAACCAAAAAGAAGAAACCTAACAATGACCACCCAGCAGTCAAGTCAATCAACAGAGGAACGCCTAAAGTGGTTCCGCGAGGCCCGGTTCGGGATGTTTATCCACTGGGGCCTGTACGCCCAACTGGGACGGGGGGGGACGTGGATAATGAACCGCGAGCGCATCCCCGTAGATGAGTACGAGAAACTGGCCGACACCTGGAAGCCCAAGCCGATGGCGGCCCGCGACTGGGCGAAGCTGGCCAAACAGGCGGGTTGCCGGTATATGGTAATGACGACTAAGCATCACGAAGGCTTCTGCTTGTTTGATTCACAATTGACCGATTATAATGCGGCCCAGTGCGGGCCGGGCTGCGACCTGGTGGCCGAATACGTCCAAGCAGCACACGAACAAGGCTTGCGGATCGGGTTTTACTATTCGCTATTGGACTGGCACCATCCCGACGGCGCGAGGTGCGCTAAGGATGAGGATGCCCGCCGGCGCTTTGTGGACTACACACATGGCCTGGTCCGCGAGCTGTGCACCAACTACGGTAAGATTGACATAATGTGGTACGACATGAGCTGGCCGCTTGATGCCGAGGGCTGGGAATCAGAAAAGATGAATGCCATGGTGCGCGAGCTTCAGCCCGACATTATTATCAATAACCGTTCTTGGCTACCCGAGGACTTCGGCACCCCAGAGCAGTCCATTACCGCCGAAGAAGGCGGCCGTATGTGGGAAGCCTGTATGACCACCAATGAGACTTGGGGCTACACGCCGATTGATAAGAACTGGAAGACACCCTGGGATGTAGTCAGAATGCTGCGGCAAGTCGCTGCCGGCGGTGGTAACCTGCTGCTGAATATCGGCCCAACTCCGGAGGGTGACGTGCCCCCGCAGGCCATACCCATTTTCCAGCAGGTAGGTCAATGGTTGGCGAAGTACGGCCCGACCATATATGATGCTACCGATCCGATGCCCGAGACTTGGTTTCCAATCGGGGGCTTCACGCGTAACGGACAGACACTTTACTTCCACTGCAGCCGCTGGCCGGGCGAAGAGTTCGCCATAGGGGGCTTGCGCAATGAGGTGCTTGCCGCGCGATTCTTTGACGGCGAGGAGATCGAGTTTACGCAGCAGGCCGACCGACTGGTTCTCCACGGCTTGCCGGCCCAGGCCTCCGATCCACTTGCTACGGTCATCGAGCTGGAGGTCAGCGGCGAGCCGCGATGGGAGTTAGGGCATGGCTACGTGCTGCTCGATGAAATCTAGCTACACAGCCACCACCGGGCCAGCCAGATGCCGCTGCAGGACTGTCAACCATCGGCTGCAGCGATAAATATCTAACTTGTATGGGATTGGCTCCGAAGCGTATTTGCGCAGCCTGGACCGGAAACTATGGGGATAAGCATAAGTAACTACCGAAAGGAGACGCTATCAAATGGCCCGTGTGTTAGTAACCTACTATAGCCGCAGCGGTAATACCCAGCAGATGGCAGAACTGGTGGCCGCCGGTGCTCAGGAAGTTGAGGATGTCCAGGTTGACCTGCGTCCCGTGGAAAATGTGACGCCTGATGACCTGTTGGACTATGACGGCATTGTTATGGGCTCGCCGGTCTATTACGGGAGTATGGCCGCCGAGATTAAGAGTCTGATTGATAAGAGCGTTGTCCACCACGGGAAGCTTGACGGGAAGGTCGGTGGGGCTTTTGCTTCTTCCGGCGGGCCAGGTGGCGGGAATGAAACGACTGTGATGGACATCCTCAAGTGCCTGCTAATCCACGGCATGATTATCAAGGGCGATGCGGAAGGTGACCACTATGGCCCCATCGCCGTGGGCGCACCTGACGAGCGTTCTGCTAATGAATGCCGCAAGCTGGGCGGCCGCGTGGCCGAGCTGACCAACAGGCTATTCGGGTAGGCGGCTGGAGCCCCACTGCCTCTTGACAGTGCATTGGCATTGTCATTATAATTGAGGTAGTGCCGGAGTGGTGGAATTGGTAGACACGCTGTCCTCAGGAGGCAGTGGGCTTCTGCCCGTGTCGGTTCGAATCCGACCTTCGGCACCACTAAACATTACGGCGCCCTAACGGGCGCCGTTTCTCTTACCCCGATTGGCTCCCCTCCATAAACGACCAGCCACTAACCAGCGATAACAGTCAGCTTCTGACCGGCTGGTACCGCAACCGCCTCAGTGAACTGTATCCTTGGGGTAACAGCTTGTATGAGGGTGGGTGTCAGACAGGAAGGTAGCGTTACGACGTGGAGGAGTGAAGTTGCAGCTTATTCTGCCGAGTCCCCACTATTCGTCTCAAAGAAGCTGTCCTTCTGGGGACCGTTGATGACCACACTGATCTGGTCTGGATGGATTTGGCCCAGGTAGTGATCTTCGCCGGCCGCCTGCAGATAATCCGGCGGGGGCTCCAGTAGCCACCCCTGGCCGGCTTGCTGGCGGCGCTCCGCTTCCAGAATATGTTTTCCCACCATATCCACCGCTACGGGATCTGTGGAAACCAGCAACCCGGTATACTCCCACCGCGGCTGGGGAAAGGCATCGGTGGGAACTGTATAATACGGATGCAGGGCCGCCAGGAAGTGAAGCTGCATACGCCGCCGTACAATTGGCTCAGCAGCCACCGTCGGTATCAATTGCGGCTGGGCCTGCAGACTGACCCGCTGACTATGCGCTACGCAACTGAGGTGATTAAACACTGCTCCCGTCATGCCCAACTGGGAATTAGGGCGCAGGCTGGCGATATTGATGACGCTGTCACACATATCCAGTACTATCCGGCTGATTCCGTGGCGGTACCCCACCGACTCCGCTCCATAACACTTGACCCCCATCCGGTCTTTACGCAACGAGAACCCGGCGGCGAACATATCCCGCTCATCGCCGGCGAATATCAGGATATTCTCCGGCTGCAGACCTGCCTCAATAAGCTGGGCAATGATGCCCTCCACCAGCACAATGGGCACGGGGGGAGCCTGGACATCAACCATCACTGCGACCCGCTCCCTGGGCGAAAACGTCTCCGACCAGAACGTGGCCGCCGGCTGCCCCGAAAACGCCTCTACCGCCCGCGCAATCAACTGCTCAATGACAGCGTAGTCCATTTTGCCTTCTGGATAGACCGACGGGGGGGCAAAAACCGGTCCGGGCAGATACAGATGGTCCGCCCGCCCCACCCCCACCTTAGCTGACCCTGGAGGTCGTTGGGGGTCAGCCAGCGCTACTCCTTGCCCTACTGTCAGCCAGATTATACCCATCACCGCAATAGCGATGACAACGGTGGAAGTTTGCTGCTTCACGTGATATCCTCACCACCAAACTAACAAACTACGCTAACTATATGGACAAACAGGTGGGTCAGTAGTTGCAGTTTGGCAGTGAAATCAAGAGGAGGGAAGGCGCCGCCGTTCACTGCAAACAAGAAGCGGGCGATGCTTCCTCGCCCGCTTCCCTACCAAAGAATAATCGACCGGTATGCATCAGTTACAGGCTCAGGCCGGCTTTCTTCCAGTCGGCCAGGAAGCGCTCCACACCCACATCAGTCAGAGTGTGCTTGAACATCTTCTCCAACACCGCGAAGGGAATAGTACAGATATCGGCCCCAATTAGGGCTGCCTCCACCACATGCTGGGGATGACGGACACTGGCGACAATTATCTCGGTGGCAAAGCCATAGTTGGCATAAATCTGGGCTATCTCCTCCACCAACTCCATTCCCCGATGTCCGATGTCGTCCAACCGCCCGATAAATGGCGAGATAAAGGTCGCCCCCACCTTGGCCGCCAGGAGGGCCTGATTAGGGGAGAAACATAGAGTACAGTTAATTTTGATCCCTTCCGACGACAGGACACTAATGGCCTTTATCCCCTCCCTGATCATCGGGATCTTCACCGCGATATTCGGTGCCCAGGAAGAGACCTTACGCGCTTCTTCAATCATGCCTTCGGTCTGCAGGCTCACCACTTCGGCGCTCACCGGGCCGGGGCAGATGTCACAGATTTCCTTGACTACTTCCTCAAAGGGCCGATTCTCCCGAGCCACCAGGCTGGGATTGGTGGTCACGCCGTCCACTATCCCCCACGAGCAAGCCGTACGAATGTCCTCAATGTTGGCTGTGTCTACGAATATTTTCACGCCATTTGCCTCCTAAAACTAATTATTAGTAGTACTGGCCGCAGGTTAGTCCACAGCTAACACTGCTTGGACCTCAGGAATTTCCTCCTTCAATATCCTCTCAATGCCCATGCTCATGGTTTGCTGAGCCATAGGGCACCCCTGGCACGCCCCCTTCAGGCGCACTTGCACTGTGCCGTCCTCAGTTACCTCTACCAGCTCCACGTCCCCACCATGACTTTGCAGATGAACTCTGACCTTCTCAAGTACTGCCTCCACTTGCTCTTGCAGCGACATACAATGACCTCCCAACAGGTATCTGACAAGCTCTTGGTAAATTGCTTTTGCTTATCTAAACATCCGGAACTCAATCGGTGCTATCCCGGCTGCGCGCAGCAGTTGCTCCGCGTTGATTACCAGTTCCTCTCGTTTTCTGGCTACCGCGGGCTGCCCTGGGCCTACTACTTCGCGCAAATAGCGATCTATTTGCCAGCCAGGCGGATTATTGGCTACTGCCCACACCGCCAGTTGCGCCACGGGATGCGGCGGCTGGCGACGAGCAATAACCCCTGCCAGATTCCTCATGCGCTGGTCGGGGCAAGGAGCGGCAACCATCACGTCTGTTGGTGTCGGCGTACGCAGCCCGATATTCGTGCAGGCCGCCGGTATTCGCACGCTGACCAGTTGCCGGCCGCTCAGATCAATGTTGACCGCCCCTAAGGTAGTCATTCCCTGCACACCGCCGCGCTGGCTCCAGAACTGGGTCCCCGGCCCAATACTGACGTTGCTCGGGCCATATGCCGTTCGCCCTACCATTCCCTGAACTGCATCGGGCCCGGCACCCTGAAACTGTGCCCATATCTGCCCCCTGTCCAGAGCCGCCAGCAGATCAACCGCGCCCTCCTGCCCATAGGCTGTTCCCCATCCCAGCAGCAATACCACCACTACAATCGCACTCAGTTTTACTATCTGTCCCATTACACTCACCTTCTCCGTACCAATTCCCTAACACTGGAGGTATTTTACGCCAACAATGCCCCTGTGTCAAGGCACATCCATAGCGACAAAGAGCGACGATGCCCGATGTGATTAGCCGCCATATAGCTCTTGCGGTCCTGCCAATAATGGTGTAGACTATAGACAGTTATATGACGGATGCGTAAGCTAACGAGGAGGCGAAAGCAAGTGACGGAGAAGTCAACCTGGAAGACTAAAGTGGGACTGGGTGAGATGCTGCGGGGTGGGGTGATAATGGATGTCACCAATGCGGAGCAGGCCAAGATTGCTGAAGATGCCGGGGCAGTGGCGGTAATGGCTCTGGAACGAGTCCCGGCTGATATTCGCGCCGAGGGCGGCGTAGCCCGCATGGCCGATTTGAGCATTATTGAAGAAATTATGGCGATAGTAACCATCCCGGTAATGGCTAAGTGTCGCATCGGCCACTTTGCCGAAGCCCAGGTGCTGCAGGCAATTGGAGTGGACTTCATTGACGAAAGTGAGGTTCTGACGCCCGCCGACCAAAACTTTCATGTCTGGAAGCATGACTTTGATGTGCCTTTTGTCTGCGGCTGCACCAACCTGGCCGAGGCGCTGCGCCGCATCGGGGAAGGCGCGGCCATGATCCGCACCAAAGGCGAGGCCGGCTCCGGGAATATCGTGGAAGCTACCCGCCACATGCGGGCGGTGATAACCGGTATTGAACATCTCAAGGGCCTGCGCGATGATGAGCTAATGACCGAGACCAAGAATATGGGCGCGCCGTTTGACTTAGTGCGTGAGGTGGCCCACGAGGGCAAACTACCCGTCCCCAATTTCTCGGCTGGTGGCATTGCCACGCCCGCCGACGCTGCCCTAATGATGCAATTAGGCGCCGAGTCTATCTTCGTGGGCTCGGGTATATTCAAGTCCGAGGATCCGGCTGAGCGCGCCCTGGCCATCGTCCACGCGACCACCTACTATGAGGACCCCCACGAAGTAGCCAAGGCCTGCAAGGGTCTGAAGGGCGCGGCGATGGTCGGCATTGACGTAGCCAGCCTCCCCGAAGAAGAACGCCTGGCCACCCGGGGTTGGTAGATTACAACATGACACCGCGCGTTGGTATATTGGCCCTGCAAGGGGATTTTGCCGAGCACCTACGGGCCTTCTCTCAGTTAGACTGCGAACCAGTCCCGGTCAAAAAGCCGGGGGACGTGCTTGAATGTCAGGCCCTGGTAATCCCCGGCGGCGAGAGCACTACCATCGGTAAGCTCTGCCAGCGGTTTGGAGTTGATGAGGCGATAATGCAGCTTCACCAGCGCGGGACGCCTATCTGGGGCACCTGCGCCGGGATGATATTGCTGGCCAAGGAAATTGAAGACAATGACCAGTGGGGCCTGAGACTGATGGATATGGCAGTGCGCCGCAATGCCTTCGGCCGCCAGGTGGACAGCTTTGAGACCGACTTGACCATAGACGACATACCCGATGGACCGGTACAGGCGGTTTTCATCCGGGCGCCCTACGTCACCCGCGTGTGGGGAAAAGCCCAAGTGTTGTCCACCTTTGAGGACAAAATAGTGATGGTCAGGCAGGAGAATCTGCTGGCTACGGCCTTTCACCCCGAACTCACTGACGACCGGCGTATCCAACAATACTTCTTGGGTCTGTTGTGATCAAGCACGCACATCAGTTAAGTCGAACTGTTCAGGACCACTGGCACTTCATAACCTGCAAGTGGGCAACCGCCACTAAGATTTGCCTATAATATATCAAACTGTGCGAGGTGAATTATATGAGCTTAGACGAATATACTATCGTAGGGCTCGGCTTACTGGCAGTCCTATTTGCCGCAAGAATTTGGTGGCGGCTGAGCGAGATGAATAGCCGGCTGACCGAGACGAGGATCATGCAAGACGAGTTCAGAAGTATGGCTGATGTGGTTATTACTGAGTGGCTGGTTCCCCCGAGAGGGCTAGGCGCCGTTGCAAGCAAGAAAAAAGTCACGGCAGCGAAGAAACAGTCCATCCAAAGGGCGGGCCCCAAGACTTTTTACTACCTGGATTCCCGACAGGTCCAAGATTTGCACTCGCAAGCTTTCCAAGAGCTGGAGCCCAAGGAAGTACAGACGCGAGAAAGCCGACACAAAGCGAAGGGCATAATTGCTAAGTTAAACCCGTTCGGGGCCAAGTACGAAACTGGCGAAGCTACTGAGACTGAGAAGCTCTATGAGATCGAGCAGACCCCAGCGGTAATGTACAACAAAGTAGAGAAATACCTGATTCAACAAGGCGACGTATCATTCGGCTTGGAGGACTTTGAGTACAATGAGTCCGCCATCGGCGAATTCACCACAATGTGCGAGAGGATGAGCTCTAAGTTTGGTTTTGACGTTCCAGAAGACCTTCAGCGCAAATTTGTTTCAGATAGAATACGTGGGTTCGCCCTCGATCGAGTTAACGAAGTGTCCGATGCCTCTGGCTATGTCGCAGTGCAAGGTGAGTTTACCGTTTCTTCAGTCACAAACGATAGTCGCGTTCTGACGCTGAATCATCCGCTCAATGCCTATCTCTCCCAAGAGGACCCTCAAGTCTCCATACAGCTTGCTTGCGACTCCGGGAGCCTTTTACCGGCTGGAGCAAGTGCATTCACGCAGGCGAATTCTGTCAAAATCACAGGTTTCGGCAAGGTGGTTAGTTGGGATAAGTCCGCAGCCTCCCTGGTCATAAACCCAATTGCGATTTACTAGCGGTGCATTCCACTATCCTACGAGTACAAGGGCAACAGCCATGAAGGGCATCATCCTGGTAGGCGGTCTGGGCACTCGTCTGGAGCCGATGACGCGGGTCACTAACAAGCATTTGCTGCCAGTGGGTCAGTTTCCTATGGTCTACTATCCCCTGCACAGCCTGGTGGACGCCGGTGTCGGCGACATAATGCTGGTCACCGGCGGCAACAATCCCGGCGCCTTCCTGGAACTGCTCCACGATGGCCGCGAGTTCGGCCTGGATCACCTGTATTTCACTTACCAACGCGAGCCGCGGGGTATCGCCGACGCACTGCGTTGTGCCCAGCACTTTGTGGATGATGACTGTTGCCTGGTGATGCTGGGCGACAACATCCTGGCTGGCAGTATTCGTCCCTTCGTGGAGAGTTACCTGGACAGTGCGGTAGGGGCCAAGGTACTGCTAACTCAAGTGCCCGACCCCCAGCGTTTCGGTGTACCTGAATTTGATGAAGATGGCAACATCACTGGCATTATCGAGAAACCTGAGCAGCCGCCCTCCTCTTACGCGGCCATTGGCGTCTATATGTACGACCAACTGGTCTGGGACATCCTGCCTACTTTAGAGTTGTCCGCCCGGGGCCAATACGAGATAACTGATGTCCACAACGTCTACCTGGAGCGGGGCCTGCTCAGCTATGACATAATTGACTGTGGTTGGTCGGACGCGGGCACTCCCCAGAGCCTCTTCCGCGCTACCCAGATGATGCACGACAGCGACTTTCTGCCCACTGTGAACCCGGGCTTGCGCCAATAAACTCCGGGCACCGCTCCTTTCCCAGAAGGAACATCCACACTATGTGGCGAATTACTTTGGAAACCCCATCTTAAGTCACAGGTGAGCTAATATGGCAGACAATGTCGCCGAGAAAGCACTGGAGGCCGCCGAAAGTATTGCCCCCAGCGGCTTCTGGCAAGAACTCTTCCGCGAATTCCTCAACCCCGAAACCATAGCCGGCAAAGCCGGCAATATCATAGTGATTCTGCTGGTGGCGACTGTCGTTTACTGGCTGTTGATGGCCGGGTTTTCCCGCGCCCGCCGGCGGCTGGAACAGGCCGCCGCTACCGCCACCGGCCCCGCTCGTACCCGCCAACAGCGCGCCGCCACTGTCGTCTCGTTGATAGCCAATATAGCCAAGTGGGCAATTATACTACTGACTGGCATCTCGATCTTGGGCGCGTTAAATGTTGATCTACTCCCGATACTAACCGGAATAGGTTTTTTGGGTGCGGCAGTTGCCTTCGGCTCGCAAAGTCTGGTTAAGGACCTGGTCAGCGGGCTGTTTCTGCTGCTGGAGGGGCAGTATGCTGTAGGCGACTATGTCAACCTGTCGGGCAACTTCGGCCTGGTCCAGCAGATTGGCCTACGCACTACCGTACTGCGCGACCTGGACAATCAACTGCACCATATCCCCAATGGAACTATTACCAAGGTCACCGTCTACGAGGAGCCTTACGTCAATTATGTAGCCGAGGTGCCCCTGGCCAGCCCCCAAGATGCCCAGCAGGTCCGCGGAGCTCTGGAAGAGTTAGGCGCCGAACTGCGGGCCGAGTATCCCCTGCATATCACTGGTATTGAGCCTGTCCTGATGGACAAGGACCAACGGGGCATCACCTTAGTGCGCCTGCCTCTGAGCATCTTCCCCACCCAGGACTGGATCGCCACCGAGCATTTGGTCGCCCGCATTCAGTTGCTGCTGTCCGAGTTAGAGGTGCAAATCCCCACCGGATTAAAAATCCGCGTCTACCCCGACATCCGCCGATTAACCACCACCGAAACCGAAGACCCTGGATAGCTGGTCTGTGTTTGCTCACGCAGGTAGTGACACTAACGCCTGTTTTTGCTATAATTCCTTCACCTACCCCGTCTGCAGAAAGGGCGGCTGGTAGCCGGAGTGACCACTTGTGCCTGTCGGTATTCTTCTGACAATAGGCAAGTATCTTTTTATCGTGTTGCTGTATTTATTTGTGGTGCTGGTGCTGCGGGCCTTGATAAGCCAGGCCCTGGCGGCCAAACACCGCTTAAAACCTTCGCCCGCCCCTCACCAACCCCACCGAGCACCATCGGCGCCTATCCGCCCATCGGCGCATCGGCCCGCCGCCCGGGTGGTAGACTCTCAAGCCGCCGCGCCGGCCCCTGCGGAAGAACCGCAACCGGCCCCGGCAAATCGCGTAGCGCAGGTTCTCAACCTGCGCGGTTCCGACAGTCCAGGCGGGGTTAGAGAACCCCGCCTACGCGAAGAAGCCGACCGTCCGCCGATCCTGGTGGTGCAGACTTCGGCTGACATTGACCTATTAGCCAGTCTCCGTTATCTCCTAACCGCGACCGTCACTCTGGGCCGCGGGCCATACAATACCATTGTCCTGCCTGACCGTTACGTATCTAAAGATCATGCGGTGATATATCCGCAGGAGGGTCATCACTTCCTGGCCGACCAGGGCTCCACCAATGGCACTTATCACAATGGCACCAAAATCACCGAGCCGGTGCTGCTATCTGATGGCGACGAGATTACCATCGGCGCCACTGTGTTCAAGTATCAAGCCGAAAGCCCTACGTCGTCGCCGGGGTGACGGTGCTCACCACTGCCGCGATACTTCTCGGTAGGACAGGCGTCTCGTTTATAGTGAGCTTGTCAAACTGCCTGTCCTAAAGGCCGACGGGCGTCCCGCCCGTCGTACCAGTTGTTGAAAGAGTGACTATCCCATACAACCCGGGCGTCGCACTGAAATTATTCTGATAGCTCTGGCGGCGGTAATTGGCACTGTCGGCCTGCTGCTAATACTTATCCGCAGTGGCGAGCCGCCGGGGCGAGCGGTGCGGGCGGCGACGGTCCCCGGCGCGGTACTGGCCGCGGCGCTGCTACTGGACCTGGTGTCTAACCGCCGCGACCGACTGCTCCTACCATTAGTGGCCATACTGGCTACGGTTAGCGTGGTAGTTTTGTCGCGAATAGATTTGTTATTGGCTACCAAACAGATTATGTGGGTGCTGATGGGCAGTGCGGCGATGGTGGGGATATATTTTCTGATTGACGATATCAGGGCGCTCTCGCGCCTGAAGTATGCTGCCGGTGCCGTCGCGGTGGCATTGCTATCTATCACCGTCGTCTGGGGCACTGAGCGCCACGGCGCCCGCTTGTGGCTTAGCGTTCCGGGTGTATTCTCCTTCCAGGCCGGCGAAGTCGCCAAATTGCTCATGGCCATTTTCCTGGCCGGCTATCTTGCTGACGTCCTCCGGTCCTCCCACCGTCGGCTGCAACGCCCGACTGGCAACTCGCCCGGGGGCACTCAGCCCAGCCGCTCCCGCCGGTTGCGTCGCCCACCTCAATGGCGTCCTGTTATCCTGTTGCTGATGATAGTAATTGCTGGTGTAGGCCTGTTTATCGGCCAGCGCGATTTAGGGGCAGCAGCCCTATTCTTTGGGTTGTTTGTGGTTATGCTATTTCTGGGCACCGGGCGCACTGTTTACGTGGGGGCCGGGGCCATTTTATTCATAGTCGGGATAGTCGGCGCCTGCTATGCTTTCCCTCATGCTGCCCAGGGGGTTCAGGCCTGGCTTAATCCCTGGCAAGCTCCCCAGGGCAGCGGGTATCAGCCGTTGCAAGCTCTGTTTTGCCTGGCCGAAGGTGGCCTATCGGGCACGGGGCTGGGCCAGGTATCTTTAAGCAATTTGCCGACGGCGGGAACTGACCTGATTCTGGCAGCAGTAGGCCACGATCTGGGCCTACTGGGCACCGTGGCGCTGGTGCTCATCTATGCCCTGCTATGCTTTCGCGCCTACAATGTGGCCTGGTTGGCTACTGACAGCTTCGGCGCCCTGCTGGCCGCCGCTCTGGCCACTATGTTTGCTCTTCAGAGTCTGATGATCCTGGGAGGCATGGTGCGTCTGGTGCCGCTGACCGGTATCACGCTGCCCTTCTTGAGCTATGGCGGTACTTCTATGGTGGTCAACTTCATCGCCATAGGATTATTACTGGCAGTAGCGCGCGACTGCATCCCACCCTCACGTAGTCCCGAACACTAACACAATGCGTCAGTTGCGCCATAATATAATCAGCTTGAGTCTGGTGTTCCTGGTCGGGTTTCTGCTCATCTGCCTGATGCTGGGCTACTGGCAGGTCATCCGGGCCCCAGCACTGCGCGCCCACCCATATAATGACTGGGCCGCTCAGCGCGCCAAGAGTATTGAGCCGGGCCGGATTTACACCGCCGACGGGCAAGTTATCCTGGGGGCTACCAATACCGCTGAGGGCTGGCAGCGCACTTACCCGGCTGCTGAAGTCTACGCCCATCTGACTGGTTACAATGCCAACACGGGGCTGCAATGGTCGCTGCGCGATGCCCTGCTGGGCAGAGGTCACTACGAGAGCACCTGGCGCAACATACTCAATGGTCATTATACCGGACTGAATGTAATTCTGACTATAGACGCCACCGCTCAAGCCCAGGCCACTGAGCTTATGCGCGGCCGACGGGGGGCGGTGGTAGCCATCCAGCCGCGTACTGGCGCCGTCCTCACCTTAGTTAGCGCGCCGACCTACGATCCCGCCCGGATTCTGGGCAATGAAGTAACCTATGAGATGTTCCGCAATGACCCGACTTCTCCCGAGCTTAACCGCGGATTGCAGGGACTGTATCCTCCTGGCTCAGTTTTTGCTATTTTCACTGCTGCCGCGGCCTTAGATGCGGGAGTCGCTACTCCCGAAACTGTGTTCACCTGCGCCGGCAGCGAGACCGTGGCTCACACTCTGATTACCTGCCACCGCCGGTCCGGCCATGGCCAGCTCAGCCTATCCCAGGCCCTGGCTGATTCCTGCCCTATTGCCTTTGCCAAGCTGGCCATAAACCTGGAGCCTGAGCGGTTTCGCCAATATGTCAAGCGGTTCCACCTGCTGGATGGCGCCAAACTCTCTATTCCCAGCCAGCCAGGTAAGATGGCCAACGTCACTGCTGACCAAGGCGAAAGGAAGTTGGCTCAAGCCGGCTCCGGTCAGGGCTCCACCCTGCTCACGCCATTGGCCATAGCGCGCCTAATGGCCACCATCGCTAACGGGGGACAGGTCATCCAACCTTATTTAGTAGCCCGGATTGAAGAGTTCAGCGGACATGTGGTCTACCGGGGCCGGGGTCAGCACATAGGTCGCGCTATCAGCGCCCCGAGTGCCGCCCAGGTGGAAGGAATGATGGTCGCCGGTGTAGAAAAGGGAAATGTTGATTCTGTAGAGATCTCTGGGGTAGAGGTGGGGGCTATGACTATGACCGCTACGGTGTCCAGACCAACTGGACAGCCCTGTAGTTGGACAGTAGCGGCGGCTCCTGCTGGCCACGCCCAGGCGGTGGTGGTCGTCGTGGTGGAGAATGAGGCCGCAGGAGACCGGATAGCTGGTCCCATTGCCAGTGAAGTTCTGAAAACGCTGATAAAACGGTGATTGACTGGCCGATAGCACCCGAGTGCGGGCTTGGGAGGTAGCCGGATGGAAGGAACGTTAATCGCTAACAGGTACCGCTTAGAAAGTGAGATCGGGCGGGGAGGGGTGGCCACCGTCTACCAGGCGGTGGACACTAACCTTGATCGTCTGGTAGCTGTTAAGGTACTGAATCCCCAGTGGACCGAAGATCCCGAAGCGGTGGCTCGCTTTCGCCGCGAGGCCCATGCCGCGGCCAAGCTGAATCATCCCCACATCATCCAGATATTTGATACCGGTGAGGCTGACGGCATTTACTACATCGTCATGGAATATCTGCCCGAACCTGACCTGAAGCGGATTATCCGGGAATACGCACCGCTACCTGCCCGCAAAGTCATTCAAGTTGTTCAGCAGTGCTGCCAGGCCTTGGCTTATGCCCACAGCCGGGGTCTTGTCCATCGGGACGTCAAGCCCCAGAACATTCTGTTTACTGACGAAGGCGATGCCAAGCTATCTGACTTTGGCATCGCGGCAGTGGCCGGTGACGACGCCTTGACCAGTTCAGGAATGGTCCTGGCTACCGCTCACTACATGTCACCCGAGCAGGCTCAGGGCAAGCCGGTAGGTCCCCAGTCTGATCTTTACTCACTGGGTTGTGTGATGTACGAGGCCCTTACCGGTCACACTCCCTTCACTGGTGACACCCCGGCTCAAATAGCTGCCTGCCATGTCCGCCAGCGACCACCCTCGCCCCGGACTCTGAACGCCAATGTACTGCCCTCTGAGGAATATCTGCTTAACAAGGCTATGGCCAAAGACCCGGCTCGTCGTTACCGCTCCGCCCACCAAATGCTGGCTGATTTGGAGAAGCTTGCCGCCGGTCAGGAATTGGACAAGACCGGCGTGTTGCCTGTGCAGGAGGCTGCCACTGAAACTCTCCAGCCTCCCACTGCTTCCCCCGCCGAACGGCTTGCCTCTCGCCGCACCGACCAGCCAGCGGCTAATCTTTCGCTGATCTGGACGACAGTGGCGGCCGTACTGGTGGCCTTGATAGCGCTGATACTGATAGTGTGGTTGGTGAACATAGTCTTTTATCCCGGCCAGCCCCAACAGCAGGTGCAGGTGCCAGGGGTCAAGGGGCATACTGAGGCGGTAGCCCGCAACAAGCTACAGACCGCCGGATTGAAGGTAGGCACTATTACCTATGAGCAGGACGCGACTGCTCCCCAAGGAGTGGTAATTGACCAGATTCCTTCCTTAGGGGAGATGATGCCCGCGGGAACGTCGGTGGACCTGGTGATTAACCGCGGCAAGCAGATTATCACCGTACCTGATCTTACGGGCCAGTCGCTGCCCACAGCGGAAACTATTTTAGATGGGCAAGGTCTCAACATTGGGCAAATAACCAGAAAATTCAGCGACGAGGTACTGGCCAATCATGTCATTGGCCAGGGAATAGCTACCGGAACGCAAGTGGAGAAGGGGACAGCGGTGGCGCTGACGGTTAGTAAAGGTCCCGAGCCGACCCAACCGCCGCCCCCCGAGTTAATTACTGTGCCCGAAGCCGAACCACAGCCACCCCCGGCAGTCCAACCTCATGTGAGCATTAGCCGGGATGATACCTACCAATCCGGCGACCCAACTGAGTACCGCTATGTGGTGAAAATTACTGTAATGGGCCAGCAGCCCCAGCAGGAGATTGAAGTCATCAAGCGAGATGAAACCGGGGGGCCCAAGACCGAACTGCGCGAGCAGATGGAGCCGGGAACTGCCAAGCAACTGCGCTTCCTGGGTAAAGGCAACACCACCATTGAAGTCTACCACAATGGCGAGCTGATTGAGCAAAAGCTCTTTTCCGTACAGGAAACAGAGACTGAATAGCTACCGAAACACTACTTATTACAGGAGTGAGCTTACTGTGAAACAATGGTCAGCATTATTTGTTTTGATATTAGGGGTCGAACTGATAGCGACTTCACTACCCGCCGCCGCTGCCCCAGCCGTGGCTGGCGCCACCAACCTCGCCGCCACGGCTAACGGCGGGCGTATCGTTGCCTATTCCAGCCAGGCCCGCGATGAGAATGGCCAGATAATGCCTGAGTGGCAAGCGACCAACCTTATTGACGGCCACTATGTGGTGGGCAACTTCATTCCCGCTGGCTCCTACGGCTGGTCCTCGCAGACTGTTCCCTCCGAGGAATACCCGGAGTGGATAATCTTCGCCTTTGAAGACGAGCGTCCCCGGCTGATAGGCAGGATAGTCATTGACCCGACCACTGCCGACCCGCTGGTTATTGGCCGCTGGGCCCGCAACATCACCGTTGCAGTCTCCACTGCCACCCCGGATGGCCCCTACCAGCCAGTGGGCCGCTTCCTGGTGGTCAACAAGCCCATAAAGCAGGCCTTTGACTTCCCTGCCACCGAGGCCAAATACGTGCGCCTGCTCATCACTTCCAATCACGGATCAGACAAGTGTGTGGAGCTGGGCGAGGTGGAGATATATGAAGCCATTGTTGCCCAGAGCAGTCTGGACCAGTTAATAGTGCGGCTGGAAAATCTCCTGACCGACCTGAAGAAATACCGTGACAGCCAGCTATACCGCCAGCAGCAACAGATTCTGGAGGAAGTGACCAGTAAGCCGGCTGCGCCTATCACCGAGGCTGAACCCGCCGCCAGCGAAAGCCCGCCGGGCCCGCCCCCGGAAGAGGAAACCGAGCAGTAGTTAGCCTGACAGCGCAAGTTGCCTGCGGTATCTACTCTATCCGAGAGAAGGGACCCAACAGCTTCTCGCTCAGGGCTACGGCAGGCAGGCCACTCAATGCCGAGGACTTCCCTAAGGTACCACCATCACCATCGCATCGGGGAGCTGGAGAGCAGTCTGGCACACTGAAGCAAGTCGCCAGGAGAGCAGTTGCCGCTGGACTTGAGGCAACACTATCACCGAGGGGCTTCGTTCCAGTGCCCAAGTAGTCAATGCCTGGGGCAGGGGAGCCTCCGATGACTCCACTTCCCCTTGCACATGGTAGGCGCGCAGCAGCGAACGGACTTGAGTTGACCAGCGGGTAAGGACGTGCCGGGGATGGCCCGCTACCAGTACATCAACCGGCACATTCAGCTCACTGCCCAGCTCACCGGCCAGTGACAGAGCTCGGCCGCCGCCCGATGATTTTTCTCCCACCACCATCACCGACGAGATCTTAGCGTATTCTTGGCCCGCCACCAGTATCGGCCGCTGGGCCACTTGCAATAGTTGGCGGGTGGTCCGGCCAATCTCACCGGCTCGCAGTCGCGGCCGGGATCCGCGCCCCACTACCACCAAGTCAGCTAACCAGGCATATTCCCGCACATATCGCGCCGCCGGTCCTGGGCCAACATTCACCGTGCAGGAGATATGGGCCTCTTGGCACTTTAGCCGTGCCTCCTCCACGAAGTCCGGCACCGCAACACTACCTTCCGCTGCTTCCTCCTCCAGGCTATCGGTGGCATCCAGAATATCCAACACATCGGGCTGACTGAGCATATCCTGCTCAGCCCCTGACTCTGCCTCCTCCTCCGCTGTCACCAGATGAATGCGGCCCCCGGTTATTTCGGCTATATCCAGGGCCTGAGCTAAGGCTGTCTGCGCTCCAGCCGAACCGTCGTAGCCGACCACAATGTTCTTTATCATTATCCCTCTGACCTATCTGTTAGTCTGCCGCGCATTATAACAGCTATCCCCGCCGCCGACAAGTAACACTTGACGCGACAACAGCGAACCTTCCCAGGTCCCTCATTGGGCATTGCTGGCCCTACCGTACTTGCTATCAATGGGTACTGTTGGTATATTAGTACAAGTGTAGCGAAGTGGACTGCGCTTAGCGGGCCGCTTTGGCAGTCGGCCTGTGCTTTGAACTGCCGGGGATCGCACCAAGCCGGTAAATCCTGTGTAGAAAGGAAGATGATTGTGCCCAAGCTTGATCTCAAAAAGGAGCTTAAGGACCTGTACAGCGCCTCGCGCAAGGAACTGGCAATTATTGATGTTCCGCCTATGAATTTTCTGATGATAGATGGCGCCGGCAGTCCCGAGACCTCACCCCAATTCCAGGCCGCGGTGCAAGCATTGTACGGGGTATCTTACACCCTTAAATTCATGATTAAAAAGACAAAAGGGGCAGATTATGTGGTTATGCCTCTGGAAGGTCTGTGGTGGGCTGAGGACATGGAGCACTTCAGTCTGGGGAATAAAGACCAGTGGCAATGGACGCTGATGATTATGCAGCCGGAGTATGTTACGGAGGACTTGGTTGCTGAAGCAGTAGAACAGGTCAGGGAGAAAAAAGATTCAGCGGCTGTGGGGGAGTTAAGATTTGAAGGTTTCCACGAGGGGTTGTCGGCGCAGATAATGTATGTGGGGCCTTACTCTGATGAGGGACCAACTATCGCGAGGGTGCACCGCTTTATTGAGGAAAACGGCTACAGCTTACGAGGAAAGCACCACGAGATCTACCTGGGCGACCCCCGCCGCACCGCCCCGGAGAAACTGAAAACCATCCTCCGCCAGCCCATCGGGTAAGGCAGCAGGTGCCCCGAGGGACTCGGTTCGCCGGGTATGCTCACGCATAGCTGAGTACCGGCACTAATCTCCAGTTCCGCTCAGACCTCCTGCAAATCCGCCAGTGACCGCACTTTGCGGCGCAGGTACACTTTATTTTGGTCGGGGATATGGTCGTAGACCTCGCAGCCCAGGGCTTCGGCTACTGGCCGCAGGTCCACCCGGGTGATGCCATCTTCCAGCGCAGGCCGGCAGTTAATCACCTCGCTGCCGGGCAGTAAAACCACTTTAACGGACAGGGGTGCAGGGGAACAGGGATGCGCCGACTTCGCCATAGTAGCCTTGGCTACGACGGCTGAAAGGGTTTCAGTTCTCTGCCGTTCGAACGCCGCGACCTGCTGGCGATATGGCTCCCGGTCCAGCCGCGTACCGGGGCATGTCTTATCAGCATAGTCGCGGTGGAAATACACATCATCAGGTGCCAGTTCAAACCGCTCCAGTAGCGCCGCCACCACCGTCTGCCCCATCTGTAGGCCCCGGTATTCAGCGGGATTTTCTTCATCAAAGTTAGCGATATAAGCCAATCCTACCGAGTGCTGGTTCTGGCCGAGGCAATGGGCTCCGGCGCGGGTTAGCGGTCGGCACCGGAAAATATCCCCGGGCGGCCCAATCATAAAATGATAACCATTATCAGACCACCCGCGCACCTGCATATGATAGCGGCGCACACCCTGGACCGTGGCCAGACCCCGATACTGGGCGGCGGTGGGTCGCCAGGTGTGATGGATGATGACCGAATAAATGCGTCGGCTTACCTGTGCCCCTCGGATATACTGAACGCACTCGGTCACAGTTACTTGTCGCTCATTAGGCATTCTGTGCATCCCCAATTCTTCACAGTGGAGGGGCCATACCCGGCCCTCCTACAATTCCAAAAGTCTTTGCGGAAATGGTGCGGGGAAAGCCACTTTACTGCCTTTGGCAGGCAAGCTTCAGAAACTTGTCCGCCTTTGGCGGAGGGGTTTCCCCGCAAGCGCTGTTTCCGCATTCTTCCCCTATTGCTGTTCGCTGTTCAGGTCATGGACAGCAGCTTCCACCTGCTCGCGGGTAACGGCATAGCCGCGGCGCCGCGCCTGCTCCATCACATAGTGAAGCTTGGCAGCACCCTTACCCGGCCCAAAGATCTGCTCGGCCGCTTTCACCAGTTCCAGCAGGAACTGGCGCAGTTGTTCAACTTTAATGCGCCGGATATAGTGACGCGCCAGGTTAGCCAGAAAACCGAAAAGCAATGCCCCTACTCCCGGCACTATCAAATCTTTCAGATAAAACGAGAGACTCTGCAACATATCAATTACCTCCTTGTAATTAGTATTTCTGTGGTGTTCACCTAACTCCAGGAACGGCGGCGATCCTCCCCACCTGGGCCCAGCTATTGAGGGCGCGGCCGGCCGGGCTGACTGGCCAGACGCAACACCGACGCCGGCTCAAAGCGGCGGTGGTGGCGGACCACCCGGCGGCGGGCGGCTTCAATCAGCCAGCCGATATGGACCATCATGTACAGAAACATGAAACCAAAAGCCATCTGCCCTAACCACGCCCCGGGGTAGGCAGGCACCAGGCCCTGTGGCCACCGCTGGAGCAATTCGGCCAATTGGGCCACCGCCAGCAGTCCCAGACTTAACTGACATAGGCCATTGACCTCTCGCCGCCACAAAAACAGCCAGGTAAGCACCAGACAAACAAAAAAGCCGACGTCAATGACGCCGACTAATACTTGGGGCGGATTCATCTTCTTACTCCTCTCGGTTGAGTCTGTCTATCTCCTGGCGAAACGCATGCTCCATCCTGGCCTTGAGGTGGCGCAGAGCCACTGTTCCACACAATGCTGCGAAGAAAGCCATCTGGAAGCTGTGATCCACTAACACCGCCACTGTCACGCAAACGATAAGGTTGCCGGCAAAGCCCAGATGCAGGTGGTGGCCCTCCATACGCGGCAGCACCACCGGCTTGCCTTCCAATACTACGTTAACCAGAGCCCCAATCAAGCCCGCCAGGCCAAAGCTGAGGTAGGCTCCCATAGCTGACTCAGTAAAGAAGCGGCCCACTAATTGATAAATCCCTGACATTATGCAGTTCCCTCGGCAAATCGCTTTTCTGCACGGGTGTTCGTGTCTGCCTTGGCCGCCAGCAACTCCTCCACCGCCCCCATCACCTGCCCCGGAGTAATGGCATACAGGCACTCGTACTGGCAGCGCAGGTGCTGAGGACCTTCACAGCAGGGCACACAACTCACCGTATCCGCCGCCGTCAGACAGCGATAATTCTGGTAGTAATTTAGTCGCAACTGCGGCGGGACGGCCCCGAATATAGCCACAAATGGTGTCCGCACACAGGCGGCCAGGTGCAACAGCCCGGTGTCGGGCACTACTGCTACATCGCACTTAGCCAACAGCGCGGCCACCAGCGACAGCTTCAGTCCATAGGCCGAGGCCACTGTACCGACCGCACCGCTGTTGTCAGAAGCGGGGCACCGGGGGGCCTGCCTATCGGCACCAAAGATTATCACATCACCGTACCCAGCGGCGAACCGCCCGGCCAGTTCAAACACATAGGGCACCAGCCAACTGCGATGGCCGTAGATGCCGCGCAGGGCGATACCCAGCAGCGGCCGGCCACTACACTCCTGCTCGGTCAACCATTGTTGGGCGGCATATTGGAGCCCTGCCGAGGCTTCATAGTAAGCCGCATGAGGCACCGATTGGATATTGAAGGCAGTTGCCAGCAGGTCAATGCGGGGCACCGACCAGGTCAGGGGATGACGCTCCATATAATTGCTCAGGTCAACTGTCACTACATCCGGGGCCGACACCTCTGGCCTCGCTTGCAGTGACAGTGCCTCATCCACCATGGCAAAGCCAGTTAGCAACTCGGTATAAGCTGGGGGGGCTTGGAAGATAAGCTGTAGATGTGGATAGTGACGTTTGAGCGCTGCCAGGGTGGGCAATATCATCAAGCAATCGCCCAGTCCCGCGTCGCGGCGCACGACCAATGTTCGGGCGGTAGCCAACTGGCGATGATCGCATAGCGGCCCTGGCGGCGGGGGCAGGACGGCACTAACTTGCTGCTGATGCCACGGTTTCCCTTGGAGGTGGAACCGATGCCGCAGGTCTGCTTGGCGAGTTGCCGCTATCACCGGACAATTCCCTGCCGCTGCCAGGTATAGCAAAGGTCCTGGGGATAGCTGCCCTCATTGACGGCTATTACCTCAAAGCAATCAGACTGGTGAGTCTGGAGCAAAGTAACCGAAAATGCCTCATCGGTCACCTCAAAGTCAATGGCTCCCGGAATAGCAAAGCTGCCTGCTTCGGTATGATTGACTACGAAACTGACCTCACCGCCTCCGGGGACGGCTTGGATAGTGCCGCTGCCGGCAAAGGTATCGGTCTTGAGTGGAAAGCAGCCCCGCGTGGCCCCGGTCTCGTTATTAACAGCGATCACATCGCCCTGGGCGTCCAGTTCAATACTTCCCAGGCACACGCCGGCACTTTCCGGACTGAGCTGGGCGACAAAATCCACGCTTCCTTGCGGCGCTGACTGCTGGTTGACCTGAGCAAGAATGTAATTGACGGCTCCATTCTGCAAGCCGGTTATCTGTTGATCACTGACTGTCACACACCAGCAGCCGCTGACTATTCCCCCGCCTGACGAGACCGTCTTATCCTCCTGAATCAACCAGCCATCATAGATCCCAGCCGCCATAATCTGCTTGACGACATTGCCCACCACCTGGTCCAGTGTCAGGGCGAGCCGGTTGTGGTGATCAGGTTGAATGAAGTCATCAGTTACCACCCCCGCCGCCAGGCCGTAATTTTCGGTTTGTGTGGGCATAACTGCGCCCCCTTTATGTAATTCCTATCCGCTCTGTCACTTGCGATCTGCTTATAACTCAGGTTGTCCCCGGATGTGCCAATAAACAATAAGGGTAGGCACGACGACTATAATACGTGTGGAGGGCGCAAAGCGCCCTCCCCCAGGGGTCCTGCAGTTGACACATGGAAGGTGGCTGACTGTAGGACCCCGTCAATATTAGGCAACGGCTCCAATATAGTCAGACCAGGACCGGCCCTCCCCCCCACTCGAACTCTACTCCCGTGGGAGGGGCACCCTTGCCCCGACTGCCATTACCGCCTGCCGTTTTCTGTCATTAACTGGAGAGGCAGCTCAAGCCCAGCGCTTTTCCATTGTAGTTGCTTTAGCAGCGAAGGCGGGAGACCGGCCCTATTCCCCAGCTAACTGACCCCTAAATATCTCACTGCCCCATACCGACTGCGGCCGTATAGCCCATATCGGTGATTAGTCTCGTCATCCCAGTCATACCGATTAGCCACAGTAGTCTTGGTAGCGCCCAGCAACGGTGCAGTAGGCAGGCGATTGACCCCAGTGGCTCCGCCGGGCTGTCCCGGCCTGATTTGTCGGTCAATTTGTTCGCGGATGGGGGCGACATCGGCCATCCCTCAGACCTCCTCAGTGCCCAGCCAGCGGGCTTTGATGCTGGTAATAGCGATCTCGCCCGGAGTACGCCGCAGGCGATGCTGCAGAGAGACGATGCGATAGAGCTGGCCGCCTGCCCCGACTTGCTCTCCGCCGCGTACCACCAGCACCTGGCCAATGCCCATCCGTGCCTCCAGCGGCGTGAGAATATGAATGAACTCGGGCCGCCGGGAGCGGTCGGTAAAGATCTGCTGGGCCAGCCGGTTAGCTTCCGCCTGGGTGGTATAGTTCTCCAGCGCCCGTACCTCCATCTTCCGCCAGCCCACAAAGCTATCGGAAGTGGGGTCATACAGCGAAGCCGGATCATAAGCCACTGAGCGGATGGGGCTGCCGTCTTCGGCCAGGCCGCAGACGGCCACATAATTCACGTAGTCGTGCGCCGACAGGCTCAGACGCGGCTTACGCACGGCCAGGATTTCGCCGGGAGCGGTGGGGTCCTGGACTTCGGTCGGCCGGCTGTACAGATACCAGGATACCTCGGCGCTGCAGGCTCCTTCGGCTGAGCCATCGTGCTGGGTAACATCGCCGGCGGTGCGGGCCTGCCGGCAATGGGGACAGGCTTTAGTGAAGTTGCCCTGGGCATCAAAGAATATGGCCGCCTGGTAGTCAAACTGGGCTACTTCCTCCAAAAACTCCAGCCACGAGCGTCCCGGCTCCGGCAGCCACAATGGTTTCTCCGGTTCACCAGCAGTCAAGCGGATACCGGTGTCTTCCAACACCTGCTGACTGCGGGGAATTCCGCAGCGGTCCAGCACCCACTCAAACACGTCCACCACCGGCCAGTTATCAAATATCGGCACCCGCCCATCACACTTCTCATCCTGCAGCCGCAAGATGCCGTCCAGCACGGTCACATCCAGCTCGGCCTCTCCACCACCCAGTACCGTCGGCGGCGGTGCCACCAAGTAGCCATCAAGGGCGGCAGTCCGCTGCTCGGAGGCGTCGCTCATCTTCCAGCCCAGCTCTATCCCCACCCGCCGATATTCCTCCAGGTCAGCATACTGACCCAGTTGATTATCCACTGACAACGTGTATTTGACTCCGCGCAGCCGGTCAGAGTGGTCGCCGGTAGCCGCTTTCACATCGCCGGCGATCTCGGCATAGGCCAGGGCTTCCAGTTCATCTATCTGCGCATACTGGGCCAGGGTCACACTGAAAAGCTGCGGCGAGACCATCGTTTCAAAGTCCACCGGCTGCATCGTCTCCGGGTCTATTCCCACCCCTGTCTGCTGATGCCGATACGGCTCTATTTTTGCCTGCCAGGCGCGCTGAGTGCTGGTCAAATCGGTGCGGTCTTCGGTGGTATCGGTGACCACCGCCTGCTGGAGGGGATTGTCGCTGTCATCAATTACCGGCAGATGGCGGTAATTAAGCACCATCTCACCGCTGCTATCCTGACTCGCGTAGCCCGTCTCTATCGGCAGGCTGTCCAGCACCGCCGTGGGCATCTTTATGGGAAAGAACGAGAACATGAATTGCCCGGCATTGTGCCAGACGGCCACCTGGCCCTGGTTGACCTTGATTTCCCAACCGGGCACCTCATAGACCCATATATCCTGGGCAAAGGCGTCGGTGGATATGACCAATTTGCCTCGCCAGACGGCGATCCAAAGCAGCAGCCGCTGGCCGGCGCTGAAGCCCTCCAGAGTGGGCACTTTCACCGACTTTTCCGACTCCGGCGCTTTATACCACTGCCCTTCCCAGCGGCGTATCAGCAGCATCGGCCCGCCATAGGGAATACTCAGGGCCCACTCGTCGTGCTCGCCAATGCCGAAGTGAATCTCAGTATAGGGAGCGGCCTGATTCCAGTTGTGGTCAGCCGGCGGATCAGCCCGATACAGCGACAGGGCGAATATGGGATTGGTGGGCAGAGTGAATTTGCTGACTGCTCCGGCAATCTGATTGGCGGTGCCGTCATACTGGAAAAGCTGAACTTCGCCCGCCAGCCCCCGATTAGGCAGAGTCACCCAGTAGCCATTATAGGGGGTGAAGTGGCCCAGGCCGATATGCTGGGTAGTATCCAGAAAGGGTCGGGCCACGATGCAGTTGACCGCCGGATCATCCACTAACATCGCTGACGGCACCTGCAGACCGCTGCGGCCCACCCCGGGCAGCCCTAAGTCGGTGGGGTCAGTAGGCTGCACCGTAATGCGGCCGGAGCGGACCAGGTCGGCCAGCAGGTCATTTTGCCCGAAGCCATCATATTTGACCTGGTATTCCCGCCCTGGCTCATACAGGTTGACCCGGGCGATGGGATGCACTCGTTGCGCCATCTGATAACTCCTTGGTCGTCGGCTTGATTGGGTCAAACGCAGATGTACCCGGTTTTGTCACGGGCTGGGAGCCCGTACCATCCAGGCACAAGAGTCTTTGTGGAAGGGTTGCGGGGAAAGCCACCCGCCCTGCCGTTACTGCCGTTGCTGCCCTTGCTGCCCTTGCTGCCTTTGCTGCCCTTGCTGCCTTTGCTGTCCTTGCTGCCGTTGCTGCCGTCGCTGCCCTTGCTGTCGTTCCCCGTCCACTATACCTGGCTGTCCAGCTTCCAACTTTCGCCGTCATCCACCGACACATATATGTCAATGTGGGGATAGTTGGGGACTCCCACTATCAGCCGGCAGCCCTGGGTTTCCATCTTTACAAAGGCTGCCCGTTGGGCATCTGATGGGGCACCCACCTGCTTTTCAACCTCACTATCGCTGAAGGGCAGCCAGCTCTCTCCGCCATCGGCGCTGCGCCGCAGGTACTGGGCTCCACTCCGATAACCGGTTAGGTACAGCAGGCCATTGTGCTCAAAGGCCATGGGATACGATAGACTCGTGACCATCAGCCTATACCTCCTCCCAGCTATGGCCGTCGTCGGCTGACTGCATTACCTTTACCTGTCCACTGCCCAACTGCCGGACCAAAATCATCTGTCCCCGGCTGTCCTTGTCCGCCCAGGGATAATCGCTTTGCCCGTCAGAAGTGACCCAGCGCGGCTCATCCCACGGGGCCAGTAGTCCGGCGCGGCGCCGCATCCGGATATTGCTCTCAACCACATCAAACAGGAACAGTTGCCCAACTGCATCCTCAAAGATGTGGGGATGGCCGCCGGGCGGGCTTAACTGAAGAGCGAACGGGCTGGCCTTTTCTCTCTCCACCGGCACGCCGCCCGGATGGGCCAAAAACGGTACATCAGCAATAATAGTGAACCGGCAGCCTGGTGCCTCCTGGGGCTCAACCAGCCGGATATCGGCTACCGCTTTATACAGTCCACAGCCCGGATATGGTTCATCTTTGCTCTCCGCGGATAACTTAGGCACCATGCTCAGCGGTACAACATCTCCAAATGGCTGCCCTTCGGTCGGCCCACTGCTTTCTTGGGGAATGGTCACTGTCACCGTTTCCCCGCTGTCGTCGCTGCAGATGCAATCAATCTCCACCACTACATCCATAGGCAGCACGTAGTCTGGCGCAAAGGCCAGCTTGAACTGGGCCAGGCCCAGGTCCCGATCAATCTGGGGCAGACTGCCGAAATAATCCAGGTCATGGCCGGGAATAAACGAGGGACTTTGATCCCCATCAAATTGTCCCAGACCCTTGCCATCTGCTATTTCATCCAGGTGCTTGACAAACCAGCGGGGCGCATTGGTAGGCTGTCCCGGTCCCGATTGGGTCAAGAAGTAATCGGTTTCATCATACAAGTCCGGCCGCCAATGGTAATCAATGGCCCGCTGGAAAGCCCTGTTGGTAGTTATGGCTACCACCCAGTGGCGGTGCCGAGAATCGGGATTGGCACTCAAAGTAACGCTGCGGCTGTAGCTGCGGCAGTCCATAGCAGTGGACAGGCCGAAGGCGACGGCACATTGCAGGCAAAAGCCCTGGGGTACTGCTGCACCGGGGTCGCGCTGGGCCGGCCCCCCGCAGTAGGGGCACAACAGATCAGTAAACCCGGTAGTGTCCGCCTCAATTTGGCGCAATTCCAGATACGGTTGCAATCCACCAAACTCCAACCCCACCCGCGCGGCTTCCGGCTGGTCTTCATCTATCCGATCCGGCGAGGCCACCACTAAGTTGCCCTTAATCTTGCCTCCCAGCAGAAACTTGCGCTCCGGATAATAGCCGGCCGCCCGGAATTGGCCGGGCAGCGTCTGTGTTTCGGTGAAAGACTGGGAGCGCAGGTTAAAGTCGGGGTCTTCACACTCGCCATCTACATAGATGGCATAACTTTTCAATTGCGGGCCATAGATGAGAAGCTGGAGGATGTCAGAGATGTAGGCATACTTGGGCAGTGTCGCCTCCGTCATCCAGCCACCGTATGGTGCGGCTCCAGTTGGGTAGGTATCATCGGTGCCATTGTCTTGGACCCAGACCGCGGCCTCCACATACTGGAAATTGTGGTGGCCGTAGCTGCCGGTGCGCCAGGCTTCGGGCTTAAACTCCTCTATCCAGGCCGCATAGGCCCGCGCCCCGAGGACTATGTCCGAATAGGGACTGCCCACCACTGGAATGCTGCCCCACTCGGGATCAAGAATGTACAAGTTGCCGCCCAGGCCCTCCGGTGGCACCTCCACCGACCAGAAGCCTTCCCCGTTGGTAGTGGCCGCCACCCCCACGATCTCAGCGGTCTCCGTGTCCACTACAACTATATCAATCCCTGCCGCGGGCACCCCCATCCGCTCATAGACCCGACCGCAGACCAGATTGTCTTGCGGCGAGTAATATTCCAGCAGGGCCATGGTCACCTCAGTAGTCTGGCCCGCTGCTACCGTAGCAATTACGCGCGGACAGCCCCAGGAGGGGTCCCAGTCGCCGCCGGTGCGCCGGTACTGGACGATGCTGTGCTCTCCGACCGGCCGCCCGGTCACCTGGACGGTACCAGAGGGCGGCACCTGGTAATTTTGGCCCGCGTCATCCAGTACCCCCACCCGCACGTAGGCTCCGGCGGTGGCGTGAATGGTCAGGGCTCCGCTGCAAATGTTGATTATTGCTGGCTGCCCTTCGGCTACCGGTACTTTGCGGCCCCGGTAGACTGCCAGTATCTGCTGTACCGACCGCGGTAAAGGCTGGTTACGTGTCTCGGCAGTATCGTCCCGGCAATCACCGGCTCGCTGATACATCGCTCCATGGCCCCGGGGAACAATGACATTCCAGCTTCCATCTGCTGCTGTCTGGATTGGCGCCACCACCGTTGTGCCCGTGACATAGGTGGCCATTTCCAGCGAATAAACTAACTCATTGAACTCCTCACTGTCCCAGAAAGTGAACTCATCTCCCTCGGAAGTCTCCAGGCGCACCTCCAGGCTGACATTGGCTTCCTCCTGGGGCTGGCCGTCGTGCAGAATCTGCCCCTCCAGGCGGTAACCCATCACAAACTCTTGGGTGAACGGAGCTGGCCCGAACTGGGCCGGCTGGATGCGCCGTCCCCAGTAGGCATCATCTACCATAAGAACATACTCGTCAGTTAGTTCCCCGCTGTCCGCCAGCCGCTGCACCAGGTATACCCAGGCTCCATCCAGCGGCACATCCGGCTGCTTCACCTTGTAGACATCCGCGGCTATCTCGCCCTCGGCGGTGGTGAAGGTGGCCATGCCACTGACGGTCCGCTGGCGATCTACCGTCACCCCCCGGGCTGATCCCAGAGTGATTGTTTCAGCAGCCATCAGGTATCCTCGGTGGTGGTGAAATTTATCTGCTACCGGCAAGCATGCCCACTTATCTGACCAAATCAATCATATATGATAGCTCTTCGTCTTCGCTCAGATGCTCCCGTCCCCTCAGACGCGGCGGCGGGGTAGCTGTTAATCGGCTGGTCCTGGCCCGGGTCAGATGACGGTTGGGCGAGAGTTGCCCCATCCGGCGATGACGGCTCTGCGGCCAGTCTGATACTGTCAATCTCAGGTGCCTCGGCACCGACGCCGGGGCAGAATCCGCTAATCGCTCCTCTGCCCCATCTGTTTCCCCCCGCCGCACGTTCGGCGGGGTAGTGGTTAGAGGCCCTTGGCCGGGGATAACACCAGGCTCATAGGTCGCTTCCAGATAAGCAGCGGGCCGAGACTGTAAAGCAGCTTGGGACTGAGGCTGCCTCACCAGGGGCGGCGGGGCAGTCACCTGCCGCGCCCACCAGGGTTGCCGGAGCAGGGGCGGGCGGTGGGGGCCGTTAGTTGTGCCATTCTCATTCATAGAATTCACCTGTTAGGGGTACTGTGGTTGGGGCCAGGCCGCCTCTGACTGGTGGGCCTGCCAGAAGACTTCCCACAGCTCCACTCGCCAGGCCGGCTGCTGTGACCAGCAGACTCCGCCCGGCAACTGTCCGGTGTGCTCAAACAGCCGCAACTCATGCAGCACCGCCGCCGTTAGCTGGGCAGCTACCGGTTCCACTCGGTAGCGAGCCGGAGCCAGTCGGAGCTTTTCAAGTTGCTGCTGGCTGTGGAAATCGCGGCCCTCACGCCGGGTGGGGGTGGTAGTTTCGGACTCCTCTTCCACCAACAGGTCAGTCGGTTTCACTACTCCGCCGACCACCAAAGCGCGCGCCGCTGCCCTCAGCTTTTTTTTACTGTGGACAGAAGCTGTTGGTCACCGACGCGGCGCAGGTTAATCTCATCCAGGGCCTCCCGCAGCCACTGGGCCAGAGCCGGGGGCAAATTCCCCAGCAGGTAATCAACATCAATTCCCGTCTCCTGGGAAGCTCGCCAGGGCACAATCTGGCCTTTACTGTCCTCGCGGGGCAGGCAACAAGCCACCAGGCAGTGCTCATAATCGTAACGGGTCATAGCCAGGTGATCGTAGCGGCGCACTACCCGTTGGATGCCACCACTGTTATCCAGATGGTATTCATCGTAGACTCCCAGGCTTTCCCGCTCTCGGGCCTCCTGCTCAGTCAACGGGCGCAACTTCACCCAGGGCTGCTGGTCCCAGCCTGGTATCTGTACCGGCGCCTCAAACCGGCGCCCGCAATCCCTACCCGTCGCTCCAATTAACCAGGCCAGCAATTGCTGATTAGATGAAGTCATCTTCTCCGCCCTCAATTCCACAGGCTGCGGTCAGTACACCGTTCTCTACCGTTGGCTGCATTCGGACATTGCTTTCCCTAATGGCAGCTAAGTGAGAGTTATGGGTGCCGTTTCCCCGTCCAGGCTGCCCAGGGCCAGGAAGTCAACCTTCTCTACGATCCGCTGGCGATTGGAGCCGGGTAGGCCCAAATCATTGGCGGTATACAGGATGCGCGGCAGAGTTAGCACTGCGGTTGCCGCACCGCGCTGGAGGGTGATAGTCAAGGCTGCTTCGGTCCCACTGGCAAAGTCACCATAGACAGCGTTGTCTACAAAGTCACGGCTGAACGCCCCCCAGCAGCGCACGCCGGCCAGATTGTACAGTTGCACTGGCTCGGCGGTGGCCGCCAGTCGGAGGCCCTCGTCGCTATCCTCCAGGGCGGTATCCACGACGATGCGCAGCTTCTCACAGTTGATATCCTCGGCCAGCGCCCCGCCCCCGGTAGCCAGTTCCACAGTCGCCTCCCGGAAAATGTAGGGAGCGGCGGTAGGCATACTGGGTGAGGGCGTGGTACCGCTATCCATCTTCAGAGCGGCTACCTGGAGGCTACAGATGACCGGCTGCCCCTTGACCAGGTCAAAGGTTGCCTGGCGCACCTTCATATCGGTGAGCTTTTTGACCTCCTCCACACAGTCAATCACCCCGGAAGCCCATTGGCCCTGGTTGTAGCTGTTGCGGTCTTCTATCCAGGAGAACAGGTTGGTCACTACCCCCGGAATCAGGGGAAACCGCAGCCCCCCCTCGGCCCATAGTCCGGCCGCAAAGTACTTGCTCTGATAAGCATTAACATCGGCCATATCCAGGGGGACATAGTTTTTCCTAAGTTGCACACTATCCGCCGGCCCTCGGCCCCCTTCCTGGATCAGCGGCAGCCAGGTATCAGGACTGACAAAGGATCCTTTAGCCGACTGGAGGGCAAAACCAAATACCCCTTGATGAGAAAGTGCTACTGGCATATATCGCACCACCTTTAGCAGGTTGCTATTTTGTCACTTGTAGGAGCAGCATCATTGCTGCGGCTACGTCAGACTATTTCGGTCGGGCAGCTTGCGGTCAGTGTTACCCGGTCGTCTCCAGCCGCCGCGCTACTAACTCTAACTCCACCACGCTGACGGGTATATCTCGCTGACGGAACTGCTTCTGCACCGCGGGCGTCGGCTCCAGCCGGATGACCTGGGAATACCAGCAACTGCCACCCAGGTACATATCACCCATCAACAGGTTAAACAGCTTGCCAACCTCCTCCAGCGTCTGAGGACTGCTGGGGTCACCGCCAGCCGGACGATGCAGATAATAGATAAGGTAATGATAATCCTGACGGAAGCTTCTGTTGGTCCCATCGCCGAAGGGCTGGTTCAGAGTAGCCGGCTGGACAATAATAGCCGGAAATTGTACATCAGGTGGCTGTGGCATAATTTCCGGCGAGCCCTGTCCAACCCACTTAAGATCAGGCAGAACCGGCGGAGACAGCCGCAGTACCGCATTGTTGGCCACAGTGAAACTGCCAGTGACCACCCCATCTAACTGCACCTTACTCAGGTCAACCTTAGCTATAACCTGGTGCTGCTCGGGGCTGCTGTCATCATCCACCAGCTCTACTGTATCGTTCACTGCGAACAGTTCATTGCTACCCACCCAGACAGTGTCCGTGCCATTGGTATCCTGAGTGAGAGCCAGACTACTCTGGCATAACAGCCGCACGGCGCGGGCAATTTCGTTGTGATGAAATAGGTCAACCATCTGCTTCTCATTCTCCCCATCGTCGTATAGGTTATAATGGGAAAGTGCTTGGACCCCCGGCGCTCAGCAACCCGGTTCGCTCACAAACAAGGAGAGGTACTGAGGGTGTTCATTGCGCCTGCTATATCTCCCGATGGCGCAGGAGGGCTTTCAAGTGGTGGCCGATTCCAGATGGATCCAGCGCCCCCAGCACCTCGTAGCTAACCACCGCTTGCACCCCATCGCCGGCGGCAAGGCCCCCAGTGAGCGGCTCGGCCAACTCCAGGGTGACATCATCAGCCACCGCCGCCACCACCACCTCTTCCCAGTGGTCAGGGCCGAACAGTTGAGCGAACTCTCCCGGCGCGAAGCCCGCCGTAGAAGTCACGGTCAGTGTGTCGGCTCCGCCCTGGGCCTCGGTGGTAAGTTCGGTAGCCGCCACCACCTGGGACAGGTGGTCATTGGCCTGCAAGTCGGTGACCAGCAGATATGCTACCGCTGTGGCTGCTGGGAACCGTCCCAACAAGCCGCGGTCAATATCGGCCAATGTTGGGCGCACCCGAGCGGGTAATCCTGCTTGTAGGAGCTGGTAGGTGGGCGCCGCCACCTGGAGGTCACTCTCTACCTCCACCTCCGGCCGACTCAGATTGACTGTATCTTCCAGCAGCCCCTCAAATGTCAGGTCAGTCATAGCTTGGCCTCCTATGGGCCTTCTGCTCTAACGAGGTAGGGCAATCTATTACACTGCCGCCATCCCCAGGCCCCGATAGGGCCGCAGGGCCTGGTGCGCCTCCTGCATTAGCCGCTGAATCACCGCGCCGTACTGCCCCTCGGGTGCATAGCGCACGGCATAGTCACCCACCCGTAGCATCGCCGCCGTGGCCGTCTCACCGGCCGCCTCCGAGAGAAGCTGGGCAGCGGTGAGTTTAGCCTGGGCCATGACTACATCTGCCGGCACTTGCGCATAGCCCCAATCCAGGGTCAGGGTGATATTCTGCTGACCCGCCGGGAAACAACTGCCGATACTGGCCGACGGCTTCAGACGAATCTCGCCTATCTCGCCATAGACCACATAGTCAGCCGCCGGGACGCTGCGGCCTTTTATCTGTATCTCCTGTACGAGCTCAATGGGCACCACGCCCTGAGGCGCTAATGAGAGCCGATCCGTCCCCGAGCCATCCAGAATTATCGTCTCGTCGGCATGCCAGAGGAAATCACGCCCGGCCGCTTTATCAACCGCCTGCCGGGTGAGGCTCAGCAGTTGTTGGATACGCTCAGTGACTGCCTCTTGGTTGCCGATCCGCGATAGGTCGTAACCGACCAGTAAAGCCTGCACCTGCTGGATCGTACAATATGAGGTAAGACTACCGGTGCTGAAAACTGCTGAGGCTACCATTGTTCAGACCACACTCCTTCGGCGCTGCGCACGCGTACCTTCCAGAAATAAGTTGTGTAACCCTCAAGGGTCGTGCCTGCATAGGTGGCGGCAGTTTGGCTACTAAGGACTATTCCACTGTCCCACAAGTCGCCAGTATTCTCTGCCAACAGCTCAGGAGAAGAGGCGACGATGATTTGATAAGCACTCTGGCCGCTATCCTGAGGATGCTGATAAGTCCAGGAGAAGGTGGGAGTGGTATCCAACACGTTAGTGGGATTGACTTCCCCTTCTACTCGCAGGTCAGAGGCCGATGGCGAGTAGATCACTGCCGGCTTCATCTCCCACGCGTACAATTGCGGCGAACTATCCTCGGCCCCGCTACGGCTGAAGTGGAAGCGCAACCGCAGCCAGTCATGGGTCAATTCCGAAAGGCTGGCTGCCTGCCAGGTGATCTCCCCTTCCAGGCCCGAGGTTAGATCATCACAATCCTCAGAGCCATAGCCAGCCACCGGCAACTCGGTCTGCGGATCAATAATCTCTACGCTTGATTGCCCCTCATTTAGCTCAAGGTTTAGATACAGGTTCTGCCACCCAGCCGGGGGCTTCTCTAAGATAGCTGTCTCCAGGAAGCCGGCTGTCTGGCTTTCGCTGAGTGCATAATAGCTCTCGCCATTGTAGCGAATCCATCCGTAGCTGAAATCATCGGTGCCCCGGGCATAATAGTAGTAGATGCGTTTATCTCCCAGACGGAAAGCACCGCCCGGCTGAAGCGAATGACGGGGGTATGAGTGCGGAGGAATAAATGCCTCTTCATTGTTGGTAGTTGGGAAAAGCTCCTGAAAATGTACGCCGTCCTCAGAAGTATAAAGACCAAGACCACTGGTAGAGCCCCCGGAACCGTCAATTAGTAGCCCAATAGAATCCTCCTGCCCCAATATCAGGCCGCCCAGCGTATGAGCAATATGCGAAACTATGGGGGTAATACTGTTACCATGGGGCAGCGGTGACAGTGACCGTACGTCAGCTCCCGTGTATGTTACCAGTGGCCGCAGGTCGGTGGAGTAATAACGACATTCATTGAAGATCGTCTTAGCGCGAATGAGTGCTAAGTAGCGGCGACTGGTATCCTCGGCATAGGGATTAAACAGTATTGGCCCAAAGATATCGGTATTGGCCCAGGATGTAATCCCATGACCAGTGATGGGATTATGCATGTCAACGCCACCCTCGCCGGGAAGGAACAACCCGTCATGGACGGCTTCATCAAATGACCACCGATCGGGCGCACCATGCAGGGCATAGGTCCGCGTCCCATCCATACCATCAGGGGCGGCGCTGTAGATCAGTGACCAGGTACCATCGGTCGCCGGCAAAATGAAGATACCATTCTGTCCGATAACAGTACTCGGCGAATCTTGATATTTTCCGCCTCGCAACTGTGAGGCTTCCAGGAATGGATTAGTTTTACCACTGGGCGCCGGTTCATCCTCCCAACTGATCCTTCCTGTCTGATCATCCCACTGCCCTTGAACATATCCCACCCGCCCGGTTCCCCCCGAGTCGGCCCCGATTAGGACTACCGTAATAACTTCATTGGCCTCGTCGTACTCCACCGGGAAGGGAGGCCGTAAAACGGTTTCGCGCCAGGTGCCTGCCTGTTGCAGATCACTCTTGGCGTCTGACCAATCAATTTTGGTGGGCCGCTGGATACTGAGGGTCAAATCCTGCTGCTGCCATACTTTTACTGACTCTCCCGCACCACCACTCCGGGACCGGGTTAGCACTGTAAAGTTATCGGCCAGCGCTGGTCCCCGTCCCCGAGCGTCTTTGCGCAGAATCTGATAACGCTGGGGCGCATCCATCTCTATCTGGCGCAGCCAAATCTCCAGATTGGTGCCGCCGGGCTGGTTATAATAGCCGTCATCGCCATTCCACTTGCCATAGCACGCTCCAACACCTGAAGATGAATAATATCGAGACGAACCAGGCATTTTCACGCTCCGCCCCCGCTCATAGCGGAGCAGAGGTACGCTGTTATTGTGCCTATCACACCCAGGCGGTTGCTGCCATTCAAGTTCTACAAAGTGCTTGGAGTCATTATGATGTGCCCAAAGGTTAGCCTCCATTGCATAGGAACGTTCAAGTTCCCCAACGTTATAGTTCTGACCAAATACCCGCGGATGGAAGTTAACCAACCCACTGCTATTAGTACTGGGAACGGCAGGGAAACCTGTCTCCACAGTGATAAACTTAGTGGCCGAATCATAAGCCGTCACGTACAGACTACGGCCAGTGCAGTTGCCGGTGAAGAAGGTCAACCGTGCCCCTACCCAATAATCGTCTTCATCAGGCCAGCCACCGTCACTGAAGATATCCGTCTTGAAACTACTGGTGGTATTGCCGCCATCAGCAACTACCTTAAACTGCCGCCCACTACCCATGCCATCAAATACTCCACTGGAGGCTCCGTGATAGAACTTGTAGGCTACCGGCCCAATGCCCATCTCATAACCATTAGGGGGGGTATAGTCACTGTCATCGGGTATATGAATAAGCTGGCGATAGGTTCCCGGCTGGGGTATAGTAGGGAATCTCGCTCCCGCATCCCTGTTGCTGTCATAGCCATCAATAATCAAACGAGAATAGTTAGTTTCGTTGATGTCAGAAGTGGCGTCTCGCTGTGACTCATGTTCTAAGATCACCGGACAAACTGCATTAAGTGGCTTGCGGTCATCCTCACTAAGGTCATGGCGAGGTACGCCCAGCGGATAGCTGGCCCGCCCCAGCTCGCGGATGCCATCGTCCATCAAGCAAAACCGATCGCTGCTGCAGCCATCGGCCTGCGCCCAACTCCCATCTCCGGCCGCGATATCGGCGTCCAGTCCATTATCAAATGCCAGCAGCAGTGTCAAATTCCCCGGACCGTCAGCCTGCCGGAAGCGATGTAGATGCCCCTGGGCATACAGAGCCGAAATCTGGCTCTCAGACATCTCTTCATCCCAGATACCCAACATGTAAAACTGCAGATTGAACTTGTACTCATTGGGCGTGTCACCGTAGGTGGGGCCTAAGTATATCCGGGCAGCAGTACCTTGCGGGGCGGGCACGCCAGTCAATGGATCATTAACTGCCACCGCATCGTTGTAATAACTTTTTAAGATACCAGTATTGAAATTCCAAGTAGTAACCTGGAACTCCCAGCCATTGGTCCTGTTATCGCGGTTAATGTCATCAGTCCAATAATTATAAGTAGTTCCGTCGCTACTAACGATAGCACTACGGGTATACCAGCTAGCCACATAATTAGAACTATCTATCCATATCCGCCACAGCTTGTGCTCATCCCAGAATAATCCACCAGACACTGGTTGGCTCCTCACCCAGTAACCAATGGTCCCCTGGCCGGTGGCAGATATGTCTACATTGCCCACTGCTGGCCAGTATATGTCGGCACCACGCCGGTCTATCCACAAGTATCGCTTATGCATGCCACTTACACGCTCCTTGAATACTCAATTGCTTTTCCACCATCAGCCTCTTGGTCGCCTCGGCTACTGCTTGCGGGGACAATGCCTGCATACATCGGTAGGTAGCGCAGCGGGCGGCTCCCATATCAAAGCAGGGCACACAGCCGGCTGCTTCAGCCCCCGAAAGCCCTACACACCGCGGATAACCGGCTATCCGCAGCCGGGGCGGTATCGGTCCAAACAAGCCCACGGTGGGCGTGCCTACCGCCACCGATAGGTGCAGCAAGCCACTGTCGGGACAAATCATCCCATCCATCTGCTGGATTAGCGCTGCCGCCTGGCGCAGGCTGACGGCCCCCGTCATGTCGCATACCCCGGCTGGCACTGCTCCGATATCCCGTTGTCCCATGGTCACTACCCGGTACCCATCGGCCTGCAGAAGCTCCATCAGCCGCCAGAGATACCCTGCCGGATAGCTGCGCTGGGGACAACTGGCGTGGGTCTGAATTCCCACGATAGGCCGCTCCAGCATCCTCAGTTGTTTTCTGGCCCAACTGTGCTCTTCTGGGGCTACCAAGTAATAGGGCCGCCGCCGGGTCAAGTTCACCCCCAGATAACGGGCGAAAATGTCTGCCCGCGGTACATCCTTAACCTCATCGCCCCATTCTACCGCCCAGTTCAAATCAACTATGGCCGCAAACCGCTGGGGGCGATAATCGGTGCCCAGAGCGTAAGCACCGGCAATCCAGTCCAGGCCCCAGACCAGCGGCAGATATTGAGCATAGGTGGCCAGATGCACGCGGACGCCTCGCTGCACACCCAGCGCATGCAGCGCCGGGGTAAGCATCAACACATCCCCCAGACCCATATTGCGAATTACCAGCACCTGGGCCCCCGGCTCCAAAAGTTCCTCAATCTCACACAAACGCCAGCCCTCCGCCCGCCATTGAGCAACCTGCCAGGGCTCGGCTTGTTGCCGCTTGCCGTCCTTGGTCACTGTCTGCAGCACTGGCGGCGGAGACAGTTGTACCGCCTGGGCGTGCGCGGCCGCCAGATATACGTACTGGGCTACACTTTCCAGCCGCTGGGGTTGATTGTAGTGGAAAGTCAGGCCGGTGGTGGCCAGATGTAGACTCTTGCCCTGCCGCAGTATCGCTTCCATAGTTATCTGGCGTTAAACTGCCGGTGTTGTTAGTCGGAGCGGGAGTTGTCACGAGTTTCCGCCCGCCGTTGCCCACAGTTCAGGAGTTTTTGCCGGCTTGTCCGCCGTAGGCGTGACTTGCGCGCCGAAGGCGGAAGGGGTGCGGGGAACCCGCTTTTTTTCAAAAAACGAGTTCCCCGCAAATGCCGTTTACAGATCCCTCAGGCTGCTACTACGCCGTCAGCCCCAGGTTAACTCCCACTACCACCGCGTCACTTTCTTCATAGGCCACGGCGAGGCGGCTGGAGATGACGTAGATATTCACACCGCGTAAGATATCCTTATCTTTGTCTATCCTGATTTGCCGCTGGATTCCAAAGATGAGGTTATCCCGCAGGGTCAGCAGCCCAAAGCTCAGCTTAGGACCGCTGGCATACTCCAGAATCCCCTCCAGATCGGTGGGGATGACTGGTACTGACACTAACGGCACACCCATGTACGGAGGAGCTGCTCCCCCGGTCAGGGCGACATCGCCGGCGGCAGTAGGCCGATCGGCGAAGGTGTCATTCCAGTCCTGGATGGCAGCCGGGGCGAAGTAAAAGCGCAGACCACTATGATTGCGCTTGTACTCGTCAGGCAAGGCCCGGTACATCGCCGACAGGCCAGCTCTATCCAGAGTGGCCCCCTCAAAGTCCACCACATGACCTTCGTCGGCCAGCACTCGCCAGCCATCCAGACCTTGCAGATACGAGTCACCGGACTCGGTATCACCCAACAGGGCTAACTCTTCCAGGTCAGTGGCCGTCTGCTTGGCCATCACTGAGATCACGGTGTCTTCAAAGTCACCGCGCTCAATGCTGTCTTCCAGGGCCTCAAAGGTAATCTCAAAGGGAGTTATTATCTCCACGGAGCTGAGATTGACCTTATCAAAAGCCGGCTCGGCCAGCGACTCCGGGGCTACACCCTCGGCCTTAAGTTGGCTGACCCGTCCGGTGGTGGCGATCTTATCCAGCTCCATCACCGGCCCCCGCATCCGTACTACCCGGGCCTCCTTGACCATAGTCGAGCTATCCACGGCCTTGTCAATGTACTTGTTGCTCTGCTGGGTATTGAGCAAGCCTCCGGCCGCCAGGTCGGAGGTATCAACTGCCTTTTCCAGCATCTCATCATTACCCATCTATAACACTCCTTTCCAGAAGTCAGATTGATTGTCGCTTCCCGGCCGCTGCTGACCAACCAATGATTGGCGCTGGCCGGGTTGTGGTTTGGTATCCTCCTCAACCGAGGAGTTGGTATTTGTCTGTAAGTCGTGTAGCTGCTTGCGAAGCGTCGTTACCTCATCGCGCAGCGTTTCCAGCTCGGCATCCGCTGGTCGCTGAATCTGCGGCTCTGGTGCCACCTCTTCCGTCTTATAGAACGGCCACAATCGGCGGCACACCTCCAGGGCCGCTTGCCCCAGGCGCTTGATGAGGTCCTCCTCATTGGGCAGCGACGGCTGCTGGCGGGCCACTGATTCGGCCGCCTTGGCCAGCACCGCCAGGTAAGTATCCGGGTTGGCTGCTTGTTCGCTGCGGCATAGGGCCACATGGTCCAGGACCACATCATCAATGTGCTTGATGCGCCCGCCCGCCTCCTCATCATAGCCCCAGTAGGCCCCGGTCACCCGGCCACCCACACTCAGCCCATACTGCGTACCTTCCATCAGCCGCTTGAACAGCCGCTGGGCTCGCGGGCTGGTCTCGTCTAACCGCCCCTTGACCCGGAACACTTCATTGTCGGCGAAACATTCGTCCACCGTGCCCAGCTCTTCCAGCAGCCCGGCGTTATGGCTGGGCAGCAGGTCAATGCCGGTAAACTGCTGCATCTTCTGTATCGCATTGCGTGTCATCCGTTCCCGCTGCTTGTCCAGGCTGGTAGAAGAAGCCACCCCTTCAAACCACATCTGCCCCTGCTCATCCTGCCAGACCTTCACCAGCGGCACGGTCACAGTAAACCTGCTATCCTCACTAACCTCGCTCACATTCTCACCTCCTTGGCATACAAAAAGGCCACAGATTTCTCTGCGGCCTCTAATAAGCAACTCCTCGGTAATCTTCGTTTTCCCTACGCTATTAACACTGTCTTGGTCCTACTCCACATACCCCAAATCCCGCAATCTTTCTATGACGACTTCCTCATCCTGGCTCGTGGCGCCGGCGGGGCCTAAGACAGAATAGTCCACCTGGCCGTCAATCGTTGAGGTGTTAATGCTTATGCCTAATTTGGCCAGCAGGGTAGGCATCATATCTTCCATTCTCATCTCCGCAGTTCCTTGACTGAAGCCACGACCCCACAGGATTAGCCCACTGGGAGGCCGATGAGCACCGGTGAAGTACACATCCCCGGCAGCGCCCGATGTTCGCCAGAATCGGTTACCGCCGATCGTTATCTCTTCGGCGATGGGTGGTTGGGCCTCGGGGTGGTCAAAGGGCACCATCCCGTGATCACCAAAAACCGCGACCGCCTCGGGCGCAAATTCGTCCAGCACCTGGCCCAGCCACCGGTCAAATCGGTGATAAAACCACCTCATATCATCTTCGCGATAAAGCAGGTGATGGCCGGCGTAGTCGGTGTCATGCCAGTAGGCGACCGCCACATCTACCGGCCGCTGGCGCATACAGGCCACCAGCGTCTGCCAATTTCGCCTGCTCTTGACCGCCAAGAAGTATTTGATTTCATCATGTTTTTGAGCCAGCACCTCGGCGCTGGGCACCGGACTGCCCGGCGGAACTATCGGCCGCCCCGGTAGTACTTCATCTACATTATCACTTTTTGACAGCCCCACCTTGGGCAGCAGATACTGGCCCAAATCGGCCGGCCAGATGGCCTGGGGCCAGACATTATCCCCGCTGATCATCCAATTCTCGGCATCCGCGGCCATCGCCGGTGGCCCGGGCGGAGTAGTGACTACCGGAATACGGCTAATGCCAAACGAAAGCCCTGCCGGTTCCAGATAGTTCCACAGGAAGGCTTCCGCATTCACATCCGCCAGTGTCCACAGATGACTGCGCGGTTTGGACCCATCAATTATGCCATGCTGCTGTGGCCGCAGTCCGGTAGCGAAGGTGGGCCAGCATTCCCAGGTCCACTGACTGGGCGATGTGAGTGTGCCCCAGATGCCTTCCGTGCCCAGCCTTGACATATTCGGCATACTGTCGCGGAATTTGTCCCGCAGACCCGGGTCAAGACCATCCAGACACATAACAAAGAGTTTCATTGACTTCATGCCTTCAGTCTACCGGTCGCCCAACAGGCGGCAGTAAGCAGTTTTGGTCTCTTCTGCTGCTCGCGCCCAGGTGAACTGGGCAGCAACCCGCTGCTGTAACGTAGCCGATGGCCCACCTTCCAGAGCCAGTTCTATCGCTTGACGAATGCTGGGCGGATTGGCTGGGTCGCAATAGTAGGCCTCATCACCAAAGTATTCTCGGGTGCAGCCCCGCTCGGCGACCACCACTGCTGCCCCGCACGCGGCCGCCTCCAACGCCGATAGCCCGGGAGTCTCGTAGAAGCTGGGCTGGGCCAGCACTCGGGTCCGTCTCATGGTCGTGGCGATGAATGCCCGGTTCGTGGTCGCCGGTAGTATCCGTACCCGCCGGCAAGACCTGGCTACACGCAATGCCGCCCGGTTGTGTTCGGAATCTTCCTGGTTAGAGTCCCCGATTATCAGAATCCGGTAGTCGGTGTCAGCCAGGGCCTGTAGCAAGCCCAATTGATTCTTGCGCAGCTCCCAGCGCCCCACCATCAGCACATCTGAGTGGGGCGCGTCTACTTCTGGCAGCTGGCCCAGTTCCCCCTCCACGGCATTGGGAATCATCCGGTAGGGCCGGCTGATCCCGAAATCAGCTACTAACATACCGTATTCGGCATGGGAATTAGGCAGCCACATATCCGCCGCGGCGAACACCGGTCTAAGTTCCTGTTTACGCCCCTGCCAGTACAGCCGCTGCTCGTCAGCGGTCCGCCAACCGCGCTCGGCCCACTGCATATACAGCTCACTGGCATTCCAATATATGGTAGATAGAGCTACTGGAAGTCCCTGGCTGCGTCCTGCTTGGATGCGAGTCGCAGTCAGTTGCGGGTGCGGGGCATTGAATACATGCAGCAGATCATAGCCGCGGCAATCAGGCTCCGTCGCATCAGTCAGTTCGGCTTGCACGCCCAGACGCTGCAATTCGGTGGCCGTGGACTGCATTTGGCGTTCCGCACCACCCAGGCCCAACTGACCGGCCAGCAGCACCCGCATTACTCCGCCTCATCGGCATCTTCTCGGATAGATAGCGGCTGCAGACCCTGGCTACTGCGTATCTCATCAACGGTCCACGCACCGATGTCTGAGTAGATACGAGCAATCTCCGCCTGTTCGCGTTCCTCGCCCAAATCAGCCTCTCGGAAGCGGAACTCCCAGTCGCCGATGCCCATCTGCTCGCCAATCATCCGGTTGATCCGATACTCAATCCGCCGCTGCTCGGGCCGGATCACCTGCTCGCGGAAGGTCTTATCCTGGTCCTGGGAGTTAGCTAAGTTCGCGTTCTCTACAATAGTAATCTTGCTGGGCGGGACTCGGTGCACCATCAGGATTTCATCCCGGTTCGCCCGCCGATAATTCAGGAAGGCCGCATCATCGGCCACTCCCACGGTCAGCGGCTCGATGCGCACCTTCACATCATTGCCCGGCACATCCAGCACCAGCGTCTTGTGCCCCTGCCCTTTGATCTCGGTTTCCATATAGTTCTGGATCTGGCGCAGCAACTCGTCAGAAAGCTGCCCGCCTTCTACAATAATTGCCATCCGCGGCACCGCATTGTGCTCAAAGAAGTCAAGGTTGTATTCGCGCGCCGCCCGGTCACCGGCGGCGGCGGTCAGTGCCGCCACAACATCAGGAATCCCATAGTACCCCGACTGGGGCGTGTATTTTCCGAAATGAATGATTTCGTTCTGCGGCTCGTCAGTGTTCGGATCCCCGGCATCCGCCGCACCCAGCGGCCGGAAGTGACGTTTCTGTCCGTCCCGCAGTTGCACAAAGCCAGACCCATCCGGCTTCACCCGCACCGTGGTACCGGGCACATGGTAGAATCCGTCAATCTGGCCCAGGCTATTGCGGGTCACCTCAATATACCCATTGCCCAGACACTCCACATCTGTCCAACTCGTGCGCATAACTTCAGTGAAGGTCATGCCCGGATTGCAGTGGGCAAGTAGGTGCTCCAGCAGCGCCAGATTATCTCGCGAAGCCTGCTGGTCCTGGCCGGTTACCGGCACAAAGCGGTAACCCAGGCCCACCATATTGACCACCTTCGCGTCCACACACGCTTTGTGAGTCGCATTGGTCTCATAGAGCTGGGCCAGGGCGTCCAGGTCATAGGGCGGCTCTACTACTTCCCCGTCAACATACTCCTGGTACCAGGGCGATTCGGGAAGCTGCTTGCTCTGGCCGGGCTGAGCTTCTTCCCCGACCACATAAGCCTTCATCAGCGCCTCAGACATATATAGTTCTCCTTTGTCATATACTGCTGTAGGAGGGGCTTCCAGCCCCGACTGAATCGGGCCAGGGATGGCCCTCCTACCGCGTCGGGGCATTTCTCCTTGCGTAGGAGCGGCGTTTTACCCGTTTCGGGCGGGCCCCGCCGCGATAACATCCCGGCAACAAAAAAGCCGGCGATTCCTCGCCGGCCCTTGACATCGATTCTTCTCTTAGTACTCTATTCCGATGCAGGTGGGGGAATAGCAGCCTGTCGGCGTACAGGCTGCTACAAACAGTCTACAACAATCACACCACATGCCCGGTAATCGTGCCGCCGCCCCAGGCGCGGAGGGCTTCGGAGACGGCGCCGGCGACGGCGTCGGCGACGTCCTTGGAGCCACGCGGTGGATGGTCCACCTTGCGGCCCCGCACCAGCTCCAGGCTGCGCAGTTCCTTCAGCAGCGGCTCATAGCGGTACATCCGCAGCCGGCCGCAGTTTATCAGTTCCTTCAACGTCTCATAGGCTGACAAATCCCGGTCCACGGAGACCAGCTTGGTCCGGAAGCCCTGGCGCCGGAGAATTTGGCGGCTATCCACACTCTGGAAGCCATCATAGCTGACCTGGGCGATACTAAAGCCCCGGCGGCGCAGGTCAACTACAAGCTGACGCACCCGGGACAGGTCCAGCTCGCCGCCTTCCGGAGCCTGGAGACGCCAGGCTAACTCCACTATTGCTTCAGGCTCATCGGGGTTATCGGCGCTGGGCTGGCAATAGGCCATAGCGATGCCGCAGGCATCATATTTGACACCCAGGTCTATGTGAACATACCGGGGTGAGTTGTCCGGAGCCGTAAACCAGCCTGCCCACCGGCCCATTTCGTCCAGCGGACAGCGCATATTGGGATCACAGGCAGCCTCAATGGCCTCCGGCGCGCTAAAGAAGGCTTCCAGAGCCTCAGTAGGCCGGGCGGCCAGGTCCCGCAGAGCCCGCTGGGGATTACGTTTGAAGTCTTGCTTGTACTCAATGGGAATCTCTAAATCGCCATATTGGAAGGTCTCACCGGAGTATGTTCCTGGCGGCTTCACTTCCCAAACGGCTTTTCGCGATGCATATATCTGTGGATTAGTCTCTGCTTCCTGCAACTTGCGCTCTATGAAATCCTCGGTATGACGCGGCGAGGAGATGAGAATAAGCAGCCCCTCATCAAAGAATCGGCTGCGGATACGCCGCTGCAGGGCATTATAGATAGCTTCTGCATAATCTCGGTGGCCATCGGTGGTCTCAATAAACCAGGCAGCTTCATCCACCACTGCCCCCAACAGATTATAGCCCAGCGGGAAGGTCTCGGCTGAGCAGCCGGGCACCACTACAATATCCTTAGGAAAACGCAATTCGCTCCGCAGCACTTTCGCCCGGGCAAAATCGCTATGGAACCAGGGCGAGTTATTAATCCGATTGCTTATTTCAGTGAAGACAATGCGCTGGGCCTGTAGTGCCGTGGGCGCCATATTCATAAAGGCGATGGTAGTACCGGGGGCCAGGCCGTAGTAGTCCTGCGGGTCACGTAGGCACAGGGTGCGATGGAGCAGGTAGGCGATAGCCAGCGATGACAGAAACGACTTGCCCGCCCCGATTCCCCAGCAGACAGCCGCTTCGGTGTAGTCCCCTTCCAGTATCTCTGTTAGGGTACGCAGCACCTGGGGGTAGACGCGGCCCTTCAGGTTCAGGTAAAGCGGACTATTGACGAATTCGTCTACGGGAGCCGGCGGCTGTTCAAAGTTGTGCAATTGCTCACGCCAGCGAGGGCTGATACGGCTCAGGCGGTGGGAAAGTTGTTCCCGATGCTGCCGCCACGCGGCGGGCGGCGTCTGATATAAGCTGGTCAAAAACTTCCTCTGGTGGTTGTCCATCGCTGATGAGTTCCAGCAGACTCAAACCCTCCTGGACCTGCCGGTCAGTCTCGGTTTCGCTGTCAGCGCTTCTCTGATCCGTACCCTCTCCCGCCGGCCCATCGTATTTACACAGCAGCTCCATAATCTCCCGATACCGATGTAGAACCGCCGCCCGTTCCCGGTCCAGCTTTTCCGGGTCGACCAGGGCCATAAGCTGGTTCTCTACCCAGCGGGTCAGTCGGTCCATATACTTTACCCGCTCCAGGTGTCGCCCGTGCCGGCCCAAAATCTGACCTGCTTTCCCCGACTGTTCCATCCGTTGCCGGCGGCCATTGCCGTTGTGGGCATAATAGCGCAGCCGGGCCGGTGAAATATCCACACCTGCCTCCAGCAGGGCCGCACTGGCCTCCTCCAGGCCGTCACACAATGTCAGGGCGGCGTATATCTGGGTTTTGTCCAGCCAATCTATCTGTGCGACTCCGTTACTACTACTCATGGCCATCACTCGCCGGTTGTTTTACCCCTTCTACTATTACAATTGCGCTTCAGGCAGGAAATTTCCAGTGCGCTGCGAAAGTTACTTCAGGCCCGTAGGGCTATAGCCCTATATTCTGGGCTTAGTTGGGGTCAGCACAATTGAGAACCATAATTATCCTTAACAAAAACATACCCCGCATGAGGACTCCTTAATTACGGGGCGCTTATGTCGAAACCGCCGCCTATACAACTTATCCGGAGCGGACCGGCCACCGGCAAGACCAGCTATCTGGTGGCGACGGTCACCGATGCAATCCTCAGCAACGACATCTCGCCGGTGCGGGTGCTGGCCCTCGGGCTGGACCGAGCTGCCCAGCAGCATCTGCGGCAGGATTTCGCCCACGCCAGTATTCGGGCCGAGCGCAGCGTTATGCCCGTCATTGCGACCTACGAGAGCCTGGCTGAACAGATCCTCCAACAGAGTTCCACTCACTTGGGGCGGGGGATGATACGACCGCTGGCCGAGCGACTGCTTATTGGCCACACCATCGCCCAAACTGCCAGCCAGGCCCGCTATTACCGCGATGAGCGGCTGCGGCGCAGTTCCCAGTTCCGGGATGATGTGGCCGACTTCGTTGCCGAACTGAAACGGTGCAAGATTGACCCAGTGGTTTTCCGCGAGCAAATCATTCCCGGCTTGCCTTCGGCCGGGGCCTTGCAGGATCTGGCCGACATCTACCAGCAGTATCAGCACCGCCTCCAGCAGGCCCAAGTTTACGATTATCGGGGCATAATCTGGCTGGCGCTGGTCGCCCTTGAGGATGCTGGACTAAGCCACCGCTGGCAGCAACGCTATGACTTGGTGGTTGCTGATGACCTGCAGGATGCCACTTTGCTCCAATTAGAATTGCTGGCGGCCATGTGCGGCCCCGACACCAGACTGGTAGGCACTTACGAGCCCCACCAGGCCATCTACCGTTTTCGCGGGGCGGTGGCTGATCCGGCGCCGGTGCTGCAGATGCTGCTGCCCCAGCGGCATATCGCCCGCGAGTCACTCCCTGCTGACACCTCAGCCTCTCTGCCTGCCTCGGTAGCCGCGGTGGCCCGCCGGTTTGCTGTGGATTATAACCTGGACGTACCGCCAGCCAGCGAGAGCGCCCCCACTGATGGTGCCCAGGTGCAGGTCTACCGCGGAGTCGCGGAAGAGCTGGTGGGCATCGGTGATCAGATAATAGCAATTCTGGAGGAGGGCCAGACTGCCCCCGGCCACATCGGGGTAATCGCCCGCCGCCGGGCTCAGGCTGAGGCGGCCGCTCAGCACCTATCTCTACGCGGCATACCGGTGGCCGGGTATGACCGGATGGCCAGCTACTGGTCGGCGGTCAGGGTACTGACCGACATCATCAATGTTCTGCTATTTGTGCGCGAGGGCGACAGCTACCCCGCGGCTGTGCGCCAGCGCAAGCTATCCGATGCCAATGCCGCTGTCAGTCGCCTGGCCTCCCTGACAGCAGATGAAGATACCGACGAGCTAACCCTGGCTCGGATATGCCACCACTGCAGTCGCCAGGGCCGGTTTATGCTCCCGGAGCAGCCTGACAAACCCTCACCTGCGCCGGTGCTACACCAGTGGAAGTCAGCCATAACCGAGGCCCTACCCTTGCCCCCCCTATCGGCGATCCACACTATAATCAATCAGACCGGTCTCGCAGCTAAACTGGCCAGTGACCAGGGTCAAGATGCATTGCCCGGTCTGGCCCATTTGCTCACGACATTAGAAGAGACCGATACCGCCTTTGCTCAGGTAGCGGGCACTGCCCTGAATTGGGACCAGGTGCGCAGCGCCATTGAAGCTGCCCAGCCGCCCGAAACCCCTGACGCCGAAGGTGTGGTCGTACTCACCGCTCACGGTAGCCGCGGGCGCGAGTTTGACAGAGTTTTTCTGATAGGTGTAAACGAAGGTAGTTTCCCCGGTTCCGCTATAATATCTCGGCTATTGCCGCCAGCGGCGATGGCTGCCCTGCGCCAACGTACTCTGAAGCACTTGGATATGCCCATCCCTACCTTGACTTTCGCGGCATTTGGCGAGGCTCCGCAGGAGGCCCACGCCGAGGAGACACGGCTATTCTACACTTGCCTGACCCGGGCCCGTCAGCGATTGGTGCTGACCTGCCATCTGGAGGAGAAAGGTGCCCGTATCAGTCCGTCGCCTTTTCTGACTTGCGCCCTGCCACCGGACTTTTCCCTGGCCCCTCTGACCAGCCAGCCGGAGGATTTTGCCTGTCCATTCACCGGCCTGGTCCCCGAGGCCCCCGAGGGCCGAACCAGCCACCAGGATTGTCCCGTTACTATTTGCGCCCGACGACCGTCAGAGCCTGAGCCACAGCCAGCGCTGCCCGCCGAAACTATCCCCCGGCCTCGCCCGGCCCCCAGGCCGGTGCTGGCTGGTGCTGCTTCCCGCTGGACTGCCAGTGCCAGCAGTCTCAATGACTATTTCCGCTGCCCCCGGCTGTTTTTCTATGGTCGTCTGCTGGACTTGGAGAGCGAAGAGCACGACGCCATGGTTTATGGCTCTGCCATTCACGGTTTTCTGGCCCGGCTTAACGCCCTCTCCCCTACCCAGCGTACTCTCCCCATCGCCCGGCGTCTGCTGGATGAGGGCCTCAGCACCAGGCAGGCTGATTTCTCTTCGGAGTATGCTTTCTATGTCTACCAGCAGCGGGCGCAGCGCTCATTGCAGGCTTACATGCAGACCCAGTATTTCCAGGAGCCTTCCCAGGCTCAGGAACAGCCTTTCAGCATTGAATTGAAAGATGAGCAGGGCCATTCCCATCTTTTCACCGGCCGTATTGACCAGGTTACCCCGACCGACGATGGACTAACAGTAGTAGATTACAAGACCGGCTCGGTAGGCAGTGCCCTGGATATCCGCCGGGCTTTCTGCTATCGGCCCGACCGCGATAAGGTCAAAGAGCCGCCAGCCAATTATCAGCTTCCTCTTTATGTTCTGGGCTGGGAGCAGCAACAGCAGACGCCGGGGCAGGTCACCCAGGTGGCCCTGCATAGTTTTCGCACCCGCGGAAAGCGGGGGCGTGAGCGCATAGTTGTTGAGCTAATACCACACGATGAGCCCGGCGATAAGCAATTTAGTCGAGCTGAGTTGGAGCAAATTGCCCAATACTTGGCTCACACCGCCCGCATCATAAAGGGGCGGCGGGAGTTTGAAGGCCATCCACCGGCTGAAGGCTGCAACACTTACTTTGGCAACTGCCCCTTCATCCTGATTTGCAGTGAAGCGGAACCGAGGTAGACGCCAGTGCGCTACGAGCATGAACCCAGTAGCCAGCAGCAAGCCATTATTGAGGAGCCCCGCCTGGATATACCCCTGAAGGTGGTGGCCGGGGCGGGCACCGGCAAGACGTTTGTGCTGGCCCATCGGTTTGTGTGGCTGGTGGTCAGCGGCCAGGTCAGCGATCCAGCCCGCATCCTCACCCTTACCTTCACCGACAATGCTGCCGCCGAGATGCGTATGCGCATCAAGCGCCTGCTGCGGCTTAATGGCTGCGTAGCTTCCGGCGATTTGTGGATTCATACCTTCCACAGCTTCGCCGCCCGCCTTATCAGCGAGTGTAGTTATGAGGCCGGCCTGCCTCCCCAGCCCGAGCTGCTCACCGAGATAAGGCAGACTGTGGAGCTGGAGAACCTGCTGGATGGCATTCTGGCCGGAGACTTCAGCCATATTCGGATTCTGGAGCCTCAGCGGTTGGCCCAGCTTGGATTTGACCGTCCCGACGACTTTCGCAGCCTGCTGCGGTCACTCATCCAGCGAGCCAAAAGCTATGGTCTTACCCCCCAGCAGTTTCGCCAGGAGGCCCAGGAAGCTGCCCAGGACTTCTGGGAGGCAATGCTGCCTCCTGATGATGCCTGGACACTCGGCGATGACCGAGCTATTCCCCGCCAGGTACAGTCGCGTCTGGAAGCCACTATTGAAGATTCCGCCATCAAGGATGCACCGGTGGAAGAAGCCGGCGCTACCAGAGACCTGCGCAAGCTGTACTATGAGGACCTGCGCCGCCCGACTCCCCGCTCCGGCGCGGCTGATATGTTCGCCCACCAGCGCCACATTGAAGAGTCTCTCATTGCCGCGGCGGTGGCTGCCTATCAGTTATATCAGCAGCGGCTGGCTGAGGCTGATATGATAGATTTCGCCGACCAGATAATGACTGCGGTGCGATTGTTGCGCGACCCCCGCCTGAATCTGGCCGACCGCTATCGCCAGCACTTTGATTACATCCTGGTAGACGAATTCCAGGATACCTCCCCGGCGCAGATGTTCATGCTCCAGGCCCTGGCCCATCCCACCCGGGTCACCGTCAGCCGCAATGGGCAGACCCGCTCGGTTTCCACCTACCGTCGCCTGATGGTGGTCGGTGACCAGAAGCAAGCTATTTACGCCTGGCGCAATGCCCGCCCGGAGAATATGGACCGCCTGCTGCCCTTTGATGAACACGATACCATAGAGGGCAGCCAGGTATTCCGGCCACTAACCGGCACTTTCCGGCTGGATCGTAAGCTCACTGCCTGCGCCAACCGGGCTGCGGCCCGCGTCCGTCCCCGGGACCCGCCGCTGGAGAGTGTCAGCTCCGAGTCTGGTCAGGTGGTACGGGTGGTGCCTTTCGTAGCAGAGGACGATGAGACTGCCCGTCATGCCCGCCGCCGGCAGGCCGCCTACATTGCTGAGAGGATTCAGCAGCTTGTCCTGGAGCAAGAGCAGTTTCAGTACAAAGACATCGGGGTGCTAATGCGCCGCCGCTCGGAGTTCCGCCATCTGAAAAAAGCCTTTGAAGACCGCCAGATCCCCTATCAAGCTCAGGGTGGCGTCGGCTTTTTTGATCATCCCCTGGCCCGCGATGTGCTGGCCTATTTGCATGTCATCACCAACCCATTTGCCGACCAGTATCTTATCCGCCTGCTGACTCGCCCGCCTATCTGCCTTAATGACCGCCAGCTATTCCTGCTGGCCACTGGTCCCCAACAGTCAACTACCGGATCAGCCTCCCGCCGCCGCCGCACTCAGCCCCTCATCACTTCCCTGCGCGAGCTGGTCCAGGGCAGCGACGAGTGGCGCCCACCGGCTGAGCGCGAAGAGCTGCCCACCGAACAATTGCGCCAGTTGCTGGCCGTCATAACCGACCTGCGCCGGCGCCGCCTGTTGGAGCCGGCCCGCACCATCCTGGAGCTTATCCTCCAGCGCTTGCCCGCTGAGGGCCTAACCGCCGCCGAACGGGCCTCAGCACCGTCGGTCAAGGCCACGCTTCAGGCGATAATCCAGGAACTCAGCACCGAGGGCCGGCCGGCTGAGACCGCCTCCCTGCTGGATGCCCTCCAACTATATCAAGACCGCGACACACTGCAGCTACCCACAGCCGACACGCCCGCCTATAATGCTGTTCAGGTAATGACCATTCACCAGGCCAAGGGTTTAGAGTTTGGGGCTGTCTTCGTTATGGCCTGGGTGCTTCGCCCCCGCCCCCCTATCTATGATGAAAAATGGGGATTGTTGCAATATCCGACAACTGGCGACGCGCGAGCTAAGCGGACCTGCTATAAGTTTTTTGGAACCAGTGGTAAGGAAGATGACCCAGAGGAAGCACGGCTCTGGTACGTAGCGATAACTCGGGCTGAGCACCTGCTGGAGGTAACTTTCGCCACCGGCTCCTCCGCTGAGGACATTCCCCGGGCCGATGACCTCCAGACGGCGGTAGCGCAAGACGGGCTGACTTTAGCCGGTGAAGACACCACCGGCGCCGGCTATTCCCATATCGCTCCCCTGTTGCCCCGAGGGCTGCCGTCAGAGGTGCAGCCGGCCCGTTCAACGCCATTTATAACCACCAGTTTCACGGCGCTGCATAACCTGCTGGAATGTCCCTTGCGCTGGTGGATAGCGGCCCAGTGGCGCCCTGATGAGGCATTTGCCTATCCCGGCCAGGATGATGCTGGACTGGCCGTGGGCACCTGCTTCCATAGCTACGTGGCCGCCCACTACCAGGCAGGCAAGCCGCTTGATGAGGGGCAACGGGAGCGTCTGATCCAGGCGGTAATGGGCGAGGCTGACCCGGCCGCCATTGACCGGGCCACCGGGCTTATGGCCGCTTTTGCCGCCAGCGCCTGGGCCCAGTTGCATCCGGGCGGCGAGGATGTAGAGCGACCCATTCATCTGGTCCGAGAACTGGACGGGGCCATCATTGACATCCGGGGTCTGGTGGACCTGCTGCTGCCCGACCGGGGCCAATTCATTGACTTTAAGACCAACCGCCATCTGGACCAGTCGGACCTGGACAGCTATGCCCTACAGATGTACATCTACCAGCAGGCTTTGCTGGCCGAGCACTCCGGGCCATCCTCGCTGCAACCAGTCATTGTCCACGTTACTGAAAGTGGGCTTAAGGAAATACCCCTCAGCGAGTCGGCTATTGCTGCCCAGGAGCCATATCTGGAGCAAGCCCTGACCCAGTTAGTACAATACCAATCAACTGCTCAGCGGCCGGCACCTGCGCCCCAGCCGCCCTGCGAGGGCTGCCCGTTTGCCTCCATCTGCCCGGATAGGCCGCCGCCCGCTGAGAGATAGGTGGTGATGACCTATGCCGTCCCTGACTACATTTCTGAGCAAGATGCGAGCCGCCATTATTGCCGGAGTGATAGCGGTAGCCACGGTAATCTGTCAGGTCTGCCCCGCTGCTGCCCAGTCGCCAGCTCCTATTCTTGAGCAGCAGCGTCACACAGCTCTACTGCTGGGGGCTCTTTGCGGCGGCGGCTTTATCTTAGTGGTGGGGCTGATGCGCTGGTACGGACGCCGCCAGGCCCAGCGCCGCCAGCAACAGAGTAAGTCCGAGACTCCCTGGGACCGCATCCAGCAACACTTAGATGAGACCGACTCGGAAGACAATGACCCTGGATAGTGCGCTGCGGTTGATTTCCTGTCTGAGGTGATCTGCACCCATAAGCCCCGGCCCCACTCCCCGGGATTTCGGATATTGACACTGCTGCCCAGTTGCTCTACAATAGCCACCAGGTGGGCGGGTAGCTCAGTTGGGAGAGCGCCTCCCTCGCACGGAGGAAGTCAGGGGTTCGAGTCCCCTTCCGTCCACCAGCGGTTCACCAGCACCGGCAGCCCCAATTGCAAGCAGGCGAACCATTCGAGTCGCAGAGCGGAAAGGAGGTGAGTACTAGTCATGACAAGAGTCAAGCTTGGCGGGAGCGAGTTCGTCAATTGCTCGGTGCCCCTTGCATTCGGTCAGCGCTATGTCATCCTGGAGAGCGGGGCGCCAAAACCACTGGTGACTGTCCTCGTCGAGCACCAAGGTAAGCTTGTAGCCGAGGTCCTGAAGAACGAGCCCCAAGAGAATCCGGTTTCCGAGGTGTCCAAATCGGGGGCCGGCATTGTGACCGTAGCAGATCGAGAGGCGGGTTGCTTCCTATATAAGGTACGCCCGACCTCCGCGACGAGTGTTCTCTTCGGGCTTCGACTAGGAGACGAGGAAATCCCCGTACGCGTCACTGACAAACTGATCGAAGTCGGGAATAGGCGCGTAGTAAACTGTGTCTTTGACGGCGTAGCCGTCGGGGTACTGCTGCGTGAAGACGGCTCTCTCGCACTTGGTGCCCAGATTCCGGACAGCCTACGCAAGGCGTTTATACGGAGCTGACGCTACACCAGCACGCATTTCTCGGTCGCCGCGAGGAGATGGACATCATCCTGGCGGTCTTTCAGAAGGTCTGGGACAATCGGGACGAGCTGAGAAGCTAAAAGCTCAGGTTATATACACCAGGCAACCCGAGAGAAATTGCAGAAAGACGACTTCGAATAGCACCAGCGGGTCCCAGGAGGGCCGCCCGTTGTCGGGACAGTAGCAGTCCCGCACTAACTGCGAGACAAAACTGAAATCTACAACTGTGCCCAGTTTACGCAACAGATGATCCGCTGGGAGTAGGTCTTCGTAGATCATTCCGAAAAAGCTGCTTTGGATACTGTGCTCACCCTGCATAAGGCAAATCACCGCTGTTCCAGAATAATGGTTCAAGTACTACCGACGATTCTAGCACACCGCCCTCTTGACAGCAAGCCCCCCCCTGCTATAATAAAAGGTGACTTCTGCAACAGTCTCCTAGAGGATAGCACAACAAGGAATAACTGACATAGGGATCCCGAACAAAGGTACCGAAGGGTGGCACGCTATAATGAACACGCGCTTGCGAATAGTGACGACATTCGGGTTGATGCTCGCAGTTGTGAGCTGTAGTGCAGGATGGGAAGGGGAGCAGGCGCACCAGCGGCGAACTACCTACAGCTTCCCCAAAGTCGGCGAGTGCGAAGTGCTGGTAGCCGACTTTCACATGCATACTACCTTTTCGGATGGCTCCTTATTGCCGGCTGAGCGCGTGTGGGAGGCGTACAGAGAAGGATTCGACGCCATTGCCATAACTGACCACGGGACTTGGCGGGCATATCCGGAGGTGAAGAAGCTATGTGAAGAACTAGGAATAGTCCTCGTGCGAGGACTGGAAACGGGAGGGCCAGGCCATATAGTCGTGCTTGGTGTTTCTGACACGTATCAACCCCGGGATGCGCATAACTGGGCGCCCTCCGAGGAGGAAGCCAAAGACTCAGGCAGGACTTTCTATCAGGAAAGATACGGGCATGTGGCCGCCTGCGGTGGGGTAGCGGTATATGCCCATCCACATGTTGGTCTGCCGGAGCCCATCCTGTGGGCGATAAACCAGGGCACTCTGGTGGGCGTGGAGGTGTACAACGAGGTCGTAGGCAGTGGATGGCGCGCAGTGCTCTCACATGGTGTGTCCTGCTATCCATTTGCCTTCAGGTGGGCACTGGAGCACAACCTGGGTGTTTTTGCCAACTCCGATGCCCACGGTCACAGCGAAGGTCCGAATCGCCCCAAGAACCTGCTGCTGGCAAGAGGGCGCTCTGCGGAGGCCGTCGTCGAGGCCCTCAGGAATCGCCGCAACATTGCGTGGTTCAATAACATGCTGTGGGCATCGGAGGGGCTGCTGTCGGAGTACGTCGAGGCAGTGGTAAGGGTTGAGCGGCCAAAACTTGAGCTTGATGAAAACGTTGCCTACAGCAAGCTGGAAAACCTGGGCGCTGTGCCCCTGCAGGCCCGAATTAGAATGCCCCACCAGCCTGTCCAGGAGTTGGAACTAAGACAAGGGGAGACATACATCTTTCGCCACACGGACAAAGCCCAGAGGTTGACCGTGGACTGGCAGAACCTGTGGATATCTCCGGACGAGACGCTCACGACTCGATACTTGGCATACAGGTAGGCTCCCGGCGACTGGCGGCAGGGATATGCTGCCTTCCGCCGCTACTTTGACGCTCAGGGCTATCTACCGCCGGAAAACTTTAACCCTCCAGTTCATTGGAACCAACTCTATGACATGACCAGTTATCATACGCTACGGGGTTACGGTGACCGCCGACAGGAACTTTATACGCTGGAAGCCCTCTGGGAGGAAGCCCGCAAAGCAAAGGAATACCATTGTGAAGCCCTCTATCTGGACCCGGGTTGGGACACCGGATTTGGGAGCGCGATTTGGGACGAGGAGCGTCTGAGGCCGCACGGCGGCGGATATGAGCCACGGCTGAGCCTGTACAGCAAGTTAGTTCCTGAGGCTGGGCAGATGATTGCCGACACCTCGGGGGAGCTGCTCAACGCCTTCACACCTGGCCAAGCGCCGCCGGTTCCCCAGGTCAAGACCAGGCCTATCCCCTGGGAAGCCGGAGCGTCGAAACCAGAGACAGTATAGCTGATGGGCAGGCTGTGCCCTTGCCCGCCAGGGCACCTTCATAACACCAGACAACCCGATATTCCCATGTAGGGACATCGGGTTACTCATCCCCCCTCACATGCTCAAGAAAGGCGCTTGCCACTTAGCACTTAGTCGTTCGCCGTTGCTGTCGTTGCTGTCTTTACTGCCGTTCCTGCCGTTGCTTTTTTTGCTGTCGTTGCTGCCCTTGCTGCCGTCCCTGCCGTTCCTCACTCCATTTCTATCTGCACATTATCTCCACGTTATCGGCCACTCCTCCCAGCAGGGTATAATCAGTGCGTACCTCTTGGAGGATGGAGCCGGGCACGAACCGGTTAACCGGTCCATGGGCTACCAGCCGGGCGATGAACCGCTGCCAGGACATCGGTGTGTACGGCCCGCACATCCCATCCAGCCAGAAGCTGCGGTGATTAGCTGAGAGGATATCAAACGGCGCAATGGTAGCCGCCTTGGGCGGCACCCAGGACCAGTCCCCCCCGAACGAGTGCAGGGCGTTCTGCAGTATGGTCATCGGGGTCAGCTCTACAATCTGCGCGGTGGCCTGCTTGTACTCCTCCAGGGTGTCATAATTGTGTCCCAAATGGGACTCCCAGAAGGCAATGTGACCACACCAGCCGATGCCACCGTAGCAGCAATCCGCCCCGCCCGCCTCGGCAATCATCGTCGAGTAGTCGTTGATGTTGTCGGTATTGGGGAAGTGAATGTTCTGTTGCGGCGGCCGCAGATCTTCATCAATCCTGCCAAAGAAATTCTCCCTCATCGCCGTGGCGAATGATCCTTCCCAGTCCGCTGGCGCCGTCTGCCCATTCTCGTCGGCGTACTCATCCATGTTGAAGGTCACCAGGTGGTGGCAGTCAATCCCCAACCGGTTGATGATGCCGGCGGCAATCTCGAACTGGGCCACCGGGCCTACTGGTAGGATCATCACGCACTTGCGCCCTTCTTCTGCTGCCTGCCGTATCCGGGTCACTATATCCAGGGCGAATTCGGCATAAAATATGGTGGGATCTTCTATCACCCGAATGTGAAAGTCGGGATTGGGATGCTCGCAGATCTCCTCCCGGGTTATCTTTCGTACCCGGGTACAGGCCTCGGCATCCTGAAAATCAATAAACTTTGCCAACGCTGGAGCAAACGCCATCATTGATTCCTCCTTAGTCATACGATTACTTGGTCACAGTTCGTATTTCTCTGTCCGCGTCCATAATCCTCCTGGTGACCTGCTGCACTTTTTCCATACTAACTCACCGTCCACTCCTAATTAGTGACCAGTAAATGCCAGAAGGCGGTGGAGTCGCGGCGGTTGCTACTCCTCGGCGGGTTCGGTAGCCGAGCTGGCGGTATATTGACAATGATACCCAGATGTGTTAACCTACGGGTGCTCGCTGCGGGAGAGCGAGCATATTTTTATTGTCGGGGCTGTAGCTCAGTTGGTTTAGAGTGCCGGCCTGTCAAGCCGGAAGTCGCGGGTTCAAGTCCCGTCAGCCCCGCCAGATAATCCAATCTACATCCGCACCAGGTGCGGCCGCGGCTACTTTTTTTGCCCTGGGTAGCGAACCATAATTGCAAGGAAACTGTACCGCAATATTACCAGTAACGGCTTCTAAATCACAACGCAAGATAAACTTCATATTAATATATCACTAACCCCTTGACAAAAAATGAGCGATATGTTATCATTAGTAATTGTTGGACTAATATAATGCTAATCTCTTGACAAAAACCAGTAATGTGGTAACATTTACTTAATGATTCATCTGAGCAATTGATAATCATCCTGAGTTAGCTCAAGTATGAGAGCAGTCAACATCACAACAAAGATAACCGACCACACATCGCAGCAGTAGCAACCACAACTTACCACAGCATCTGACACCGCCTGGGGGGCGAAGTATTGAGTTAGCTAACCTATAGGCGGTTTGTATTTGTGAAGATAGATAAGAGGCTCACCGGCATGAAGATAAGGAGGGGAGCGAGCCGGGGCGGGATGTAACCTGACCCCCGTGCAAAAATAGAAGGGCCAGCGAGCGGCTACTCGCTGACCCTGAGGCAAACACAAATCCTAGCGTAGGCGGTTTGCCTGTGTGCATATTATAGCACGATATGCTGCTTACGTCAACCCACTGGCTCTTCCCCTCCACTTTGATTGTATCGGCATAAATAGCAAAAACTTTAACTTTAACAGTTCTATCCCTAGGGGGGGATTGCTCAGTGCCTAAAGGCAGAAAAACTCTTTTGGGGATCGTTGTCGTGGTAACCACGGTGAGTTTAGTGGTGAGCGCCGGTTCACTGCTTGCGGATGTGTGGGTCCCACAGGAGTTGCCCTATGCGCTCACCGAAGGCGGCGGATTGGGTTTTGCCTTGGACAGTCTCGGTAATCCGGGCATTACTTTCCAGAAATCCGGTGGTGGCCTGTACTATGGGTATTACTCGGGGGGATGGTCAAGTGAGGAGGCCGTGGATACTGGCGCCTACACGGGTCGCGGGAGTGCTCTGGTCTATCAGGGAACTATCCCCCATATCAGTTATCGCGACAGCGATGGCACCGTCAATGACGTCGGCTCGCTGGTGTATGCGACCAAACCTGGTGCCTCCTGGTCCCTTACCTCCGTAGGGACTGCTACTGATCCCCGCCACACCGCCATTGGTCTGGACTCCAGCAATAAACCCGCCATTGCCTATGTAGATCAGCATGGCTCCGGCACTTCCGATGATACTATTGACTACGCATATTACGACGGCACTACCTGGCATATCGCGCAAATCGCCGCTAAGCCCCGCGTACTGGGCGGCACCGACCTGGCCCTCCCCGGCGGCAACACCACCGCCCAGGTGGCCTATAGCGATCGCAGCAGTTTTCCTTGGCCTCCCGTCTACACCACGCGTGACACCGGTGGCACCTGGACACCTGACACCGGCCTAGGAGGAACCGCTAGCAGTACCTATGCCGCCTACATCGCTATGGACCTGGACAGCAGCGGCAACCCGGTGCTTGCTTTCCTCGACACGCACACCGGCAATGTTGACTTCGCGGAATACGACGGCACGAACTGGTCTATGGAGACGGCCCTGACCAGCACCACGCCCACGGCTTACAACGATTACCGCTATCTGGACATGGCGCTGGATTCCCAGGACAATCCCCACCTGATCTACTACGATTCGGACGCCGGCCAACTCAAGTACTCTTATCGCTATGAAGATACCTGGTACCAAACACGCACCTGGAACATTGACGCCTATTGGCTTAGCCTGGCGATAGATTCGTTTGATGCACCGCGGTTTGCCTATTACAACGACGCTGATGACAAGGGTTACTGGATAGAGGGTGAGCCGATTCCCGAGCCGGCCACTCTGATTTTGTTTGGGCTAGGACTAATAGGGCTAGGTGCCAAGCTACGCAACCGCCGGGCTTTGGTCTAGCTGGCAATCTTAGACAGTCATAATTGGGTGAAATTATGAAACGAATAAGTATACAGTGGGCAGCAATTCTGGTAGCGCTGCTGTGGGTAGGGAGCCTGCCCGTATGGTCGGCGCCGCTGCCCCCGCCCGAGCAGGGCGGCCCCCAGCCGGGCGTGGATATTGTTGTCGGCGACGCCGGTGCCCAGCCCGCGGACATCGGTGAGGTCTTGGCCCTGGGCGCTCCTGGTGTCGTGGGGGCCGGTCCGCAAATCACCTTCCAGGCCACTGAGCCTGGCTGGGTCCACGGCCAGCAGGCGGTCTTCGTAATCACCGGCTCTCCCCGGCCCTGGATGATGAGCATCACCGGCACGGCGATGGCCCTGGAAGCCGGCAGCCCCGACCAATACATACCCCAAACCCGCATTGAAGTGCACGATGCCAAAAAGCCCACCGACTGGGCCACGCTATCGGGCGGGTCGGAGTTGTGGAACCTGGCGGGGGAAAAAGACATGTGGATGCAGATTGAGTTCCGCATCCTGGTTGAGGCAGGTGACGCCGCCGGCCACTATAAGGGCGATGTGTTCCTGGAATGGACGCTGTTGCCCGAGGGAGGGCAGCTAGCCACGACTGGCAGCATCCCCCTGGAGTTGCATCTGGATATCCCTCAGTTCTTTGAAGTGAGTTTCGACTTTACCGAGTTGAACTTTGGTACGCTGTCAGCAGATTTCCAGGGCTGGGCCTACAGCGACACGGAAGGCACGCTCTTTGTGCGCAGCAATCGTGACTTTCAGATTTCTATCAATCCCGGCCCTGATCTTACCGGGCCCGACGACCACGAACTGGAAACCGCCCTGTGCTTCCGCCAGCCGACGGGTAGTGGCGCGCACTGGATGACCTGGGGCGACCTGGGCGCCGACCCCAATGGACAATCTCCGCCGTGGGGCGGAGCGCCTGATCCCGGCAGTCCCTGGCCCGGCGCGCTCAGTGGCCTTATCTATACCCAGGGGGACAACTACATCGGGGTCAGTGCCGCTGCTTATCGCCAGGGAGTCCGCGACCCCGCCGGCGATTACAACAGCATTATTACTATTACGGTCTCAGTGCCATAAAGTACCATAATATAAAGGTTTGCAACGCTATTGATCCAAGGAGGTGAGTGCTGGGGGCACACAACAGAGAAGTAAAGAGGTGGGGTGGGAAAAACTGGATAGGTGGGGTGGAAAAACTGAATAGGTGGGGTGGAAAAACTGAATAGGTGGGGTGGAAAAACTGAATAGGTGGGGTTGGAAAGTAGTAGGACAGGCGTCTCGCCTGTCTGCCAAAGCCGTCTCGCAGCATACACCGCACCAACAGATGCAGCATTAAGATGATGCGTACCTGCCGTAACCGCGGTTGAAGTAAACCGGACGCGTTAGCGGTCTTCAACCGGCGGAGAATGAAAACCGATAAGGAGAGAAACACAATGAGTAGAGTATGGATACCAATGATAGTGCTGGCGCTGCTGGCGCTGGCGGTAATGCCGGCGATGGCAGCAACGGGACCTGTTAGCTCTGGCGATCCCCAAGTAATCACGGTCGAGGCCACGGTCCCAGAGTACATCAACCTCGATGCTGAGGACCTGGACATAACCTTCCAGGCGCTGACCGCGACTGCCACAGGCTATGTAGTGGCCACGGACGAGGCCAGCTACACAGTTAGCACCAACAAGCCGTTCCAGATTCTCTGGGAGAACGGCTCTGACTTGACTGAGACTGGCGGTTACGCGCTGGACCTCGAGGTCTCGGGCAAGACGGGTGGCATGATAGACTGGACCGGGGGTACTACTTACGCGGCCGGGGGCCTAACATGGACTCCCTGGGGCGGTTGTGGTACTATTGATACAGCCAACGGCGGCACCGATGCGGGAGAAGATACAGGCACCTTCGCTTTTGCCGGATGCCAAACCTTCACCTTCACGAATAGGGCGCAGCTTTATCAGAACGGGATCAATGACCCGGCGGGAGCCTACAGCCAGGCTACCAAGCTGCTGCTGACCATCAACGTGCCGTAACCGTGAGCTAGTTGTAAGGTGAGAACAGCGGGGAGGAGGGGCGGCCCTGCCGCTCCTCCCCGGAATACCCTTTATTTGCCCCCCATTATCCCCCCGCATGCGGGGGGAAGGCAGGGGGGCGACGTAGGAGGGGCTTTCCAGCCCCGAAACTAATTGCGGCACCCTTCGACAGGCTCAGGACAGGAGAATGTCGCTCCTACAAATGGATAACTGAACTGTCAACTATCTAAGCAGAGGTGAGAATGATCGAGCGTCGCTTAAACCTAATATTGGTATTGCTGGTAATAGCCACTCTGGGGGCCACCACGGGGGCCGAGGCGGCCTTGCGGGTGGAGCCGCTGCGGGCTCAGATAAAAGCCCGCCCGGGGCAGCGCTTTCAGTTTACCATTCGGCTAACCAACCTCTCAGCCACCGAACCAACGGAGGTGGGTCTGGAGCTGTCCGATATAGCTCAGGGTGACGAGGGCCACCTGACCTTTCCGGCCGCGGGGGATACCCCCTACTCCTGCGCCGACTGGCTGGACCTACCCGCCCCGACGGTAGCCCTGGCGGGAAGAGAAGTATACGACCTGGTCATCACCGGTCGGGTGCCCGCCCGAACCCAGGGCACCCGGCACGGGGCCATTATGATCATACCTGGTGGCGCACCCGCGCCGCGCGGCGGCGGAATGGTAGTGGCCATGGTGATGCGGATAGCCTTCTTAGTAGATTTCATCCTGCCCGGCGCTGCCCGAACTGATGTCACGATTGACTCGCTGGAAATGGTCCCGGCTACCGAGGTTATGCCCCGGACCGCTCCCCCAGAGGTGACGGCCCAGTACCAGGACCGGACTGCTATGCGTATAACCTGTAACAACCAGGGAGAGAGCGGCACGGTGGTTAGCGGCTACGTCTACCTACGGGCGGGCGCTACCGGGCGCATAATACAGAAGATGCCACTGGGGGGCGAGCGGGGCTTTATGCTTTTGCCCCTGTCCAAGGTGCGCACTAACGTGATTTTTCCGCAAAAGCTTTCCCGCGGGGAGTATGCCGTAGAGGTCCGCGCCCATTACGGGGAACGCAAGCGGCGCCTGGAAGCAGGCCAGCTCTTCCAGGTAGCAGAGACGGGCGGGGCCACCGCGGTGGGAGAATTCGGGACGCAGGCGGAGAGATATTCTCTCCGTCTCAGCCCGGAGCGTATGAAACTTCCCTTGAAGGCCGCTCTCACCACCACCCGCCAATTCTATGTCAAGAATGAAGAGAAGGTGCCCCTGGACTGTACGGCCCAGGTAGTTGGTTTCGGGGTGGAACTCGACGGGACAGTAATAGAGGAGGCACTGGGAACCACCAGCCAGATAACCGTCAGCCCCGAGCAATTTACTATTCCCGCGTCGGCGGCTATTCGCTTGCGCGTCCAGGCCACCCTGGGCGAGGGGTTAGAGCCTACGCAGGAGCACTACTGGATGGTGAAAGTTACCGGCAGACCGCAGGAGGCTGAGGAGGGTGAGGTGGGCGCGGCGCTGGCAGCCAGTCTGCTGGTGGGAGCCGACCCCCGGCAGGTGCAGCCCGCTGCCCCCGAGCTGGCGGGCACGGAGGTGCAGCAAGGCCTGGACAACACTGTTTTCCAGTTA
>SDBU01000136.1_pt1 | contig 99910 bp, 148 predicted proteins | sample 2277071 | NCBI WGS metagenome assembly SDBU01 (sample SAMN10397929, study PRJNA504765) | marine sediment metagenome | isolation source: marine sediment core GS08_GC12, 126 cmbsf | place: Arctic Ocean: Gakkel Ridge, Loki's castle | collected 2008
GATGTTTGCACTGTCCATGTCGGATATTTCCTAAGCAAGAACAAACCCAATATCCAGCCCCGGGTGCCGAATCAAACGAGACCTTGTGAATCCTGCCCGTCGATCCGGCAATCTTGAATCCACATTTCCACCGTCCGTTATCACCGCACAGCTCTAAGGCGGCGCGTTTGATTCGAGTCACAATGGCATGGGTATCGGACATACATCTATCCTTGTTTAGCCCAAATGTTGCCGCCCACTTGGACAGCATGATTGATACGTTCCATCTCCGTAACCTTGGCATCCTCGGGCAAATCAAGCTGAAAAATCTGGTCAATAGCCTCAGCATCGGTAGAAGCGGGAACCATGAGGACAACATAACCGGGCTTTCCATCGCCGTTAATGCTGACTTTGCTTGGACATGATACGGTTACTATCGTCATCTATCCTACCTCTCATGCCTACATACTACCACACCCGCTGGCGCTTGTCAAGGGATAAATAGTTCCGGTCGCTTGATTTTGAGCGCCCAATCGTCGTGGGCTGCCTGATCCAACGAATACTCCGGTACGTTGGCATCCAAGTCACGCATACCAATCCGGACTCTGCACCACGCACCGTTAGCCGCCCATATCGCATGGGCGATTTCGGTGGCTATGTCTTCATCGGTATGACCAGCCGCCACATTGATCGTCTCCGAATCAAAGATAAGCTGGCTGCCAATCTGGTTGGGGTCTGCCTCGTACTCCAAATCACGAACAGCATCACCGATTGCCTCGATTTTCTCACGGTCATGCTCTTCGACCAAGATCGTTACTTCGTAACTTCTGCTCATGACTCACCGCCTTTCTGTAGTAACTCTACCACAAAAGGAACTACTTGTCAAGGGAATTGTTACTCAGGTCCATCATTACCTTCTCGGTCTCCAGTAGCCGGTCACAAACCTGATTCGCCGCCTCAATAGCAGCCTCCTCATATCCGTCGCCGTGGTCTGCCTTTACGGCGTCGATAAACATCTTGATGATGTCTTCTCTCCGCTTCTCGACCGGAATCTGCGCTCCGTCGGCGTGAAACCATATCTGCACGCAACGGCTGAACATCTTAGCAGCAAACTCAGTCGCGTCAAGCTCGTCATTCGTCAAACTCATCATGAATGCTCCACTGTCGCAATTTTCTGCGCGTCCATGCCATCGAGAAACGCCATGAGGTAGTCATACATCTTGGTAGTGGTCAATCGTGGGCTGACAAGCGATGGCACACCAGGTCCACGTTGTAACAGTTGCGGCTGCGTGCCCTTCCAATCAAAATCGTAACGGTCAGTCGGGTGCTGCGTCCGCGCCTGTATCTCGCCAAGCATTTTCTCGATTTCATGTCGTTTTCGTCTTACCATCACGAATGCTCCACTGTTTCGATGCCGATACAGGCAAACGACTCATCGAAAATCTCTCGCGCCAACTCGTCCACATCGTCCTCATCTATTACTAGCCTTGTGAACAGGGCAGGATTCGAGAGAATGGTCTTGCCATCTTCCACTTCGTAGCCGTCGAAAAGTAGGTCTCCGTGGTTCCCACCGACGACTCGATTGTAGCCATGATTGGAGGTCTCAGCCCTCCTAACTTCGGTGATTGTCGGCGTTCCAAAACGAGGATTGGCGGCTACGTCAATGACGAATGGGTTTTTCAGTTGACAAATCATGTATCAATCCTCTTTCGCTGCGATAAACTCTACAACCCGCCCGGCTTGCAATTCTTCAAGAGCATCCGTGGTCGGTTTCGACTAAATTGACCATGCCTATACTCTACCACAAAAGGAACTACTTGTCAAGGGAAAGATCAGGGTAATCTGCCAATACTTTATCTGGCACTGGCTTACCCAACTTTAGAGCCAACTTAACGTGCATACGATGAGCACCTTTTGACCCTACAATGAGTAAATCACGCGGCAATGTCGAGCCGATCGTATGACCGTATTCGACGTACTCCGCTTGCGTTACTTCCCAATCCTCTTTGCCATCCGGCGTTTCTTTTGTCTTAGGAATCCACATGCCTGTACTCTACCACAAAAGGAACCACTTGTCAAGGGACCAGCGCAACGTGGGGTGGTTTCCCGCCTTGATCGTCGTAGTAGGTGATGCTGTCCAGATCAACAGTAACACCCGTAACCGGCCGGGGATCACCCTCCTCAGTGTCCAGGTCAATCAAGAGACATCGCTTGAGCGCCTTCATCACGTCCATTCGGGTGACCGGCTGGGTCACATCATCCACGCTGATGTGTACAATGGCTGCAAAACGTTTCATGACAATCTCCTATGTCTGCCCAAACTATACACCAGCAAACCAAACTTGTCAAGGGAAAAGTGCATGCCAGGCACTTATGTCAGGCGAGAAATCTTATTACAGCCCACAAAAAGACCGACGCTCCGTAGACTCGTCAGAGTCAAGAAACCTTCCAACAAAATGCGATTTTTCCGCCATTTTCAGTCTCGATTCAATTCGGTGTTGTTATATTAGGTGTTAGTCTCTCGCCTTTTTTGCTAGGAGGAGTAACCTCTTATACTCTTCCACGTCATCGTTGGATCGTCGCAGGCGGATGCACTTGACACAGCGGGTACCATACCCTTCTCTGGATGTTTTGATACCGGAACCACTCCCACAGATCCAGCAACGTCCTCTGCCGTTCTTTCGTCTCAGAGCGCCAAGGCGGCGCGTGACTCTTTTGTTTCGGTGTGATGTCATCCTTCAATTCCTAGACCACATTGCGGGCAGACAATGCCATCATCGTTCTTGCCTAAGTAGCCACCACAGCCTACGGTAAATCTGCAAGCGTCTCCCACCGCCGGAGCCGAGAAATCCAGTTCTGTGAAGAACATTTTGCCGGTGGACATATCTATGCCCGCCTCAAATATCGACTCGTGGTCAGGCAGTAGATGCCTCAAACCGAATGCCGCAGCCCACATAGTGTCGTGGTCTCTATACGGCCCCTCAACCGTTGGCTCCAATCCACCTACGATGTGGACAAGCCAACGCCACTTGAATATCAGATTCAGAGGAAGAACGCCCGGATCAATCGGGTCGCCGTCCTTAGTGACCACATCACCGACGATCAGTAAGTCCCGCCAGCCAGCTCCACAGTCACCACAAGCGACAAGCCGAGTGAGAGGTTTGTCCATCACGCTACCAGCCATAGTCTTCATGAGGTTTGAGGAACCGCATTCCTTACAGGTAGCGCCGTTAGACAGAATGTAGTCAATCTTATTCATCGGTTACTCCGGTAGTTGTGGCATCGCAAAATATGTGCGCCCGTCCTCGTCAGTTCTCATGTCCTTGAGTCTCGTTATCGTCGAGCATAGTCCTCCTCTTCGATTGTGAGACTCCCCATGTAATCCTCTGGGTGCGATGGCAGCCGTTGCTCATCGTTTCGACAATCAGCCGCGTGTAGGTCTGCGGCTTTGAGAGGATGAGGCGTGATGGGATGCCAGCAACTACAACAATCACATTCTTCCCACTCTTCACCACTTGATAGGGCGGATTGTGCTCTCTTGATCTCTTTTTGGATGTTTTTACTTATCATACTACCATTCCTCACTCGATAGGACCGCCAAAACGTTTTTGATTTCTTTGTATGTCATACTAACAGTTTACCTCATTCTGGTGCGGTTGTCAAGAGCAAATCCCGAACAAATCCGACTATCTCCTCGGGGGACCAATCATCCGTGGCCTCCAAATTGCGGACGATCTCTTCATTGTCCAGCCCGCTGGTGATTAGGTCACACACTCGGCCCCGAAACCTGTTTCTCTGCTCGTCACTCACTCTTTTTCTCCCAGGGACGATTACCACAATAAAGGTGGCTGTCGTAGTTGTAGCGGCAAGTCTCTTCCCCGCCAAAAATTTTAATCGTGAGATGGTGAATACCATACTCGGCCAGGTAGATGAATACTCCAGGCGGAATACCATTCATAGCCAGATCACCAACGTTCATATCTTCCTCCGTGTCAGCGAAACACTCCCTCCCCTCTGGTGTTGTGTCCACCCATGCCGTCACAGCAGCGCAGAGATGCTCCATGATCGCATTCGGCGTCATCTTATCGGCATCCTCAACCTCACAGGTAATGACAGCCACATAATCCTCGCCACTACGAGACAATGAGAACTCTTTTTTTGTCACTCTGAATCTCCCGTGTTCAACAGTTAGTGAACTCTCTGTACGCCTGCTGCAACTTGCGATATCGGCGACCATCTTCCAACAGCCCGTTGATTTGACTCTGCCAGCGAGCCAAATCTTGATCCGACAAAAGCTCGTATGAGTCCTGCCTGCCGGGTTCAATCATCCGGAATGACAGGAAAATTGTCTCGCCACCTAACTTTGCAACGTCGTCGTCACAGGGATCAAGACAAATGAATCGAGTCTTGTCCATAGGAAAACCAATACAGCCGCACTTGAATCGTACCATCACAGGTCTCCCGTCTGCTTACGACATTGCTCCTCGCCATACTCGGACGCCGACTGACGCGCCAAGTCTTCACTCGTCTCGCGTTGCGCCTTTGCTAACATCTCGGCCATCGTACAACCCGGCTTCGTATTCAACAGCCGTCGTTCCGCTTCGTCGGATACCTCGGCATTGATCTCGCCCCCAAAACCAATGTCGATAGAAACTTGCTCAAGAAAGCGTTTCATCTGGTTCTCGTCAATCATGATTTTCCCTTCCATGCGTTGCCACAATGCGAGCAAGCGCCTTGGTCAGCAACTCCATAAGAGCCCGGACATGCTTCATCCGGACAGGGACCGTTGTACTTGTCCTGCTCGACGTACCTACCATGCCTCGGATAGAGCATCGTACCGCACTTCGTACAGCGCCCACCGTCGATGTCCTGCTTTTCCGTCACTCTGCCATTGCTTGTTTGTCTCTGGCTATTTCGCGTTGAATCGACTTACTAATCATCTTCGAGACTCCTGGAAACAGTACCAATGTCAACTGTCCTAACTATACCTCACCAAGACCAACTTGTCAATCGAAAACTTGTTCAGGAATACCTACCGACTCTGCCTCTTTACGGGCAGAATATGCGCCGTCAGTGAACCATTCCCACATTTCCTGTTCAACAGTCTCAAACTGCGGCATCGGAATCTCCATGCCTGGCAACGGCAACTGATCGGGATCAGGAAACAATGAGTCTGGCGGAATCGGAGTCACAAAGCAACGCTGTATCGACGCGATGGCATCGGACTGAAAAGGTACGGCGGGTGATAGACCACCACAACCGGGCGCGCCAAGAGACCCCAACGTCTGACATTTTTCGACGAACAGCCCCACATACTCGATGAAATCACAGAACTGTTCAAAGGTGAGGACGTTGACATGCTTCCGATGTCTCCCCGGCCGCCAACCCTTGCCGTAGTTGCATTCCGACGGCCCTCGCTCCGTACATTCCCAACCACGCTTGCCGTAGTCCGGTGGAGTCAGCGACTCCAAATCCTCGTCACGAGCCGGTCGTGATGGTACGTCGATGCTATAGATAACGGAGAACCGAAACTTGGTTAGGTCTATCATATCAACCGCCTTTCTGGTGTATAACATACCACAAACAGGATCACTTGTCAAGGCGATTGTTCAATAAAAACCAAGAGCGACAGCCGATAATACATTGTACCGACTGCCGCTCTTTCTAATCCCCTCCCCATTAGGAAGTGATGGGTTCTGCCGCCTCAGCAGCAGACGACTCCGCATCCGACTCAATCTCCGCGACCTCAGCAGCAGCCGACTCCTCAGCAGCCTTAGCCTCCGCTGCCTTAGCCTCCGCTGCCTTAGCCTCCGCTGCCTTAGCCTCCGCTGCATCCGCAGCCTTCTCAGCCGCCTTGGCAGCCTTGGCATCCGCAGCCTTCTTGGCGTCTGCCTTCTTCTTGGCGTCTGCCTTCTTGTCGTCGGCTGCCTTCTTCTTCTTGGCATCCGCCTTGGCGTCCGCCTTCTTGTCATCGCTCTTGCCCTCAGTCACGGGTGCTGCTGAGGATTCCGGCTGTGCGTTCGGGTCTTTGTAGTCAACGTAGTCCTCGGGGAACAAGCGATAATGCGCCTGTCCCTTACTTTCCGTCTTCATCGTCGCTGTCCACGCACCGAGCAGGAAGGAACCCAATACCGTCGTGACATCTCCGCCGTAGTGGCGGAATGGGACAATCCCTGTCTGGAAACTGAAACCACCGTAGGGGTGACTTTCGTTCATCCGAGTCCGAGTCTGGACATTGATGAAATTGCTCCATGAGCAATCCTGCGGCGACTTCTTTTCGTTGCCTTCGCGCGCCGGACGAGCAGCCAAACGATCATACGCGGTGGTGGTCTCGTCACCCTCGCCACGTTTCGTACCGGCGCTCTTCAACTCCGGTTTGACAGCCGCCCAAAACGTCGAGCGAGTCAAAGCCCCCTTGGACTGCAACTGTTTCCCACGCGGCGTGTACTCAGCCTCGAAAGACATGCCTTCGGTATCCCCGGATTCGACAGCCTTGCGAATCTGAGTGACCGTCATGCGCTTGCCGCCCTTGACGAAATACCCCCAAGCGTCGATGAGGTGATTCGGACGAACCGCCATCTTCGCGCCAGGTTCCGTACCGTCGTCCAAGAAAACAATCCCACCCTTGGCGTTGAAACGACCACAGAGAGACGCAAGAATCCTCTCTTGACCCTCGAATGCAGCCCGCTTGCCTGCCGAAATCGCAGCGCCGTAACCACCCGTCTTGCTGCCATTGATGAGAAACGCGGCGGGCGATTGCGGCGTGCCCACAACGTAATCCGACATAACGGTCTTCTTACCGTCTGCCAGACCAATCGTCAGGACATTATCAGCCCTGTCGATAACAAGATCGCGGGCGTCGTCCTTGTGATGCTGCCGAACATCGGAATCAACGCGGTCGCCGGGGGACCAGTTTGCGGCGATGCCCTTGGGAACATTGTCTCCCGCCTTCGGTTTCGCCCCCTTATCCTCCTGCCCGTTGACAACGCACGTTGCCTTGCGACCGGAGGCAATCTCAACCCGAATGAAAGAGTAAACCACCGGAACCGATGGAAGCGTCTTGTTCTCAGCGTCAGCCTCCTTATAGGCGTCCTCCGCTGCCTTGAACGTCTTGGCGCTCATAACCCCCCCATTCGGCGCTGGGCTCTTGCCGTCATCGTAAAACCCCTTGCCCAATGCGACATCAGCGTCAGGATCACTCGGACGCCGGAAGTCGAAAACGTGCGGATACGGCTCCACAGGTTTCCGACCACGCTTGCCCGGAGACTTCTTGTCAGCCTCCGTTGCCTTGTCCGTCGGTTTCGTTGCTGTCTTCGCCATGATTTTGTTCTCCTCTATCTGTCAGTTCGGTTGCCGAAACTCATATCTCGGTCGTCCTCAGGCACAAGCATACCACGTCCGTTCCCACTTGTCAAGGGAGAACTACGTTATATTTTAGAAAATAATTCGCAGGAAAAGATTTGAACGGCCACAGTACCCGGCAGGCACTCATGTCAGGCGAAATAAATGAAGAGCCATCGCGAAAACTATTGCAAAAAATAGATACCGGCTATATTCTAATGCCTTCGAGCTGAAAAACCCGATCAATATCAGTAGATGTGAGATTAGATCGACCAGAAGCTACGCAGTGATTACGCAACTTCAGGCATAATCGTTTAGCCGTCCGGGGAATACCATCACAAACAGCAGCTACCCGTAATAAATCCTGCCACTGATGCCTAATTCTATGTTCAGACAAAAGACCAGAAATAATACGGGCCATGTAAGAGGTACTGTAAGCCTTAATCTCCCAAATGTTCTGAAATCGCTTCTGAAAAGAATGTTCATCCAACTCATCCAAATGAGTCGTAGCCCCCATCAATGTGAAAGGTCGTATTTTATACCACTGATCTCCCCAATCAAGACGCCATTCAATCATAGGATAATAGAAAACCTCCTGTTGAAGTGGCGTCAACCTGTGAATCTCGTCAACGAACAACAACAACTTACGACCACGAGAAATCGCTCGTTGATTCGACTCAACTAAAAGTTCAACAATGTCCTTGCGTGAACGTAAAGCAGCACCCTCTTTCTCCACAAAATAACACTTCAAATCTTCGGCAATACACTGAGCAAAGAAAGTCTTGCCAATTCCTCCGCCACCGCTGAGGAGAGTATGTGGGAAGGGTTCTCCTAATCGGTGCGAGGCTACGATATCAATCCTCGCCTTTTCCTTCTCCAGTGTTAGCCCTATGATCTTGTCTAAACCCTTCAACTCCATACTCCAATTTCCTATGACAAGGGGCACATAGTAAATCACACTTGAGCAACTCCACTTTCAAGAGAGCCCAAGTAGTCAAACCTAATCGGGAGCCAATAGTAAAGGACTTCTCCTCCGGCTCTCTATGATGGAAATCGTACACAACCGGATGATCCACCAACCCACATTGTTTACATTTTCCACCAAGCAGTGCAATAGCGAGAGCAATATGTTCCCGGTATCGCTTCCGTCTGGCAGCATTCTTGCGGCGATTAAACTCAAGGTGGCGCTCATCGGAGGAATATAACCATTCCCGCGATTTTTTCTGTTCATAACTCCACTTTCAAGAGTGGCGACTGCGCGTTCTTGCCACGAGACCCGCCCCACAGTTGTAGCAAGGCGCGCCCGAGAGATCATCGGTGGGAGCCCCGCAACGGTTGCACGGACCCAAATCGTCAGAAGTCGGGGACTCCAATTTCCTTCTTTCGTAGTCAGCACAACATGCCTCACACGACATAGTTCCGTCACATTCGGCACACGGACTGTCGGACTCTGCAATCTTGTCAACCTGCGAGCCACTCTCTTCTTTCGTGCCACGAATGATCTCAGCTAACTGGTTTTTCGCATTGACGATGCAACCCATCATCATGCCGGGCTGGTCCATAGAAATGCCACAACCTTCATTGAGCTTGTCCCATGCTCGCTGTACCTTGTTCTTGATCTCGTTTTCAGTCATTGTTCCCTCATATCAGCCATTGAAGCGTGACGAACCCGGTCGCCGTGATGGTTAACCAGACGGCACATCTCATGTTCGGATTGCCCTTCCATAGCGTGAGACCAAGGAAAATAGCCGTCGCCAAACAAGCGACCTTCAGTACCAATGTCATTACAAAAAACATCATTCAATCTCCTTAACCCCATACTACCACAAACGGGTGTACTTGTCAACCCCAAAAAAAAGGCGGGAGCCATAAATGACTCCCGCCCAGCGAGAGAGCCCACATTCATCTCGCACCCACAACTTGCAGCGGGGACAATGCGATCCGCTTCTGGCCGACCGACTCCACAGATCGACTTACATGTCCCGCGCAAGCATCATGTCTCGACATGCACCCCGTCGAGCACTGCGTCCATCAGGTCAATCAACTGTTGATCTCCGAACTCCATCTTAGTAGTGGAGTCCTTCCAATTACGGACACGCTCCGATCTCCTACCCAGACCTTCCGCAATCAACCAACTCGCATCTTCGTAAGACTCGCTATCGAGCAACTTGTTCACGACGCGACGGACTTCGTTTTTGCTGTACTTCATCGTTAATCTCCTGATTTGCTCGCAACTGATTCCTCGATTCGTTGCATGGTTTCCTTTACTTCTCCTAACTCCACCAGAAGAAGAGTTAACAGGAGAAGACCTTTCTGAAAATCCGTAGGAACATCACCGTCATTCAACGCAGAAAAGGATGCCTCAACCGCTTTGTAGGATTCAGACCCCTCAAATGGAAAAACAGCCATCGCATCTCCTAATTCCCGACCAAAACCCGGAACAACCGGGGGACAATTCAAGAGTCGGGCAAACGAGGTCTCGACTTACCTTATCTACCAGCGACGCGATCGCCCGTACCAGAGTTCGATCCCCGGTAGTCGCTGGCGCTGGTTCAGCAGTCTCGATAACTCGTCTGCCACGACCACTGATAATGTACCACATCCCACAAGACTTGTCAAGGGCTTCTTCCTTTTTCTTTCATCCTGCGGAGTGAAAATGCAACTGGTATGAAAATAGTCGATTGCAGCTCAGGATCGACGGTTTTATTATCACCACATTCTTCATGGAAAATGAATTGTTCACAACCATGTGGCTGAATCCAGCCAGATTCACTTTTCCGCGAAAATGCAATTTAATGTATTTAAGGACCGCCATAAGTCCTTACCCAGCAAGGGGTTACAACTTAAGTCTGAAATTAAAATTTTACATTCATTTTGCTACGGTGAGATCACCAATTCCGTGCTACGCAAAATGGAATTGTTCAGACCTTATGAATGCTCGACTCAGGGAAACTACATTCCCCGCGTTCAAGATCATTGCGAGGATTAGGAATTGTGAACAAGTAGTGACGCTCACCATGATCCTCCGGATCAGGACGAACATACTCAGCCTTGCCAGAGTACCAGGTCCAAGAAGGCTCGTTCGGAGGCTGAAAGGCAATCAAATATAGCTGGCCACGTTGTAAACGCATAATCCGTTCCTTTACTGAACGACGACCGGCAGGAGACGCATTTCCTTCGCCGCCTTTTCAAGAGCGCTCTCAGAAACCTCAGAAATGGCGGGCAGCCGACGATTCTTCAACTCCTGGCACTACTGCGAGAACGACTGGCAGGACACGTCTGACATTCCTTCAGAGCATTCTGTAAGGCAAAGATTATCTGGCCTTGCAGTCGGCTACGTTCCCGCAACTTGTGAAAATCAGATTCCAAACCCATTACGGCTCCTCTTTTTTGATCATCCTGAAAGCCATCCAAGGAGTAAGAACAGTCGTGATACAAGCAAACACAATACTGAAAGCCAGGACTACTCCTCGTAATCCCACTCATACTTCTCGTTCATCCAAATCAACAAACGAAGACGGGCAGCCGCCAATTCTGACACCAGCCGGTGAAACTCAGGATCACTGGACTTGGCGTAAACCGCTATAACCTCCAGACTGCCGATGCCCGAGCAAACCCTGTTATAAGCATCACGCACCCCTGGCCGCGCCTTATCCTTACCATTCTCGACGGGCAGATTGAGGTCGTGACAGGCTGCACATAATTTCCTCTCACCAACTTGTATCCTGGCCTCGTTTTGACAACCAGCGACCCAACACCGTCCCAATTCAGACGGAGGAATAAACTCTCCATCATAAAACTCAGCTCCATAGGGTCCAGGCATTACGCACCTCTCAGTTTGATAGGACAGAGTATCATCCGCGGTTCTGGCGGCTCATTCTCGGCTTGAAGTTCTTGACAGCCTCTAGTAACTTCTCATCAAAACACTTCTTAATCTTGAACTTCTCGTACAGGTCAGGAAGACGAAGACATGAACAATCGGACACAGAAGTCAACAACACAATCTTTTCCCCTTGCAATCGGGACAATCCTTCTGTGCAACAGGTTGTGGTTTCACTCGCATTGCCATACCCATTACTTCACCTCAAACCAATACGGTCCACCCAAGGCATTCTTATCTTCATACTACCACATCTACCCCCAGTTGTCAAGGGTAAAGTACAAGGTATAATTAGACCAGCCACCAGCCAATCTCTGGCCACGAAAATGATCCTCATAGAGACACACATGTAAGGCTGCGCAATACACTTTTTCCAAACAAATGAAAGACTAAACTTGTCATAAACTTTTAGGTCAACAAAATCGTTTGAACTATTCGATACTATCGAACACTTCATTTTTGGCAAACAAATGGCTTACATGTTGGGTCTTACACTTCTATCGACGATTTGAACACTTCATATTTTTACAAAAATGAAAGACAAGAGCAATCAGGTATTATCAGGGTAAAACACATTCTGCACTTCTTGGTTTTAATGTGCAACTTAATAATTATATGTATGTTAATACATTTATATAATTATTATCTACACTTTCAACGTAAACTATTGCAATTGACTAGTGTCTCCGATGATCGACCGGGTGTTCAAAAAGCTTATATTTACGATTTATCTCGGGGGGGATTCGTATTCGGTGTCAAGCATATTTATATTCGGTGCAGTCGATTATAGTTATGTGTTTGTTTTTATATATAGATTGGTGAGGTATAATATGTTTATGTTTGAGTCTTATACGAGTTCTTTTAGGACTTGATTTTTGAGTTTGGTGTCTGTGCTATTGAGTGCTCTTTTGACACGTTCTTGCAGCGTTTCGGGTCGTTCGACATTGATGGTAAGTTTGATACAGGTTCCTGGATGTATTGGAGTACCGAGAGCATCTTCAACTTCTCTCATTAGGCCACACAATGTTTGTATCGTATTATCGACACTACTATGAGCACGCTGACTGGGATTATTGGCGTCATTAGTAGTTTTGTGGATATGATTACTGTGTAGCTCAACATGTTGCGTCCTTTACAGGTCAAAAGGGGCTCGTCTTCGTTCCTGTTCTTCCAGTGCTTTCTTTAGGTCAAGTTCGTTGATATCTCTAAACTCGATAAGGATTGATCCAATTTTAGTCAGTTCGTCTCGTAGTCCGTCTCGTCGTCGAAATACTTGTTCTCGGATGGCGTGGTCGAGTCGGTCGAAACTGCTGATTTTTTTCATACTGACAAGTATTTGTCCGAGTAGAGAGGAAGTAAATGCGGTTGGTTTCTTTTGTTCTTGTCTGTATCCCCGCATTAGTTGTGCTGAGTTACATGGTTCGCTAATTTATCGGATCGACATTTGTCTATTTGTCCTTCCGAGAGGCAATAGACGCAAGTTGGATTGAGTTCATATCCATAGACAGGGTGGTGTGGGATTGGTTTTTTTTGCCGTTTTTTTCTTTGTTTTTTGGCTTCGATGAGGTCGTCACTGTGTCCAATCATGAGCCATTTGTACTGGCAATGTTTTTGCACACATTCTACAAGCCACCAATGTTGGGGGAACCCGAATTCTCGTATATTGTGTCGTTCAATGTTGAAATATGTGCCGGAGCGATCACAATTTGGGCAAATGGGGTATTTATTTTGATCTACATGGAAGGCCCGGATTTCTTGTTTATCGAGCAGTTCTTGTATTTGTTTTTTTCGTGTCTGTTTTATTTGTTCTTTCTGTTCCTTTTTTTGTATTTCTTGTTGTTTACTTAGTTTTATTTGTTCTATTCGATGATGTTCTTGTTGTTTGTCGAGTTCTTTTTGTTCGATTTTTCGTTTTTGGTGTCGTTGTCTGAGTCTTCCATAGATGAGTACCGCGGTTAATACGGTCCCTGATGATATTATGGCTACTACACCTGCTATTTCTGTGGTGACTTCGATTGTGCTAATCACTGTTTTTCCATTCTTCTAGTATGTTAGCGATACGTCCTAGATTGAGAGCGATCCAGGTCAATCCGGCGAGTATCAGTCCCACGCTTATGGCGATAAGTTGGATTGTGGTCGTCATTGTTCTTCGTTTGGGGAATTATGATTTTCCGCGGAAAATTGTTGTTTTCCATTTTTCTCACGGTTTTCAATCACGCCGTTGGCGAGTTCTTGGACGATTATTTGTCGTCCTTCGGCGGTGCTCATTAGTTTGGTGAGTATTTTTTCTTTTCTTCTTCTCCAAAAGAGTTGTCTTAGCCGTGCACAGAGATAGCAGACGACCATTGCGTCGAGTCCGAACCACATCCAGTCGAGGGTTGTCCAAGTTGCGATCCGCTGGTAGAGTTGTTCATACCACGTCATTTGGTTCTCTCTCTTTTATTTCTCTGGCTCTTTTTTGTTCTTTTTCGCCTTCCGCTATTGCTCTGGCATGGCATGTGCCATTATCGTTGCAATACTTGATGTTCCGCATACAGGTTCCTACTGCAATGCCGAAGGCTTCACTGAGATCGACTTTGTGAACGCTGATTGCTTTGTCGGGTCTCGTTCGTTTGCAGACTTCGCATTCCCATGTGATTGAATACAGTAATGTTCTGGATCCAGTCGTGAAGGCGGAATCATGTTTTTTACCCATTAGTCAGTTCCTCTCGGTATTACCCAATGTCGAGGAGCATTCCGTGCCGAATGCTGGACTGAATGTGGATGATGGATCTTTGATGATGTCATCGTATATTGTGCAAAAGTAGTTACCGGGTTCTGCGCCTCCTAATTGGGTGCATTGGGATTTTTCCTCGTCCCATGTTCCGAAGGGGCATGGTTGTTTTTTGCAGCAGTATCCACATCTGAGGCATTCTCTGTTCATTAGTCTGTTTTGTGTATCGGGTTGCTACAGTTCCCTTTGTGAGCGATTCCTGATTTTTCCAGCCATCTTTGGTCGGTGTAATCTGTAATAGACTACATACTCACAGCCATCGTGGTAGATGCTATGGATGCTGTTGTTACTGGCTTGAGTTGAGACGGGCGTATCACAGGCTCCATGTAGTGCCATTCCACAAAAGAGCACGATTGCGAGGATAGCGATTGTTTTCGTTCTGTCGTTCATTCCTTTAATCCCATCACGTCTAAGCCATGAACAAGTTTGGCCAAGTTTTCAGCCATTGTCCATCCCTTGTCCGTTGGTACGAATCGTGCAAATGGTCTATCTATTTTCATTTTTCGTCAATCGATATCTGCTTCGTTGAGCATTCTTTCTTCGGTGCAATCTGAGCATGTCACTGTAGTTTTGACGCCCATGACTTTGGCGTCGCCGACGAGCTTAGCAGTCGATCTTGTGTACGTTACTTCTACTCCGCACTCTTCGCAGACGCCTTTGATGTACTCAGTCTGCAATTTCTTCACTCGTCTTTGATGCAGAGAGGTAGCGAGAAGGTAGCCAACAATAGCGCCGGTGGCGGTAGCGATCAGCGTTGTACCAATTATGTCAAGCATTCATGCTCCCCGAATTTTTATCAGCACATCGACGGCACCGGCGTCAATTTTGAAGAACTTTTCAACTTCGGCCATAGCTTGTTCATAGTCATGTACATGCAAGCCTGTTTTCCAGTTCTTATTTTTCACCAGTTTGGCTGAGGACGGCCACCATTCGAGCATTTTGTCGTTCTTCTCGAATATCCAATGGTGGCCTCCGTTGTTGATTCGCAATTTGATGTCGTGTTGTTCGCAGAAGGTTTTGACCTTCTCTTGGTTATCGAGATTGACGTTCAGTCGTCGGGTATGTCGAGCCATTGGACCTTCATGCCCACGCGGGTTTTTGGGGTCGCGAACAGGAACCAGGGCAGACCGTCCGACTCCGCGAACGTCATCATATCGCTTGCGTTTGCTCATGCGGACAGTATAAGGCAGATTGGCGGGGTTGTCAAGGGCTTTATTTACCGTGGCCTTCATAGCGCGACGGACTTTTTAGATCGGGCCTCGTAGTAGCTGGGGTTGCATTGGGGGCGGCATTTCCACTTCTTTTCTGATTTCGGGCGGATGGATGACTGGCGTTGGTTTGCCACATCTGCCGCAGTATCGGCCATGGACGGGAAAGATATGTTTACATGTGCGGCATATTTGGTTTTGTGACATGTGTTTCACATTAACGGGGAGAAACCCGTGAGGAACAGGGTCAATGCACTCACGGGTTCCTCGGCCGAAGGAGGGGCTCGCGCCTCTTCGGGGCTTAGTCTATGACCCTTACGGCTCGTTTTGTGATTGGATCATGTTCTCTGACGATATCACAGGCGTATTCACCTGCTGGCAGGTTAATGGGTTTGTGCTCTTCGTGGCTGAGTGTAGCGCCATTGGGAGCGTCAATTTCTCTGGTCCCGTCCTTGGCGGAGCGTTGCCAGACCATTGCATCTTCACCTGTAAGGCGGTGAGCATGTCCTGTTGCTTCGCCTTCGGCAACGACGTTGTTTGTGAGTCGTATCCGCTTTGCCATTTTCTGTTTCTTTGTCTGTTTTTTCATTTTTCTTCTCCTTACGTTAGGATGGTTGGTGCGGGCTTGACCGCTCTTGCGTTTCTGGGCCACGTACAGACATCACCTTGCTGGAACCAATCGGCTCCATGTTCTCTGATTGGGATGCTCGCCAATTCTCTTGGTTTGCGAAAGTTCAGGGCAGACACCACGCTTCCGACAGTTAGGGGTACGCATTCGACATGCCACAGTTCTGGCGCTGAGGGGTTGAGCATTTTGAGGAATCTTGTGGGTTGTGGTTCTCCGGGTATTTCGATTTGGTGAAGTTCGTAGTTTTCCACCTTGTCAAGAAGTTTGGAGTCAAGTTTTTTAAGTAGTCGTTCGGCTCCAATTTTACGGACAAACTCTGCCCTGACTTGTGAGTTTCGGATGCGGGTGATTGCCATCGGGTCCAGTTCTTCTTCGGGCGTAGTGATAACCCAACTGGGCATGATCGTGCCATTCATGGCATAGATACCGTAGCCGTCGTAGTATTCGACGGCGGGGCCATTGGGGTTATTGAGTCTGCCAGCGGCGTTCAGGTGAAGTTGTTTTGGTCGATCTTGGACGATGACAAGATTTTCGTAGGGTGTCCAGTATCCGGCGCATTGGGCAATATCGAGGTAGAATTTAGCAGCGGCCGCGGATTTATTTTTGATAGTAAACTCGCGAACGTCACCATAGAATCCCTTGCGGAGCTTTATTGGTTTATCCCGCACTTCAGTGAATGCGTAGTCCCAAGCGAAGAGTTCTATTTCTTGATTACCGCGGGGGTATCGCCAGGAGATTCCTTGTATTCCGGGGCCGACGCACGAGAGTCGTTCAACTCTGAGATGGCTGGTGATTAGACCGCCAAAGTAGTCATTGGTTCGGTTGCTTCTTTTTTCCCGTGTGTCACCGGTATCCGGTATTCCGATCTGCCCGGGTCGGAGAGCACGTGCATCGGTCACAGTGCCTTGTCTGCGGGCGATTAGCAGTATTTCGTTGGCGTGTATAGGTCCGGCGGCGTGGAATACGTCTGGTTTCGGCAGACCGAAGTGAGCATAGAGTTGTTCTACGAGTTCTTTGGCTGTTGCCATGTCTGCTTCGCCAGTTTGGCGAGCAATCTGTTGCCACTTTTCTATATACTGTGCAGCGTTTCGGTTGGACATTTGTGTCTCCTCTGCGTAATTATGGCTTCGGAGATTTGGTTGTCAAGGGCTAAAAAAGAAATTTTTCCGCGGAATTTTTAACGTTCTTGAAATACGTCTAAAGTTCTAATCGTATTTCATTTTTAGGATGAACATGAAGACGACTTGGGTGAAGATAAATCCGTTGCAAAACATCACGGGTTTGATATGTGCGAGATACCCGTAGGTAAACCAGCACGTGTTAGAGCAGAGCAGCGTAATGATCGTTACAAGGGATATGTCCCTCGTCCTTCGAGTTCGCAGCATTTTGATAAGTTAGCACGCTGAGAGTGACCTACCCCACCGCAATCGGTGGGGCTTCTTGACTCAACGAACTCTTCTTGCTCACTTTAATACCACTGATTTTACTCAATATATTAAAGCAAGTAGAGGAAGCGTTCTCCTCAAGCTTGAAATCCCTGCGGTCCACAGGTAATTCTTTTAATCCTTCTGTCTCAATGCACCTTGCACTCTTAATATCTCTGTCCTCAATAAAACCACAAGAGCATTCATAAACTCTGTCCTTTAGTTCTACTTTGTTCTTAATTCCACATTGAGGGCAAAGTTGGGTAGAAGGAAACCATTTACTAACCATTATAGGTGTACAGGATTTGTTTTTCAAATCACTTATTATCCCACCTATACCTGAATTCTGTACTTTCTTTCCGTGTCTACTAGACTTCCAATCGTGTATGCTCTCATCTTGAAAACAGACGTACCTGAAATTCTTAGTTATAGCAGATACTATTTTATTTCTTATGTCTTTCTTTTTGTTATTTAATCGCTCGTATAACTTTCTTCTCTTGAGTTGATCCTTTCTCTTATTGTTAGAACGACTTCTGTTGCCTTTCATTATCTTTCTATCAAATCTCTTAATCTGCTTAGAGACAGGAACCTGAAACTTGATTTTAGTGCCATCTGAAAGGGTTAACTGAGTTTCACATCCAAAGTCAATGCCTATGGACTTATTAGGGATATCTCTTTCCTGTTTATCAGTGAACGTTGTTATATTAATATAAAAGTCACCGTTCTTGTGTACCAAAATAGCATTAGCAACTTCCATATCGCTTTCAATCTGTTTTAAACCTACAACCCTTAACCACTGTTTCATTCCTTGGATACGTACTCTTGACTTCTCTTTATCAAGATAATACGTGCCACTGTGTTTTAGTGTTCCAAGTTGTACGAGAGGAACAGAATTAACCTGACTCTTAAACTTTAACCAGCCAACTTTGTGCCCTTTTTCTTTAGCACAGAGAGGGACTTGAGACTCCCGAACAGTCTGGTTTTAATAGACTGTTTCATTTGTCCCTTTAAGACCGTGAAACTTCTATCTTCAAACTCGTCCTTTACTTTGACTGGCACAGATTTAGCTCTGTAGTTTACATCATTGATATTCTTATGAGAGAGACAATAATTATAGAACCACTTGGCTTCTCTAAACAAAGAATACAGGTGATTGAGTGATTTTTGAGATAAGTGTGATTTATCTACCTTAACTTCAAAAACCCTACAAATCTGAGATTTACGTCTCTCTTTAGTCTGTTTTCTTGCACTCTGCCTATCCATACCATACTATTATGATAGTTGGACTACAATTCCTGCAAGAAAAATGAGAAAATTATAAATATTTTTAGGCAAGCCCTCGCTTTGCAGCAGCATAACCGAATAGTTCTGTCATTCTGTCTGGTCCATGTAATACTTCAAGACACTACGTGTGTAGGAGTAGTGTTTGTTCTTTTGTGACTTCTTACAGTGGCCGATATTGTGATTACGACCAGCCACGATAATCTTTTGGGTAACAGTGAGAGTTCCCCACCGTGACTTGCGGGTGTACTTCCGTAAGGCTTTAAGCATGATCTTAGCCTGATACTTGGCACTTGCCTTGCCATAGAGCTTCGGGTCACCGCCGCATTCCTTCCACCGGGATTTTTGGAACTGACAGATACCCCATGCTTTACCACCGTCGCCCGGGACGTGGATGCCCCTGGCTGCGCGGCTGGATTCTTGCATGGCGAAGGCATCAAGAATGCGAGCCTCTTCGTTGGTAGGATTTCCAGACAAAGAGAGCACGAGAGCGATGATTGCTTTGCTTGTCATTGGTTCTTAGTCGTCAAAACAACACAACAAACGCGGATACCATCGCTGCGAAAATGGCGTAAGATATCGACGCGGCGACAAGTCGGAGAGCCCATTTCTCCACAATAGACAGTCCCATATAGACCATCCCCCCAAGCAACAACATTTTTACCATTAGAAGCAAAGTAACCATGTTCTTCTCCAAGTTAAAGGTTGAAATTCACGATCTTACCTTCTCCTGGGTCTGCGGCGCAATTTCTTTTTAGCAGTTTTCTTCTCGGGCTTGGGATTTGCAACCCTCGCGGCTTTCTCAACAGCCTTCTCAGCCTTCTCGGCAGCCTTCTTCTCAGACTTCTCGGCAGCCTTCTTCTCAGACTTCTCGGCTTTCTCGGCAGCCTTTTCAGCAGCCTTCTCGGCTTTCGCTGCGTCGGCGGCTTTCTTGGTTGTGCAATCTTCCTTATGAATGAAACCTAATCCCTGTCGTGGTCCGCCACAGGCAGGACAAGGCTCGGAGACTGGCTTGGGCGTAACGCCCCGAGTACAGTCATCTTTATGCTTCCACCCCTTTGCCATGCCGGGAGGACCGCCACAATGCGGGCAGTTGCCACGCTCATCTCGGCGTTTCTTTATCTCTGCCATTCGCTCTGCTCGTTTCTCGGCTGTTGCAGCAGATCGCTCTTCACGACTCATCTTAGGAACCACAGCCACCTTACCGACAGGCGTAAAGCCCATCTCGACCATGCTATCTCGATGTTCTTTTGTCTCTTGTTTCGTGAGAGTTGGTACTGGCGTGATTGACAACACCGGAAAGAATGATCCGTTTCCTGATTGCCAATGTGGATCACTACAGAAAGCAGCGACGATGGTTTCTGGTCCGCCGCCATGCTTGATTATCGTCTGGCAGACGTTACATAGGATTTCGTGGGTATCACCCAGCCGCAAGAACGAGGCTCGATTAAAGTTGTGTGAGGGCAGCTTTGGTTCGTGGACAATGCAGTGAAAAGTCTTCATGCGAATCTCCTGTTTCATTGCACGTAGTATACCACACCCGATCTTACTTGTCAAGGGTGAAATTCAAGGGAAATTTTGGGAGAAAGGGAAAATTTTTTAGGCGGCCATCATTCTTTCTTAATCAAAGCGATCAGTATCAGTGGCAGCCAGCCCACGATAAGTATCAGATGTGATAAAGCCCCTACCAGGGGCTCGTGTTTTTCAAGTTCTTCTTTACCGTAGCGAGCGACGAGAGCCGAACCCAAACAACCAATACAGAGGTATATGCCTATAGCGAGTAGTATCATTTTGTCCGCCGAAATTTCAGGAGGTAACTGGTTGCTGATAGGTTGCGTATTACCTGTTCTGGGAGTAAACGTCTTTTCATGTGCTGTCTAAGTTCATGTAGGAGGATACTCCGGGCATCTTCCCATATAGCGAACTTTCGTAATTGCTTTGCTCCATTGTGATACATTCCTTTCCACTCGTTTATACGGACACATAGATCGATCATATAATCGAGCGCAACGGAGTAGAGTTCATTGTCGAGCAAAACTTGAAGCGTGTATCTATCGGCATGTGCTTCGTTAGTCGCTGGTCGATCTTGGCAGTAACAACCATCTTCATGGCAGATGTGGTGGCCGATTTCATGGTAAGCAGTGGACAGTTTTTGGTAATTAGGCAGGAACATATCAACAAAGATGGCTGCATCGCTAAATGGTCCTCGCTCGATATATACCCCGGCCCACTTACCATTAAAATTGCTTGCGCCTATTCGATCGCAAACGATACACGGCGATTCTTTGATAGCAAGACCATGCTCCCGTTTGATTAATCGATAATGTGTTTTTAGTTGTTTTTTGGTAAGGCACGGGTAGACCATTATTTCACCGAGAACATTTACTCTTCCGCTTCTTCGAGATTACGCCTTACGGTATTCTGTCTTTTTTGTAGAGCCGCTACACGTTCCATCGATAGGTGATACTCGGCATTTGAGAAGGACAGACTGTCATTGATCAGTTTTATGAATTCTGGTGTGCTAAAAACCTGACATTCTCCATTTTCAGAACATACGGTTACCAATTCCTTTTTTTTATCATCGAGTAGAAGCATCACTCGCTGGTCTGGAAATTCAATGTCCATCATGATGTCCCTATTGGCTACGTCTGCACTTCCATACTCCTACGAGGTAAGGATGAACTACCCCTCCCACAAGGGGAGAGGATTCCTAATTCACAGAGGAAACTTTAAATGATACACAATGCATCACCCCAGAGGTTAGCCTCTCCAAAGGCGTTAGATCGGGTAGTCCCTACCCTACTTCTACTCAAAAAGGTAGACTACCAGAGTTTATTTTCTTTAGGTTCTCTACCACTAAGTCTTATGTTATGCTTAACTGTGTTACTCTCTGGAAAAGAAGAGAACTATATTAACTTTTGGATTTTACGTCTCCAAGAAGAACTGTTTAACAGTCTTTCAGAGACAACCACTTATCCAAGATGTCAAAGAGCAGGTGTTGCTAGTATATTATACTTAAGTGAGTCGAGTTTCTTGGGAATTTTTGTAGAAAAAGGAAATATTTTTTGGACAGGACAATTCCTCCCCAAGGAAGGGGTTTTCTTGTCACAAAATATAAAAACGGGGCCTGTCAAGGAAAAATTGCAGAAATTAGAGGGTTCGCGGCAGTATCGTGTTATGTATAAGATGTCTATCACGGGGAGAATATTATGGCAGCCGATGGGACTATATCGATTTCGTTTCCAACGACCAATAAGGGGACCAGGATTACGACAACCGCCCCTGGGGAAACTACCATAACACAATGGAATTTCAGAGATTCCAGTGGTAACCCTTTCACTATATCGACCACCTCCCGTAAGAATGACTCTCGGGACGCATTTGGAAGTGTGTTAGACTCGGGAGTTGAATTTATAGATTACTGGTTGCCGCCAGGTCACAAGTACACAGTGCGAGTTAGATTTTTTGTAAATGAAACCTGGAGCACATGGTACCCAGCCGTGTCCATTACTTCGAGACCACTGGTCAATTCCGCTGAGAATTACGATATACTGAACGCTGGTATTCTAACAAGTTAGCCCCCGTGATTTTTTGTATCCAGTTCATTTTTTCCACGGTGCCGATGCGAAAAGCATAGGCTTTTCAATTTCTTTTGGGGTTAGCACGTCGGACACCATTTGTTCCAATAGTCCATTGAGAAAACCCACACGAACGGGGCCTTTAAACTTGAAGGCAATTTTGTTACCGTCGGCAAGTCCCACTTCCAGCGATGGCAAACGGAGTTCTAGTTTAATTTCATGCAGTTTCTTGCCGAACTCGGCTGCAACTTCACTTGGTTCTTCGCCGAATAAGAGTTCATATTCACCGGGATTCAAAGGCACTTCAATCCACTCTTCTTTTGATCGGCGTCTGGCTTCCATTTCGGGATCGCTGTCCATAAATTCGGGGGACAATCCAAGATCATCCGATGCAGGATTATCTGGTCCTATTGGTCCACGCGGACCCGTCATTTGTGCAGTTTTCCAAGGTGCTTTATTTACTAGAGATTTTAGGTTCATTAGAACTCCTACCGGGTAACGATTGTGGCTCCCCGTGTTGTGTTGGTAATCGATGCAACATCATTGTACACCGGCTTGCTGTTGACGACCCGCGTGCCTGTAGCAGACACGGTTTCAACTTGTCTAGCGGAATTGGTAACTATGACGGTCTTGTTACCCTTTGCTGTAGGTCTAAGATCCTGGTCTATCTGTAATTGACTTATGGCAGCAGGCAGACCGTAATCTTTATCTCCGGTCTTAAAGTTTACCCAACCAGGCTTTGTCGCACTTTCAACATACGGTGTGCCAGTAATTGGATCGATAGCCCTGCCAGCTACGAACCGAAAAGCGCGAGCGCGAAACCGCTGCCGGGTTGGCAGAATAATCTTCAAGTGTGTCGCAGTCACCTCTAAAACTGTTCCATTTACAGGACGATGAGATCGAACTATGATCCTAGGCCCCTGTTGATCGAGACGCTCTATTTGATATTCTACCCGTCCCGGCGGAGTTATCTCCGAATTGATAATAACGGTGTCCGTTTTGGTTTGACCAACGACACTATTTATCGGATTGTCTTGTATGTTGATTGTGACTGCCATGAAAAATCCTCCTGTTCAATAATATTGAAGCGGGAGGATCAAGAATCCTTCTATCAGTTTTAAGAACTTGTAGTCAAAATATATGGACAGTCTCAATCTCCACCATTTTGACCTTGATTACTCGCAGTCCTGGGCGTGCTGGCATCCCTTCGTATTCACTTTTGATCTCGGGATTGTCCAGGGGGATTCTGCATGTCTTCAGCAATCTCATTGATATGCAAACGAGCAACCGCTCTGGCTACCTTAGTCAAATCCTCCACACCGCCAAGCAAATCAGCAAGCAACTGACCAAGATCACCGCGAGCATCCTTCGCAGCAAGAAGAACATACTGAAAAATTGAATCACCACCAAGGATTTTTGCAGACCCTTGGCACTCGATACCAAGACGAAAAACGTAGTCCGACACTGACTCACCCTCACGAGGAGGAGAATCAAGAGCCAACATCGTATTGTGAGGGTAAGCATCGAATAACGTCTTTGCCATGATGGGTTTGTCGTTCATGTCATCTCTCCGGCATCATGAGCGTCCAACTCTTTTGGTGTCATAGTATTGTGTGGCAAGGAAACCCCTTGTGGAAGGGGAGGAATTGCCACTACGGTTGCGGGCATTGTGGTCGTCGGGGTAACCGGCATCTTGCCAACAGACCAAACTACATAAATCAAACCGATGACCATGAGCAAGACAATTAGCCTGCCAGTGCCGCCGAGCATGTCGCCGAATGACCGCATGATTCCTATGCTACCAGCGAAAACAGCCCAGAAAAAGACGCCAAGACCGCCAGCAATCAACAGCGCATAGAAAAGCACCGCGCCGTTGTCCCACCAGGTCCACTGTCCTAACATAAGTTGTCTCCCTTCTTCTACCACCATAACACATTACGCGGCGCTTGTCAAGGCTTTTATTCGAGGGTTTCGATGATTTCCACGATATTTCTGAATCCCCAAGTTTCTGAGCACTCTTGTCCTTTTTCATCAAGTCTCATTCCAGAGCTTTCTCTAGATGCAATTCCAGTTGTTGCAAGAAGTCACTGGTCTCTTGCACGGAACTCGGCAAAAGGCAACAGAGCGGTTCGTAGGGATGGGGGGATACTTGGTTGCACTATTGAGCGCAGGTAAGCTCTCTCTCGTAGCGTGCGGGAATGTAGGTATGAAAAAAGTTGTCATTTGCCTACTTCATCTTTCACGAAACTGACCGTCTTCTCCTCAGTCATCTCGTCAACAAAGGTGTTGGCAACCGCGACACCCGTGAAATCGTCTCCCTTTTGTGTCTTTATCCAATCTACCATCACCGCAGCAGCGCTGCCAGGGGTAGCGATGTGGCGGGCCTCCGATCTCTTCGTAGTGATCTCGTTTTGGTTGTTCAACCAGCCAATTTGACCGGCGTTTTCGACGCGAACTACCCACTTGTTATTCATACTCGTCTCTCCGAGGTTCTTTCCCAAAGATGTCCACCCTGTTTACACGAACCTTTTCGGTACTTGGGCATAAGTTGCTCTGATACAGGACACTTTGGTTGTCAAGAAAGATCGTCATTGAAATCCAGAAGTCCTTGAAGTAGCTTAGCCGCAGACGATAGCGTTGGACGCTCAGCAAAGTCGAACTCACCTCGTTCTACCTCGCCGAAAGTCTTATATTCAGGACCATCATCCTCGTTGACTACTGCCATTTCGTTGAGCTTACTGATAATCGCCCTGGTTCGTCGTTTGTCGGGACGAAAACACATTTTGCCGGCTAGATAAATCAGCCACGGACAATCTTTATCCAGTTTGTCTTTATCAGCCGTGATTTCAGAGTCCACTTGCTGTATAAGCCGCGCTGTTTGACCATCCGGGATAGGAGGGCTTATTTTCCAACCACGAGCTTGAAGATATCGACAACATAACGCATCCCATATTACTTGTTGTCGGGTACCCAATCCCATACTGGTAAGGTATGCTTCAAGCCCTGCATCAGATTCTTGCTTACAACCACGACAAACAAAACCACCCATTCCATCATCTACTAGGTTTGTTTGCTCCAACTCTTGCTCACACATATCACATTTCATACTTACACCTTACGGGATCGTCGTCGACGCCACAATACTCGCAGGCGGTTACAGGATGTTTGAGCTTCTTCTTCATTATGTAAAGCCTACCACAAAGCCTTACATTTGTCAAGGGTTTATTCGGGTGGGAGACGGGGAAAATAAGAGGGGCCGTGGATCAATTAATTACCGTGAGACATTTCGGACATACGGTGAATGAGTCGTAGTCAGTCAGCCACAGATAAACAGCCAAGGCCACCCATGAAATAGTCAGAACAAGCCACAACTTGTCCATAGACCTGACATCACGCCAGTACACGATCTAAGCCTTCCATCGAGGTATTTGCCTGTCCATATTTTTATAAAATATGGACCTCGTTACGGGACAAACGAAGCAGCAGACGAATCAGAGAATTCCCATAAAACTACACTCACTCCGCGTTCAGTCGCCTTCTCATCAATGATTTGCTGGATTTTGGTGGCATTTCCACCAGCGAGCCCGGCTCCCATTTTTGATGGAATGTGAACTTCCGCGCCAACCTCGTCAGCAAGATCGAAAACTCGATCAAGACAACGCCCCAGAGCATCGTAGTCAACAAGATCACCACCGCCACCTACCCCTTTTTGCGCGACCATGTTTGCTACGAGTATCTTGCCATCGCATTGCCCAGCCGGAACAAACTGAACTATTCCGCGAGGGATTCGCTCAGTCTTATCCTTGCCTGCGCCGAAGGCGGCGGCGAGAAGGCGGTAGCGGGCCCGAGGTTCAGTATCGAGTTGATTGACGGCAAGCACGAAACCAGCGCCCCACGCCCCGCAATCGTTGGCAAGATGCGCGATAATTACTGTTTCACCCGCTGCGGGTCTTGGACTTGTAGCACTGCCTTGTTTTCTGGTTATTGACATTCGTATTCTCCTATTGTTCGGACAAAACTGATGCACTCTTCAAACCTTGTCAGGGCACAACAAAATCCATGTACGGATAAAGCATGTCTCTCGCTCGTCGAATTCTCTTGTTTGATGATTCAACATGCTTATCGTTGAACGCATGGAGAAATTTATCTAAACCCTCCGGGGGCAGCCTAGGTTCGTCTTTAGCATATTTCTCGACGAATCTTTCTATGACAGCGATTTTCGCATCCCAATAGTTTATTCGACATATTTCCGTGTGAAGTGCCATCCATCGCCCAGGCAAAACAGCATGGAGATGCGCTTCGATTTTTGCTTTGTCATCTGCCGCGCGCTGCTTCTTCCGTCCCAATAGACGATTCTTTGCACACCTATCCGACTCTGCGATTTGCTCTGCAACCTCCGCATCAAACAACGCCGTTCTCTGATAGGACTTATACATTGGAACAGCAAAGGCAGTTACTACTGACAGGCAGAAAATCACGAGCGCTACGGTAGCGAAATTGCGTCCAAGCCAACGCAGAATCACTTCAACAGCATTCCACAGTTTTCTGATATTGAGGATAGCCAGAATAAAACCAAGGACGACTGGAACAACATAATACAACGGAATTGAAATTTCTGTAGGCATCTACTACTCCTATCTCCTAATTCAGATTTTCTGTTCTCTTTCGTCCTATCGGCTCTTGCAGATCTTGAATGCCGTCAGTTACGACTGGCTGTTCACAGTACGGATCTCCGAGGTCTTTCAGGGATTCAAAACACCGTCTCCCAACCGCTCGCAGAATGGTAACCAGGTCTCCTGGAAGGTCGTTTTTCATCACAGTTACCATGCCTGAGCAAAGAGTTAGGATAGTTCGGACCTCGTTTATCGACGCCGAAAAGTTAAACACCTCGTGAGACGTGATCGTGATGCGTTCACCAAGTTTTGAAATGCGGTCTTCTACGCTCGTAAGCATTTTCACCAACACATCATGATCCGGTTCTCCGCCGAATGCCTTGATTGTGGCAGACATGCCACACGACAAACTAAACAACTCTCTCCCACTTAGAAGTATGGAGATTACATCGTCTCCATCAATAGGCACATATTCATCCCGCAGGGAAGCCCGAACACCATTAATAATACTCTCCAAACCGCATTTCTCACCAGCATCATCCAGAGATTGGAGGCACAGTCTTCCGATTCTTCGTAGAAGGACACCCGCAACCAGGGGAAGGAAGGAAGAACTCGACAAGCTCGAGCAAACGGTTATGAGAGCCCGAGCCTCGTTCACCGTGATCGGCAGAACGAATGTTTCGTCGGAATCGAAAGGAATATCAGCGGTGAGGTCTGCAATGCGAATTCCTACGCCTGCCAACATGCCCAATACGAGGGCGTGTTCTCGGCGACCCTCCATGCTCTTTATTGTAGCAGCCATGATACTCGACAAACCACTCGATTCTTTTCCTGTCAGGGTCAAAGAAATTGTTTTGTTAGGCATCTTCCTCGCCTTTCATTCGAGAGACCAGTATCTCTAAGGTTTCCTTAGTCCAAGGCGGATACCACATCAACTTGTACAACACCTCTCCCTTTTCGTCTTCCTCGTCAGTCTTGTGCCAGTCGGTCGAATGCGCCCGATAGGAGGTTTGTTCAAGGCGGTCCATAATAGAACCGTCGTGCAAACTCCGGGTCTGCTGAATAATGTTTTCCCAAACTTTGTTGGGATCATCGGGCGATAATGCCGATTCCAATCCCCTATGGGGCTTGCCTTGAATCCAACATGCCAATTCAGAGATTAACCGGGACCAACATCCACCTTGCTGCATACGCCCGTAACCGAATTGAGCATACTCGTAGAGTTCTTTGATTTGCTCTCCATCAAACGTATGAAAAGCGACCTTACGAGCGTGCTTATCGTTGACGATCCATAGGGAGTTTTTCTTCTTACCCCGCCACTCAAACCAACAGGGATTCTTGAATGCCTGCAAAACCCAGTTCGCCTGCTCAATGCGTGGCTTGAGAAGGAATTTGCAGTTATCCGGAACATCGTCGGGATACTTCTCCGCCAATCCCTTTAGCGCTTGCTCTGCTTTTTCCCAAATACTGATTGCCCGGCGCTCTTCCGCTTTTGCTTTCTCCGGACGAGCATCGACGTGTGGCATGACACCCCATTTGACCATACACCGAGCAACGTTGAAAGCAAGATCGCGGAAGGAAGGATTAAGTCTTGGAACTTCTTTTTCTTTTGTTAGTCCCGCTGCGCCCATAAGGGCTGAGTATTCAGAGAGCGGATACCACAGATGGAAACCATCAAAAGTAGGTATTGGAATCTCTGGTTCGTCTGGCGACATATCACCAGCGTACAGAATGAAACCGTTCGGATGCCATTTTCCACCTCCGCCGAGATCGCACATAATATGATCGGCGTCGTACCTGATTCCGTCCTTGCCGCCGTAGAGAGAAGGATAATCTCTGATACTGCGATGAATCACTTGTCCCGCTGTGTAATTCATCGCGTCTTGTTCAGATTGAAAATCACGGACTGGATCAGGATCGCGTACTCGCTCGAACTCGGCGAAAACAGTTATCTGCCCTTCGGTCCATGTTCCTTCCGGGTACCGCTTGAGGTCATGAATCAGATGTCGGAATCGATAGACGCCGGGTTCGACTTCTAGTATCTTGTCTGCAATGTCCTTTTCACTCACTCGCCCGGCGCGGCGAATGAACTCGTCATAGTCAACGAATGAATACCACCAAAGATCAGTACAAATTCCCTGAACATCTTCCCCGGGCGGAGCAACATGGTCTTCATCTTCGCAGCTGTCCTTCTTGTAGTAGCCGTTGGCAATAATGTACTTGCCGTCCTTTTGCCTATAGACGCCGGGACACGTATTGCCAACGCAACCATGAGCGCAACCAATCTCGGCGTAAGCCTCGGTCGTTTGTCGGCAGCCCCACATTGTGTTGATATCGAAATCCCCATGAATCCCGAATAAAGGGCGGAGATCATCGTCAACGACCATCTTCCCCGATGGAACGTTTAGTTCCACTTCATAAACGTAGCCATCGGGATACTTGCACTCGGTCGCGGCAGAGATGCGTTCACCATCAAACATGAGCGCAGGTTCACCCTCGCATGTGTAACACCGGCGCAAACAACTACCCTTTTGGATCTGCATGGGTTCGCCCGGCGCGTCGAGCAAGCTTGCCAATTGTGATTGTTGTTCTGCGGGTATTCGCGTCAGCATGAAGAGATCGATTTCTTTGAGATCACCTAATAGATGACCACGTTTGTCAATCTCACTACCACGTATTTTTTCTTTGAACTTCTCTTGGAGAGCGAAGCCTTGCCTCATCAGCTCGACCATCTCGTCTGCCTTCTCGGCAGTCGGCTTCCGTCTCGTCTTTTTCTTTCTCGCCATGCTGATATATTACCACAGGACAGGAAACTTGTCAAGGGCTTTTCTTTACGGGCGGTCTCGCATCGACTATATCGTCGATGGCGATAGACAAGACGTGGCCGCAGTTACGGCATTTTTTGATGTGAGTTCTAACCTTCACCGCGTACCGCCGAGTGCCGAACATCACTTCGTCGGCTTCTGTCCTAAGAACGATCTCAGTTGTATGTTTCCCTCTCCAGCATGAAAATCCGCTACGGAGTCGATCTAGCCAGTTGTGTACCACCTGCATCATTGGAATCGCGACACTTTGTCGTGAAAAGTGTCGCGATTGCCGGTTCCAATGGGAAGGGAGTAACATACTTGCCCAATTCATTTCGAGCTACTTGCCGTGGACAAGTATCAGCAGACCCGTGACCGCGACATCCACATGCCTCATACAAGCAGTCCATAATCTGGTCAAACCCCGATGCTGGCAACAGTGGCTCACCGGCTGCATGTTCATTAGCAAAGGATCGCAAAGTCAACACAGATGTTTCCACATATTCATTCTGCTCTAATTGATGTAGAAGATCTTTCCACTTCCCTGGTAGATTTATTGCATCTTCTGGAGCAATATCCTGCTCCATAATGGGCACCAGCGAGCCATCTACCATTCTCTCTCGTACAAAATCGGGCGTGAAACCAATATTGGCGTCTATCCCAATGCCAACTGCGCTAAGACCAGCAAGCGACCAGAACACGATCGTGATAGCCTTTTTGCGGGCAACCCAAATCTCCGAGCGCTTTCCCCACGTTGCCCCGGCAGCCTTCTTGAGAAGGCAACCAACTGCCAGAACCGGCAGTACATAGACAAGGTGAGACCAATTGACAACCAACACCTTCGTAATCTCAGTTTCCATTTTCTTACTCCTCGTTCCTAAGTTTCATCCAGTTCGTTACTGGGGTGGACCTTCTCGTTCTTCTCGAATTCTTTGACCCGCTCAGACATGGTAGGCTTCTCGGCGGTTTCACTCCGTTCCTCGAATTCCGCCATGATTGCTTCTTCATCATCCGAGATTGAGGAAGCAGACATAGAACTCTCGATACCATCAATTGCGGCTACCGTGTCATCCAAATCCTCAATCTGCGACTCTGTAGCAACCGCTTGTTCTGTTAGTTCTTCAGCGGAAGGCAGGTCAGCAGCAGTTACCGACTGTCCGAGCGTTATTAGATGTCGGTGAGTACTTAGTACATTCAGTTGCTTACTGACGAGAGTAACTTGACTGTTCATGCGGGACAAGTCTTTACGCAACAGGGAGATTTGTCCAGCAATTCGTCGCTTTTGGACTTTGGATTCGCTCGCCTTGCCCTGCTTGACCAAGGCTATTTCGGACGATTCCATCTGTTCGATATCCACAAACAGACGATCACGGTGATTCATCATGTCGTCAAATTGCTCGCTGGGCAATTTCTTTTGCTCGCGGCGAATTCGTATCCATGTCAAAAAACGTGATATCACGGTTACTCCCAATCCACTTGTACACGATGTTCACAAACGTCCATCGTGTACGAGCCCTTGTTCTCCGTCAATTGTCTCAATATGCCGATCACGCCAAGACTGTTCTTGGCAGACATACTACCCTCAAAAAACCAACGACCGGGCGTATCTGCACGGCCGTATGATGTCCCGAGTTCCCATTCTCGCCTGTTCAACTCTGCTTCCACCGCCTTCAAGAACTCTTCTGGGAAGTCGATTTGCAGGGAGACCCAAGGTTCCAACAAGGAAGCAGCTACCTCTTTGGTCATTACGAACGAGAGCCCGTACTCATGCACCAGTCTATGCCGAATGACTTCGAGATGCAATTCACCCATCCCGAAAATCATGAACTCGCAGACATTTCTGTCATTTCTCTTATGATCGAGGGTGGGATCAGACTCCGCAATGGTCGTAAGAGCAGCCCCCAGTTCATCTGGGCTATCTGTACTAACAACACAGTGAAATATCGGTCGGATGAGTGGAGTTTCTGCAATGTTCATGCTTTCCCCTTCTCGTTGCACCGAGCCCGGCGAAATCTGTCCATTGCCTGATCCACATATCGACCCGCGGCCAGCAATCCGGTCGATGCCTCGGGGTGGCACACATCGGTCAGGACGCCGGGGGCACGATTCCGAATCGCTTCAGCGTCTTCTTGAAGTCCGATGGCGACCACTTTGCGCCAGTGTTTGCTAACCTGACAAGAACATACAACCTTTTCATGTCCGCTCTTGCCCAGATTGAGTCTCAATACCCAACCATTATCATGACAATTGTTGCACTCGTAGCTCTTCGGCGGCGCTTCCACCTTTAGCCGTTTGATCGGGGAAAAGAATCCAGCAAAGCGGTTCCCCGTAGGGAGCCAAAAGATAGTTCTAAACACAACTGCCTTGAGCAATGCCCACTCAGGATTAACCGCAAGGTGAAATAATGAGCGCCGGATCACGATGTGCAGCGGACGCTTTGGGAGACTCTTGATTTCCCACACGTTCAGCACGCCTGCCAAGAAGAGTTTAGCAGCGAGCCAAATCTGCCATGTATGTACGGCAAATGTCTCAGGCAATTCAAATGTCATGACTGTCTCCTATCTATCCCTCATATTACAATGGCGGTCGCTGCTTGTCAAGGCTTAAAGCCTTGCTTGACAAAAAAAGCCCGACATGGTAAACTCTGGCATGTTTTGGACGCAAGGAACCTTGTTTGTAACGCCTTCTCGGATGGGAATGGGTCATTACTGGCTGCATTGCGTCGGTTGTGAAGATCTGGGCCGTTATTACCGATACATGACGATGAAACGTCATGGTCGGTTTGCTCCTATAATGAGGCCCAAATGGGGGCCACACGTCACAATTGTCGCGGGCAAGTATGAACTTTCCAACTACGAAAAGATCAAGCGATTCGATGGCGTTCAGGCATCGTTTGAGTGCGACAATGAACTGATTATGACGAACGAAAAGCATTGTTGGATGCCTATACGCTGCGACCGATTTCTGGACATCCGAGAATCCCTGGGATTACCTCGGCATCGCTTTGTTCGACTACATCTCACCTTCGGCGTTATGCCAGGAGAGGAAAATATGCCTGCGCCGTAGATAGGGAATCGCTTGCAGGCGTAACGACAGGTGGTTCTGCGAACCATCCCACTGCTCTTACGGCTTGCAGGTAACATCCTTATAGTTGTCTCCCGACTTTGAATCCCAGCGTCTGCTGCCGCGGCATAGGACCGAGAGTCGGACAAATATCAGGAGGATTGATAAGCCGTTGTTCCTGCTGTTCTTTCGACGGTTCCTTCTGCTGCTTCTTCTTAAGCTTCCACTTTTCTTGTTCCTGTTTTAACCTTTGCTCCGCTTGCTTCTGCAATTGCTTTACTTGCTCCAATTTCTGCTCCAGTTCTTTTCGCTGCTGATTTAGTATTTCCCGTCCCACTCTCGCTCCAATCTCCGATCCAGTTCTTCTCGGTCCAACCTTCCTTGGTCTAATCTCCACTCCAGCGTTTCAATCTTTTGATTTATCCGATTTTGTTCCCGCTAATAAACGGTTCACATGCCATCGCTACCGCCCGTCGTCCCTCCCAATCGCCGTTACCTATCTTGACGACCAGAGCTTCTACGTCGGCGGGGGTCAACTTCGGAACCGTGACCCCCTTCCAACTCCTGCAAAATGCCACAAATGAGGAGATTCTAGCGGCGGGATCGTCGGCAGCAAACACCGAGTCAACAACACGCTCCCAAAAACCAGGAACGACGAATCCCCGCTCCCAACAGTATTTTTTTGCGTCTGGTACCGGGATCGGTGGTACATTAGGGATCGATGAATTGGAGATCTTCACCATATTGGCAATGTGGGGCGCGAGCGAATTAGAAACCCTGTACATCCGTTTCTCATCATTATCAGCAAGCGTACTACCTGGATTATTCATACAGTAGTCGCACAAAAATTTAGCACACGCGCTGGACAAAGGTGGCAATCCACGTTGCTTGCTGAAACTCTCAATGGTGGCCACCATTGTTTCGAAATACGATCCTTGGAGTTGTCCGTACAGTTCTTTCCATACTCCCGGTAAAGACTCAATCATCTCCATCCGTTGCTTCTTTTTCTGTTGCTTCTCTTCTTCTTTCTCTTGTTGCTTCCCTAGTTCTATTTCTTCCCTTTTCACCTTTTTCGCCCCGCGTAGGCGAACCAAATAAGTTATCCCCTTCTTAACGCACAGAAACATAGTAGTGAGGATCAAGGCGGCTCCACCGTAGACGACAAGTGCCCGGATGGGCAGTTCAAATGTAGTATTCCAATCCATTTTCAGCTCCTTATTCGTACTTCCTTGATCGCCTCGACGGCGGCCAATCGGACGTTCCGATCATCATCATTGCTCGCCACAGCGATGAGTGAGTCAATAACTTTCTCACGATCCACTCGATCCGACCGTGCCTCGATCATGGACTGCCTCACACTCCGCTCGTATCTTATTGATCGCTTGACGATCATAGAAATCATAACCAGACAAAGAACGCCAGCTCCAACGATGACGAGCATGTCTGTCGTGACCACAATTGAGGAATCCAGAAAACTCATAACAACCTCGCTCCCTATAAAGATTTCAAACAGAAAGTGACAGTGGCGACAACGGATACGATTATGGCACAGGACAGTTCCCGCCAAATTCTGTCCCTTGCACCACTGTCCTTCACAATTGTTATCAAAAGTGAAGTCGCCAAAAACGCGATGGCAATTACGCACATCGCCCATCCATCTTCGGCGATCAGACCGAGGATGAGTCCAAGAAGTACCCACAGAACCCACAGAACCAGTTTCTTTTGGATTTCTTTCATTATGTGCTCCTGTGATGGGTGTTTTCAGAAAAACAAAGGAATCCCTCTACTAATGGTGAATTAGAACCACAAGACAACACACCATAGGAGGAGTGATCATGAAGGAAGATCCCGAACAAAAATTTGTGAGAGTTTACGGCAAACTGATGAAATGTATTGAAATGAAAGGCGGAAAATGTCAAGAATGTGGTAAAGATCTTCGGAACAAGCCTTGGCTTGCTGATTTTCACCACAGACCGGGCGAAACGAAATACACGACAATTTCGCAAATGTACGGACAAAGGTTCTCTTCTATCAAAAAAGAACTCGGTAAGTGCGATTTGTTTTGTAACGAATGTCACCGGTTGCACCACTTTGACCACGAGAGATTTGACAGATTGAGGAACGATATCCTCGAATACCGAGATGGCATTGACCCCGATGCTAAAGAGATAGATCAAGATGCTGTTTTCCGGCTTGTCAAACAAGGAATATCCTCCGACAAAATTGGGCGGATGCTCGGGGTCAACGGTAGATCAATCCGAACCGTCATCAGGAAGTTAGAGAAAGACCGCGGTGAGAAACTAATGTTGACGAAGCGAGAGTATATCAACAAACACCAAAAAATAACTGATGACGAACTGATCGAATGCAAGAAGCAAGGCATGTCTATGGATGATATTTGCAGTAAATTCAACATGAGTCACAGTGGCCTATATACTCGCGTTCACCGGTTAAGAAACACAGGACAATTACAATAGCCTTGCTCCCTTATGTTGCCAATCAAAAGTTAATCTGCCGTCAGCAAAAAAGATTAGCGTGCGAATATCGTCACCTGCTGGCTCGACAGTAAGACAGTCAGAAACGCAAACGTTCTGACCATTGACATCGTAGACCCTCGCTGCATGACCGCCGTTCATGAGAGTCATGATGTGCGTACCGACTGACCATATGTGGTTGGAAATCATTCCTTCCTGTCGATCTGACAAACCGTGTGCAGTAATATACTCCGTATACGGGTCTGCCGATTTTGGACTCTGGGTGGGCTGGCGGATCGGGCGCAAGGTCAACTGGGCGACATCATGTTTCGAACACCAGTCAATGACTTCATTCACTGCTCCGGGACAGTCCACCATTCCTTGCTGCATCATAACGCAGAGGCGAACAGTATAGCCGATGGAATGGAGCATTTTGACAGTCAATGCGAGGTCTGGATATTCCTGATCCTTCCGATGGTGTAGGTAGGTTTTTTTGTTCCACTCTGGATTGACACCCACAGTAGAAATTGCCATAGTATTCAGACCTTGAGCGTGCCAGACTTTCAGAGCTTCAAGCTGTTCATTTAGTCCAAGTTCCGACTTCCATCGCGCCAATACGCCCAACTGGAGAGCGTTAGTCTGTAATTCAACGAACGGAAATGGGTCGTTCAAGTCGCGCAAGTGACCAAGAAGCGAGGTTATTTCACCCGGGTACAAGGTAGGTTCACCCTTACCTGTAATCAATGCAGTCGTACAACCGCCCAACTGCGCCAACTTCACGGCCTTGCGGAAGTTCGTTAGGTTGAATTCCCCAGTCTTAGGCAATTCCTCATATCCCGTAGTATGCGAAACACAGAAAAGACAACCGGCATCGCAGGCTGATGTACCTATAACAATTGAGAATGTCTGAATCTTCATTTTGTCGATCCTCTGTAACCGCGTCTCGCGTTAGCTGGTGGCACCGGCAAATCCGGTCTCACCGTCAGTTGACGAATAAACTTGATCGTCGCCTTGTTCTTGCCGGGTCCAGACCAATAGGTATGGAAATGAGCACTACGCTGGTGGGAGAAAGATAGTTCTCTATCGCCAGAATCGGTACTACAACCACCCCGGGCTACACTCGGGAACAATATCTCACGTCCCACTGTCCAACCAAATTTCCCCCGGCGCTTTGCCTTGGCACTGAGACGTTCTTGTTTCTCTGCATCACCTTGACCCTTGGCATCAAGATACTTACGGAAATCTTTCGTTAGAACATCCGGCTCTATAATCTTGTCAGCCCCAGTCGCAAGGAAACAGACGGCAGCGGCAATGCGGAAACAGATATCTGTGGTCTTTGTTGTGATTCCAATGCCTTCATCGCAAATACGACCATCCGTTCCCTCAAGGTTATTCTCAGCCAAGGAAGATTCGATGCTGCAATCTTCACGAATTGAGAGTCTATTGTAAACGATGATCGGCATACCACCAAGGTCCACGTTTTCCTTTGGAAAGTCTGCCTCGGTTTCCCCAAAGTCCATCCAAACAACAATGTTGCGATGTCCAGTGGATCGCATCAAACCAACTTTGAAGTCGAATTCTAATTCGTCTGGCGTCTCATCAACCAACATGCTCTGCAACTCTCGACCTTCGACGGTGAGAAAATCGATACCGTGATTGACAGGCAGTCGGATGGTGAAAGCAGGGAATGGCGTTCTTAGAAATTGGCAGGGCACGTCGATATTAGTACGAGACAAGAGATGGATCATATCATGGTACAACTTGTAGTACGGTCTGTTCTGTTTGTACCAAGCTCTCTCAGCCATCGCCTGATTATGAAGGACGCTGGAGCCCTTCATTGCCTCTTCGGTCATAGCACGAATGCCCATCACACTAAGGGAATCATACAGGGCATCTAATGTGGGATACTGTTCCCGACACCAGGGCTGCTTCCTGAAATGCTCCCATTGCGTTCTGAACTCGTAGAACTCCATCAGTCAATCTTCTCCAGAGCGGCCTGCATCTTAGTTGTGAATTCTTGCGCGGCCTGCATCTTAGTTGTGAATTCTTGCGCGGCCTGCATCTTAGTTGTGAATTCTTGCGCGGCCTGCACATCAGCAGGTTCACGAGAATTCTGACAGGTGAACCTATGCCAACACTCCCGCTGTTCAAGAGATATTTCTTCACGGAAGACTCTGACGGCTTCCACGATGAATGGATGGTCATTGGGCAACGGTTTCCCTGTTCTGCCATCATCACCTCTCAATATCACTGGCAAGCAACCAGAACAATTGTCGTCGTGTTTGTCTCTGCTCATGGACCTACTCTCGTGTTGGTCATTTTAGCCTTGAGTTGTTCCAAGTACTCCGCAATATCCATAAGAGCTTTAGCTTCTGCCTTGTTCGCTTTTCCAAACATCGCCTCTTCGCGAAGTTGAACGATCCTGTCAGTAACACAATCGAAAATGTTCTCTGCATCCGCATCATCGACTATGAAATCAAAGTGAATCATGCGTAGTTGATCTTTCCGAGTGGACCGTCCATGCTGGAGATATGCCACAACAAGTCTGTCATGAACCCACTGTAGCCCAGTTTACCACCGGCTTTCTCGACCTCTTCAAATCGTTCCTCCGATTGCATAGTATGGATCAGTCCGAGGGCTTCACCCCAAGTTTTGGGCTTGTGTTTTTTGAGGAAATCACATAGTTCCCGCGTCATTTCCCTGTACGGCCATGATTTGGGTAGGGGTTTTGAGGGTGCAGTGGGCGTCGCGGGAGTTAAATCGATATCATCAGGCAGGCAGTCTAAGACCTTGTCCCGCTTTCGTGGGCGGGTACTCTTTGCCTTCTTCCGTGGTGGTATGCGCCGTCTCATACTTTTGCCTTCAATTTTCCACTGCGGAACTTGGAGCGAGTTTCTACAGTTTTTGTGCCGCAGACAGGGCAGAATAGTCCACCATTCAGTTTGACTCCATTTTGCCTACACGCTTGGTTATCGCAGGTCATGATCTTCCCCCTCGATGGCTGCTATCTCCTCTGTCATACCTTCATTCTACTGGATTCCGGCAGGGTTGTCAAGGGGCTTTTCAGAAAGGCGGTGGTGGCCCGAAATACCAAAAAAATCTTACAAAAATCTAAGTTTCTTGAAGGATTTTCTCCTGTAGCGGCGTATAGATGTATAATGGTAGAATAAAAGAGAATAAAACTATGACAATACCTATACAATTGCGCATTGATAAAAATCTCTTTGACCACATTAAAAGAACTGCTCGCTTACGAGCGGCATCAGAGGACAGGGACATTGATTGGCAAGACTTAGTGAGAGAAGCACTATCCGAAAAGTTTCCTATACCTAAAAGTGAAGATTAGAAAAGCATACAAATTCAGACTGCACCCCACCAAGGAACAACACGCTGCCTTGCGACAACACGGTGGTAACACTCGTTTCCTGTGGAATGCTTTTCTAAAACAAAATCAAGACAAATACGAAAGTGAAAATAAGTTCATCTTTGCTTACGATATGATGGCTTCACTGCCACAATTCAAAAAAGAACATGAATTTCTTCAACTAAGTTTGGGTCAATCTCTACAACAAGTGGCTCGTCAATTAGACAGAGCACTCAAAGACTGTTTCAATAAATCCAAACGCTTCCCTGTCTTCAAGAAGAAAAAGCAACACGACAGTTTCACTGTGCCACAGAAGTTTAGAATAGGAAAGAACTTTGTCTTCATTCCTAAAATTGGTGAAGTTCAGTGGATCAAGCACAGACCAATCAAGGGGAAGGTAAAACACATAACCATCTCTCAAGATGGTGAGCAATGGTATTGTTCTGTCAATGTGGAACTCAAGACCAAGAAACCAATTTGTAAACAAGACTTAGTTGGCATAGATGTAGGGATTAAGACATATGCTACTATGAGTGATGGCAGTGTAATTAACAACCCCAAAATACTCAATAAGTATGGACAACAACTCTCGAAAGCACAAAGGAGATTGTCAAGGAAACAGAAAGGCAGCAACAACAGAAGTAAACAGCGTAATAGAGTTCAAAGACTGCACCGAAAGGTTAAAAATGTCAGACGAGATTTTCAACACAAAGCAACTGCTCATATGATAGCCAAGTATGAGGGATTTGCTATGGAAGATTTGAACATTAAAGGCATTATGTCCAATCACTGTCTATCTAAGGCAGTTTCAGATTGTGGCTGGTTTGAGTTCAAGAGACAACTACGGTATAAGGCTGAATGGAGTGGAAAACTACTGGTTGAGATTGATAGGTTCACACCATCATCTAAGTCTTGCAGTGATTGTGGGTGGATTAATAAGAACTTAACCTTGAAGGATAGAGAGTTTGTATGTTTAGAATGTGGTCAAGTGATGGACAGAGACTTGAATGCTGCTGTAAACATACGGAACGTAGGAACGGAAATACTGAGGGGCACTCAGGAATTAACGCCTGTGGAGATTGGAGGTTACAGAACTTCGGTTCAGTGCCAGTCTAAGAAGCAGGAAAAAGAAGTATTAGGTCTTGATGGGCATTCGTGTTCATTGAACTGATATGAAGCGGCAGGACTTCCCCTGCCGAATGCCACCACAGTACCTTACATTTGTCAATTATCTTCGACAACGCCATCGAAACGACTTGGGGTGCGATAACAATACACTGGTCCATTCAATTTGCGTCGGGGCTTTCAATTACAAGTATCTGTTTCAAGGCATCCGTGGCAGAATGTCTTCCCGTGTGCCGTCGCCCCCGTGTTGACATAATTTCTATCAGTTAGGTGAGGCCAATGTTCTCTTGGTAGGCTTTCTAGATCTGGGAGCTTCCACACATCTTGTATCCAAATTGGCTTCCAAGTCCAGTGGTCATCCCAGACGTATACGATGTGGTAGTTGTATACGTCTCCACTCTCTATGCTTACGTTGTATGGTGCGTGTTGTGGTGATGTCGTGTCCACCACACTTTTTACATGTTGGTTCCGTTTGCATCTTGTTTCCTTCTTACCGTGGTGCGTACTTCTTGACGAGTTCACCCAAACGACGATGTTCACGACGAAGTGACTTATAGATATCCAGTAGTATAGCCAACTCCTCCTCCGAAAGCGTTTCAGCTTGTAGGTGCGTTACGTCATTCAACGCATCGTTTCCTCTTCGTATATGTTGTTGGCAAGTACTTATTGCGCATAACGTCTCGTCTACCATCACTTGTTCTCCTTTATCGCTTCTGCCTGTGTACCTTCGTTCTGCAACTTCTCTAATCGATCCACCTGTTCCTGGAACTGTTATACCATTACGCTTTGTGCAAGGTGAAGGATGCTTTTTAGTTTTGCTCGGCGGCGTCCGAGGCCCGCTTATTCTCGGCCATCTCAGATAATCCCTTGCTCAAGGTATCGAGGAAATCTGGATCTTCCATTCCCGCCTTCATTTTTTCCATCACGTTGCAGGAAACTTCTTTTTGTAGTTCGTCCATTTCCCCCTTGAATCGTTCTATATCTCTTTTAAGACCTTCTACGGTCATGATATTCTTTTCCCCCAGACATTTGCACATCGTGACCAGCATACTGGTGATTTCTTCCAGTATAAATCGCGGCCCATCGGGAGCCTCTCGTGTTACACCAGCAACTTGAAGTAGCACATGAGCCATCTGTTCCTGTGTAGATAGTTTCTCGAAACTAATTTTGTGCTTTTCAAAATCTGCATCACTAAAGAACAAGGCCCGCAACTGCTCCTTCACGTCTTGACGACTTTTTGCTCGTTGTCTCGCTTCTTCTTCCGGATTCAGTTGTTCTCCACCGCGTCGTTCATCTGCTGACATAGTACCTGATACTCCAGTATTTTTATGGCGGTCTCGCCATCGGCGACACCCCATCGTAGTAGTTTGTACGACGGGGGACATGTTGATTCTACTAATGCTGCGAGGCGTTCTGAACCTTCTTTGATCGGCTCACCCATCATTCTGCAAAAGTCGGGGAGATTGACCAGAAAATGTGGCATTTGTGATTGATTAAGCAGCCAATGTTCACAAAATCGACCACTAAATTTGTAGGTTGCTTGATCCATCATCTGTTTGAACCCGGTGATGACTTGATTACTATCTCGGATAATCTCAAAACTCATAAAAGAGCCAAGGTCGATGATCCCGGTAGAGTTGTCCTTATTTATCCCCCCAAAAACAGAGAGCATTGCCATAAGAGCTTCGGTACGATACGGGTTCTCAGACGGCGGTACGTCCATGATACCTGCCCCACAGGCGCAGGTATCATCAGGTACTATCTTTTGTCCCGTGAATTTTTCTCCTCCCGTGAATTTCTCTCCACATTTATGGCATCGATTAGAGACATACGCTTCAGAAATTTGAAGTACACAACGCGCATTCATGGCGCGAACCATGATTTTGACCATAAGAGCAAGTTGGTCTTTCTCGTGGAGGGGATGATCCTCAACCGTTTGCATGAACCCCTCATTTACAACGGCGATCTTCCCATCGGGTTTGAAAATGAAGAATTCCATAGGGAGAACTTGTTCGTCGGACTTCCCGAGCATTTCCTGTTGGCGACGATTGATCAGAGTCTTCGCCATTTCGTTTGCTTTATCTTCAACAATGCCGTCGAAGCGGGAGGGTGGAGGTTCAATAATAACAGACAAACCCATAGTAACCTCATTCATGTTTGCGATGAACTTCGATGTCAACTTCCTCAACAGCAGGGGATTCTTCTACCACCCGTTTTATTTTGTCTTCCGCGCCCCACCAACACTCGCAACCCCATACAACTTGTCCGCTGTCGAGTTTGATCCTTGGATTGGGGATATCTCCCAGATTTGGACACGGAAAGTCACCTTCATACACGCCGTATCCGTAGATTCGGGTTTTTTCGCTGTTGGTATCACAAAGCGCACCTACGCGGTCTCCGACTTTCATGATACCCTTTCCAAAATAGTCACAGACTCACTCACGCACCAGTACAGAACCGCCTCCTGGTTGTAATGCTCCATTGTGAATTCCGCTATTCGCTTCATTTCGTCGGCGTTACAAGCAATGCGGACAGGAATACTACGCTCCGAAGAATCCTTCCATCTCCCGCGAACTCTCGGCAACAGAGTAAGACCTTTGGCAATCTCCGATACCAGTTTATCCCATCCCCGGTGATGATGTTCCAGAATACGAGTTGGTTCTTTCTCAGATTCGGGTCGGAGATTCTTACGGGAGATCATTTCTGTAGGGATGAGTATTTCCCACAGGGACGTGTTTCGTTCAGTGATCAATTTCTTGCCTCAGCAACGTCCCTGAACTTAATTTTAAACATGTCCGGGGACTTCTCACATTTCGAGGGCGACAATTTGAGCTTGCCTGTTCGGCGTTTGACGACAAGTCCCTCATACAGAAAACCCTTGCCGCAATCCTGATCGTGCCATTCTTTCCGCAAAGCATCAAACTCGGCAATGATGATATTGCCTTTATCATCGGCGGTCGGATAAATCGTTTCCGCCAAATTTATAAGGCCATTCTCAGGCATCATCCCAGCCAAGTCAAGACATTTCTGCCAGCGGACTTCGTAGGGAATGTTAGTGAGCCACTTGCCAGCCCATGCAAGGCAGTCGAACATGTAGATGGCAGGATCATGGGAACCCCTTGGTCCTACAAACTCACAATCAAAGACAGTACCGTCAGGAACAGCGAGAGCAAGAAAACTGGCTTCCAAATCGGGAGGCAGTTTCCCTCTATATGCCTTCGACATCAGATTGCCTGCACTGCTCATACAACGAGCGATGTTGGCAGACTCAATGCCCCCTTGTAGTCGCCAGCCATCATATTTTTTTTGTGCAATCCACATCGAAAGATGCTCAGGGGATAACCCATCGAAGAACCGGGGATCGGTTTCAGTGGGCTTGTCGGGGTATCGGTATCGCATTCGTATTCGTATCCTCCGTTGGGACTGGTGTTACAATACCACAACTGCGCTCACTTGTCAAGGCTTTTTCTTCTCTTAACAAGGGCCACAGTTCGTCCACACATCGGCATGGCAGGCGCTACTCTTTAGACAAAATAGCGTCCTTGCGTATTTTTCTAATACGGACAGTACGGGCCGTTGACCCGGCTACCCTGCCTACCCCAGTTTGCTTGTCAAACTTATCTCCATCCGGCAACCAATGACGACGACCTGACTCTTCTTCGAAGAGTTGGATTGCCTCTAACATTGAACTTGCCCTAATCAAGTTGTGAGGGACGTGTTCATAGACAGGTTTGGCTTTACCTTTTAAAGATAACGGGACCACGGGCATCTCGATCGTGACAATGTAGAAAGACTCCGAACTAATATCTTCCCGTTCTAAATCAAGCAAATTGCCGTGGTTTTGACTCTGAATCAGCAGATCGTCAACACCAATTTGCAGCGGACCAGACTCAGAGGGAACCAACCTAATAGCCTCGCGTTGTTTTTCACCGGCGGGAACAGTAATCATTGCGACCTTGCCGCGAACACCTGCACAATCCTTGTTATTGGTAATCATGGATACATTGTAACAGATGTTGAGGCTATGTCAAGGGATTAAGATGAGTCAGGACCATCCCTCCCGATCGGTGGAGTAGGTGCTCGATCCGTGTCCGACGCCTTGGATAATCGGCGGCTTGGCTGTCGTTTTATTAGGAGCATCAGTGATGACAACCCCTGCGCTCCGCATTTCTTCAATGGCGGCCTCTACATCGCCATCTTCCAAGTTGACCCCTCGGCAGCAGTGCTTTATGAGAAATGTCTTGAAGCCAGCCTTCACCGAGTCTAAGGCAGTGAACTTGACACAGTAGTCGGTTGCCAAGCCCAAAATCCAAACTTCGTTCACACCATGATCGTGCAAGGCATCAGCCAGACCTGTAGGAACTCCACCAACATCAGAGAAGGCACTGTAGCTGTCATTCTCCCTGTCTGTTCCCTTTTGGACAATCCGGTAAACACGTCGCAAGTCCAGATGTTCCGAGAACTCGGCACCTCTCGTTCCTTGCACGCAGTGGTCAGGCCACATAACTTGGTCATGGCCGTTTAGGCTCACGACCTGACCAACATCATTGCCTTCCCATTGGCTAGCAAAAGACTTGTGGTCAGCAGGATGCCAATCTTGCGTTGCCACAACCAACGGGAAATTCGCCTGCATAGCGTTGGCAGAGAGAATGATTTGATCACCGTCCGGGACTGCCAATGCACCACCAGTAAGGAAGTCGTTCTGTAGGTCAACTAGGATTAGTGCTCTCATTGGGAACTCACTTTCTTTAGGTATCGACGTATTCGGCTCTCAAATTTCACGTCTTTGATTGTTACCGTTGCTTCACCGATTGAAAAGGGGTCACGGAACCCACTAACGAAAGTTTCGAATTCCGACGCAGCAAATTGCTCCTCCTCCATAATCTGGTCCGTAACAATCGTAGCGTGAAATCCCCCCTTATGCGGGAATGCTCGCAAACAGACTTCTGTGTCTGCGATTGATATCATATCTCTCATACATCTGCCTCTACAGTGACCGTGATTGGTGGGTGACAACCACTAAATTGTTCTTCGATCAATTCGGCGCGTTCCTTGTGGCAGACCATCAAGACTGCGACACCTTCATCGTGGGCCTCAATTGTCTTGTCAACTGCCTCCATTTCCTCCAATGGGGTGAACTCAAGGATGCGTTTGACGACAACTTCAGCCTCATTCACGTCGTCATTGTGAAGAATCACCTTAAACGGGGGTAATGTCTTCGTCTTTTCTTGAGTCACTACTTCTGTGCCCGCACTCATATTTGCCTCCATTTGGGTATTATACCAGGTTGTTTTCAACTTTGCAAGGGAAAAGCCTTAAAAAAATCAAGGAAACAGGGCCAAGAATACTAATAGTATATAACTCTGTGTCGGGAACCGACTCGGAGTCTAAACAAAAACGTGAGGAGGCGTTCTCATTAGAGAAGTCTATGAGTCACGAAACTTCAAGAACACAATGTTTTTGGGGTAGTTCATAGGAGAACTACAATGGCATCAAGTAAAACAGGACAACTAAACCAAGCATTTTTGGGTAATGCAAATACTGTTCCCAATACCGATGGACACTCGCATAACCGTGGTAGCAACCGGCAGGCAGCGAAGAAAATTGGTAATGGCAAGCAACGGGCTTTTTTAAGCATCAGAACTGTCGATAGAGATTCGACTGTTGCTTGGGTTCCCAGCGGCGTTGCCAGATCGAGCGGCAGAAACCTTAGAACTCCCAAAGGCGCTGTCGTTCACAACGTCGTCGCAACAGGCACCCCTGTTACATCGCAAAGCCCTGCATTCGTTCAATCAACCGAAAAGAGTAGAGGCCGACGCCTCGAAAGTCCCGGTAGGTCATAATCAATAAAAAGGCGGGTGAAAAAGTTCACCCGCCTTTTTATTTCTCGATTACAGGCGGAAAGACACAACCGGCTTGCATAGACCATCCTGCTCGCTAACCTGATCCGTGATAGCGGCGATCCTGGGATTGAGAACCATATCGTCGAAGAGCCGATCATTCCCCTTGACAATCGGATTGACTTCGAGAAGGTCCATCAGTCCTGCCTTAGTGAGTGCCTCGACCAACTTTGACGCCTGCTCGTCCGTGATACTCTTGATCTTGATCTGTGGGGCGACCGAGAAGTAGTCATCGTACCTCTTGCCGAACGCCGCCTGCAAGATCTCCTCCGTGCCATCGACCACCTTCATACCAGTGAATCGCTTGGAAGATGTGAACTTACAACCTTCACCGCTCTTTGTGGTCAGTTTGACCGACGAGTGACACTCGCCAGCCTTGCGGCTGAGCGTAATTCGCTGTGCCCGTGCAAATTCCACCAACTGGGCAGCAGCGTCCTTTTTGCGAGACTCAGCGAGCTTTTCGTCGCGGTGAGCTTCTACAAAAGCTTGGACGTGCGGAGCCAACGCGTCAGGAACCTGTACTTGGGGAGTCTTGGACGCCGAGGCCGTCGCCGTCTTTGCGGCTTGACCAATTAGTCCTGCAACCCCTGTTGAGGTTTTCTTTGCCATTGTCCGTTTTCCTCACTTAAGAGTTTTCAGTTTTGAGTAAGGGCCATTCCCTCACTCACCATGCAATAAGAATACCACGCCCGCTTCTACTTGTCAACCCCTTCTGTATTGTTTCGAGACTTTCTGCGGGCGAGTAGAAGTCTCTTGTACCCGTAGTCGGAACATGATCCGGCAGATCACCCTTTTCGAACTCAAACTTAGATGGCAGACTCATGTTCACACTGCCAGTCGCAGTTTCGGATTTGAACCTGCACGCGCACGACCGATTCGATTCAGGAGAGTCTTTGCCGAGTCCGATTCACCCTTGCGCCAATCTCTCGACGACAGATTCGCATCCCTCGCCACCTTCCCTACACGGGAAACCTCGGCGGTACTGGGGACATAAGTCGGGTCGCCCTTCCCCCAGATACGCGCGGCAATTACTCTGTAATAGAAACCGCCGTACGCGAGATACATCATGATACGCATCCGATCAGAGTCCGATATAGCCATTTTTAGAACCTTCCTGTTTTCCTGCAACTCAATCAGCGGCGATCATAACCAATTCCTGATTGTGTTGCGACAACTTCATAATGATTTCCTGCGCCTTTAGCATTCGGCGGCGGAGAACTCGCAGTTCGACTGCGAGATCGACATTGATAGAAACAGCACTGTCCACCACTTCTGGTTCCGGTTCACGGACGGGTGAACGTGCGCCTGCGCGTTTTGCTCGGTAGTCCTGATCGGCTGTGCCCAAGGCAAAGGTACCCGGCGACGGTTGGACGATACCACCCTCCGGATGACATCGGACCCGAGACCCCAGATAGCTCGACAACTGGGTATCGTCCATAGCAGTCTCAAAATCGCTCGACCGGACAGCCGTAAGCAATTCCAACTTACTCATCGGGCGGTCATTTGCTTGAAGAATATCGAACATGACTTCGCGGAGGGATCCCGCGCGAGCCGGTGCGCCGGTGGCAGACGAGGCGATGGGGGCAGGCAAATCCGAATCCACGTCACCGGCGGTTCTCCAACCCCTGCGGGCAGGTCGAGTAGTTCCGACTGTAGCCGTAGTTACAGAAGCCTTTCGAGAAGCTAAAGCCGCTCGGGATTGGGTGTGGAACGTATCACTGTGCTTTTGTAGCCAGTGCATACGATATCCGCCCGCTTTGTCATTCTTGTAGCTGCATCCATCCTCTGGGCAGTAGTATGTACTATCACGCATTCGTGGATCAGGGATTTTGGTTTTTGTCTTTGCCATGGCGTCTCCTATTTGGGTTGATCCTTACAAAACGACGACGGTCACAAGCGGCAAAGCATAACGGATTACAGGGATTTGTCAAGCCCTAAAAATATTTTTCTGTGGCCCGTCATACTGCCTGCCATCTACTGCCACAATGGCATCCATTTCAAGAACCTAACCCTGTATAATAGGGCCTCACAGGAGAATTTTCGGCTGGCATAGCAATTGCGCATGGTTTGACGAAATTGTGGCTCTAACTGACAAGGAGTAAACTTATCGAAGACGGAACGATGACTATCTCATGTCAATGTAACGAGGAGAAATCCGAAAAAGGAAAGAACTTTCGAAGAAGGGAGCGCCGAGTCGGCAAGCCAAGACGATCATTTCGACTGCCGAATATCGACGAGAAATCTATTAACGCTTCGTTGAAAGATGGAGTTCTCACCTTGACGATGAACAAGTTGGCAGATGAAACAAAAAAAGTGGAGGTGAACATCAGGTAGCGATCACTACTTGATTACCGAAAAGGGCTGTTCATCATCGACGAACAGCCCTTTTTTATTTGTTTACTAAAAATAAGGAACTTCGTAAATAATTCTGTATAGTAGTGTATGACAAGCATCAAAACATTCCGTTACAGAATGTACCCTACCCAAGAACAGCAAGTTTTACTCGCCAAACACTTTGGTTCTAAGCGATTTGTCTACAACTACTTCCTTAACGAACGTAAATCAGAGCAAGGTTTAAAGATATACTCTGGTTTAGGAACTAAGTCGGAGTCTAAACAAAAATGTGAGGAGGCGTTCTCGTCGGAGAAGTCTATGAGTCACGAAGCCCAACCACTAAAGGGTGGGTAGTTCATTTGTTTAGTTCGCCCAATATGAGATTGGCTGCTGAACCTGCATAAGCGGTAAGAGTCAAATCCTCATCTGTGTCAGCAGCGCGGCTCCTTCGGAAATCCTGAAACGCCCGGTAATCCTGTCCTAAGTTTCTCGCTTTGTCGTAAAGATAACCAGCACCAGCCCCGAGGGCAGCGCCTCCAATTGCGCCTGGAACGCCACCCACCAGTCCACCAACAGTTCCACCAAGACCTGCACCGCCCAGCGCTCCCGAACTACTTGGTTGCTGAGTACCACCACCGTAACCGGGGACACCACCACCGTAGCCAGGAGCACCACCATAACCGGGGACACCACCATAACCAGGAGCACGTTGTTCTGGCTGATATTCTGGATGATATTGCTCCCTCATTCGATCAACTTGATCTTCAGTCAAAGCACCGGTCGCAATCTGGTTTTTAGCCCAATCTTCGAATTTTTTACGCTTCTCAGTCTCGGCGATCATTCTTCCATATTGTTTCTTTTGTGCCTTCCCCATGCTCTCACCATAACCACCAGGAGTGGGAACGGAGGGACCACTCGGGACAGGAGGTGTACCTGGAACAACGGGAGGTGTACCTGAAGCAGCGGGGGCAGGAGGTGTACCTGGAGCAGCGGGAGCAGCGGGAGTAGTCGGTGCCGCTCCAGCGGCGGATTGGGCCGCGGCCGTCATGGCAGCTTTATTTTTCGACGGAATACTCCAACCTGGAATCTCTGCTACTAACGCTTGCAATTTCGTAGCGTTGAGACTTTTAAGAAACGGTCCCCACTTTGACACCTTACCAGGAATCGTTGCTTTGAACGCCTTCCACTCAGCCATCATTGGTGTTGCTTGTGCAATCTTGTACTGCGGAAATACTAACTCCATTGCAGAAGGAATGGTTAATTGGTGCATAGGAAATCTCCTGTTTTATAAGAATACCCATACAGTAGTGTGTATTCCTGCAAAACTTTTTCAGTAAATTGGTTGATCGACTTCATGGTGACATTCGATTGCCTTCAGAAGTAAATCAAACCTGTGCTCATCTGCCGTTATCTTTGAACAGATATTAGTGTAGGCTTCCCATATATCATCTGCCAAAGTTTGAATAACGGCACCTTTGTGCTTCCGTATTATATCAGAATCAATGGAATAGAGAATATCGACGGATTGGTTCTCATCAAACCCTCTTTCCAGCAGGGAATAGTAGAGTGCAATCGTAATATCCGTGGCACGTTTGACAGTCATGACTGGTCCTTTCCAAAAGGGCGTCTTCAATCGTCCATACGTCTCAAGTAGTTCTTGCTGCTTAGGTGACAATCCTCTCCCTTGGGGTAATTGAAGACTGGTCTCCGTTTGAGGGGTTGATGGTGGCATTGGTTACTTTACGATATCCCAGTCTAAGGAACAACTCGTAAACTTCTGTCCATGAAGGGAAAGCAATCCGATTGCACCGTTTATATTCGTCTACTGCCAACACAAACTCCATCGGATCACCCTCGTATCGTCCTTCTTCGGCATCTAATCTTACTTGTCTAGGTCTTATCCCGGCACCACGTTCACGTACTATCGTCGATGGAAGCAACTCTGATGGATCTTCGCTGTTGTACTCTCCATCACCATTGTATAGCCATGCGATACTCACTTTTTCGGTCTCGATAAAGTTCCAGAGGTGATTTTGAGTCCTGTAGAACCCTCCCGACTCAAGGTTTTCAAGTGTGTCTTTACTGATATGGAGTTTCTCTGAAAGTTCTTCAATGGAATATCCTTTCACAAGACGGTAACCCTCGATGCGGCAACCAATCCCCTCCCAGTCTGGGTCTTCGGTCAACTTGGCAAGTTCAGGCGAGATTTTTGTTTGTTTTGTGGGCAGCATATAGATCATCCTCTTTCTTAGGGTGTGATTCTACATAAGTATGGCCCAATAATCTGGTCTGTCAAGGCTAAAATTTAAAATAATTGGAACGGCGATTAAGACACACCAACGTCAGCAAACCTGATTGTCTACGATGACCTTGAGTTGCGTTTTGATATCATCGGTTGATTCTTTGACGGAGAATGTGCTATGATCCCGTGGTCCCAGCAGATACAGGACGCATCCTTCGGGAAATCCCATCCAGCCAATTACCAAATTAGCGTCGATTTCAAGGACATTTTCCTCATTTTGAGCGTTTAGAGGTGTAAGTTTTAGCAAGCGTTTTAGATTGATCATACACCATTATACAAGGATTTACGGATTCATCCTCGTACTTTACCATAGCACACAATGGATTTCTAAACATGCACTGGCAACACAAATTTGCAACCATCTACCACGAAGACGCCGAGCGGATGATCCAATCGGTCTTCAACGTCAATCGCAGTGAATTGGCAGAGGATGGTATAAAGACGTGGAGAGAGTGGCTCGATCGGATCGGTCCGGCGTGGATTGGGATGGCCATTGACAACGACGCAGGTTTATACAACCTGTATCTAAGTAAAGAACCAGAAGGCACTCATGGTGCAGATATAGTGGAACAGTTTGTAGGTGGTCAGCTGCCACGCAAGCCACAGGTATACCAACCTGTCCAGCGTCCAACCGTTGAACCTACTGGATTTCAAGAAAATCGGTTGCCGTGGCAGTCTCAACCACACGAAGCACTGGATGCGGTACAGGCTCGTGATCTATATGAGCGTGCAACACAACGAGGGGGAAATGAGGAGGTAGCTGAAGCTCGCAAGTCCTTGTATTTCGCATTCAACAAGGATAAATTACTCGCGCAAAAAATTGGAATCAGCCAAAGAGAACTAAACGACCGCATTCGGTCTTACTCTGGTCTCCGAGTTAAGGATACGCATCTGGAGGATTCTCTCAATCGAGATGTACCCGAAGAACATCAATGGACAGGGATAACTAACAGTACATTTTTGGGTAAGCAGACAGTATCTAACGAAGAACTGGACCAGTTTGTAAAGGACATAGATGTAGAAAAAGGGGCGACTTACTGGCATGGTACTGTAGGCGAACAACTACGACATGGTATCTTAACAACGTTCTTAGCAATCGATACTCGTATCGACTATGGTGATCTCTCATTCGTTATCAATAAGATAGAAAAACGCGGAAAAAGATTTGGGGGAGAGTATTCCAACACAGAGAGAAAAATCACAATCAGCGATGTCAACCCCAATACTATTGCCCATGAAGTAGGACACTACCTCGATTACAAATGGGCAAGGAACCTTGGCATAATGACTAGCCCCCTGTCAGAAACTATGGGTGTAAGCGGCATCAATGAGGACCAGTCATCTTGGCATCAGCGTTTCCGTCTGTTTATTCACAGTCTGGCAGAACGGGCTGATATTTACAGCGAATATACGCAAGAACGTAGAGAGATTTTCGCACGATTCATAGACGCATTCATGCAATGGTCAAATAGAGGAAGAGTTCATAGGGAGTCCTACCGGGCAGACAAATTTGAAGAACGTGATTACCACACATTCGTAAGTCTGCTGCAAGAAAAATCTTACTTAGATTCAAAATATCCCGTGAGCGAGAATAAAATGGCGCAAAGATTAGCCCAAATACAAGAACCTACTTATCTTCCCATGAAGGGGAAAAAACATTACTACGAAATTGGACATGGTGCGGGTGACATAGCGTGGGCTTGGCATAACGGTAAAATACTCACTGGAGAAAATCATAGTGAAATAGCACAAAACGCTCCCAGAGAATCACAAAAAGCGGTTTTCAATAGTATCTATAATAGTTGGGTCGGCAGATTTGACGCCCGAGACGGGATAATAAGTGCATCGATCTTTAAAAACGAACCGAAAGGGCCATACATTGATATTCCAAGTGAACTCACTCCTGTATTAGCCGCGAACTTCCAACGATACGTCGGAAAACCAGCACTCAAAATTGTCAATCTTCTCACGCAGCAGGAGATTGACCTTAATACCGGGCAAGAAGCACCAAATGTACCTGACCCCGAAATGGTCAAAGAACTGCGAGCCAGCATAGAAGCAGTTGTTATGACTAAGATTGCTTCCAAAGACTTTTTGTCAGAACATGCAAGAATAAAAGTGTCCGATATTGACCGATATATTTCAGATGACTACAGTATCAATGTTGCTCTACAAGAAGCCGGTGATCGGTATTCTGTTGGATTGTATATAACAAATCACAAGGTTGGTGTATCAGGGTACCAACAATACTGGCACTACGATAAAGATGAATTGAGTCAAGCAAGAAAGACTTACGATCGTGTCCAAGAAGTTGCCAAGGATGTTACTGTGGAAATTGGCAAACAAGCCCTTCCTCATGTTCTACTTAAACCATTCATTCGCAACCGTCTGGATGGGCTTGATATGGAACATAAGGAGAAAAGTGGCATTTCTACCTATAACTGGTACACAACCGGTGTCGAAAAAGCAGATGACTGGCGAGCTACTCTATACGGAACTCGTTATCCAAACTTGGGTCACCTTGAAACAATGAACCAGAATTGGAATGAGGATGAAAAAGGAAAAAAAGTTGAAACTGAAGGCAACTCTTCGCGTGACATGACGTATCGATACAATTATGATTCCGACGTTAAAACTGCGGGCAAGAAGAAAAAAGAAATGCCGAAAGTTCTTGATCAACCCAAAATTCGGTCGAAACGTCCGCCAAGACAATTTACATCACCATTCGATCAAACTGCGAATGATACCAAACAATACGAAATATTCGACAAGGGGGCATCCATGATTACCTACGCATTTGAACAAATCGACAAAGTAAGAGCAAAGCAACTTTTATATCGAGCCATCAGTGAAGTGGGAACCAACTGGAAAAATATTGCCACGGTTTTAATTAAGAAGTATAATGTACCCAATGAATGGATGAGTTACCTCAACCAAGAGTTCCTTAATAACATGGCAACAATGGCCAGTAGTAAACGGCGACATGAACTACCCAAGGGATAAAGACCCTTGGGTTTCGTGACTCATAGACTTCTCCAATGAGAACGCCTCCTCACATTTTTGTTTAGACTCCGACTTAGTTCCTAAACCAGAGTATATCTCCAAACCTTGCTCTAATATGTTTTTGGCAGCATTAACATCTCTGTCTAACTCGACAGAACATGAAGGGCAAATCCACTTTCTGTCTCCTAAAGTTAAATCATCTTTGATGTATTTGCACTTATTGCAAGTCTTGCTTGAAGGGAAAAACCTGTCAATCTGAATGAATGTTCTTCCGTTCCATTCACTCTTGTATTGGATTTGACGAATGAGTTCTCCCCAAGAGGCATCTGCAATTGCTTTTGCTAAACAGTGGTTTTTCATCATATTTGCTACAGCCAAACTCTCCATACATATCGTTTGGTTTTCACGAACTATGCGTGAAGATATTTGATGTAGATGATTATGACGGATGTTAGAAATTTTTTCATAAACTTTGGCAACCCTGACACGTTGCCTCCACCTGTTATTAGAGCCTTTGGTTTTCTTGCTTAACTGACGTTGTTCGTATGTTATTTTCTTCTTGTGTTCGTAAGTTGTTTTGATGTTAGAGTATTTTGTCCCATCAGAGCATATTGCTAAATCCTTGATACCTAAATCTACTCCTACTTCTTTATCAACAGGAGCATAGGGAGTGTGTTCTGCTTCTACAGTAATAGACACGAAGTATTTACCTGATGGCTTTCTTGTAAGAGTAGCAAACAAGAGTTTACCTGTGAGTGGTCTGTCCTCATTTACTTTAATTGGTTGTTTGAATTTAGGAAGTTTGAGTTCCCCATCGCTATATTTCACAAACTGCGGAACCCTGAAAGACTGTGTGTTTCGTTTTGCTTTGAAACGAGGAAAACGTGCTTGTTTTCTAAAAAATTTGTTATACGCAACATCTAAATCTCGGAGTGCTGCTTGTAAGGTTTGAGAGTTAATCTCGTTTAGCCACTCGTATTGTTCATCTTGTTTGAGAGAAGTAAGAGATTTAGCGTTGTCGTAATAATTGAGGGTCTTTTTGCTTTTGATGTATAATGTTTTACGTTCGTTAAGGAAATAGTTGTAGACAAACCGTTTAGAGCCAAAGTGTTTGGTAAGTAGAACTCGCTGTTCTTTGGTGGGATAGCAGCGGTATTTGAACGTCTTGATAACTAACATGCACTATTATACAAAATTATTTACGAAGTTCCTTCTTTTTGGTAAAGGAAATTTTGAGAATATTTTGAATATTAGTGTATGACAGACGAGAAGCTAAACAAGTTATTAAAAAGGCTTATGAACAAGATTTGGTTGAATGGTCTGGCGATGCAATTGCCGTTGGGTTTCTGTGGATAATTTAGTAGAGTTCGTAAAATATGTTGCAAAAGGAAGCATAAATACACATGAAAATATCTATAGCTCAAATCGATTGTGTCTTAGGTGATCTACCTCACAACCATGCTACCATTCTCAAAAGAGTTGAACAGGCTGCCGAGGATGGCTCCGATCTTGTTGTTTTTCCCGAAATGTCTAATTCAGGCTATGACATGAGTGTTGTGCGTGAGTCCGCGGAGAGATGGGGAGAAGGAAGTTTTGTTGAAGAACTACAGGCTCGGGCGAATGCTCACAGTATCGCAGTCATTTGTGGACTAGCGGAACTAAATTACGACGGTGAAATCTATAGCAGCATAGCCACCATCGATAAGAGGGGGGGGTTGTTACGAACGTACTCAAAAACACACCTCTTCTCTCTCGCAGGGGAAGACAAGGTTTTAACCGCTGGTGATGACCTCGTGGTAGTTCCTATTGATTGCGGAATTGGGAAACCCATCGTTAATGTCGGGCTAATGATTTGTTATGACATTCGGTTTCCGGAAATGTCTCGAAAATTGGTTGATGCAGGGGCCGATGTATTGGTTGTCGTGGCCGCCTTCCCGACCGCAAGATGGAGGCACTGGGAATGCCTTACTACATGTCGAGCAATAGAGAACCAAGTTTATGTGGTAGCTGTCAACAGAGTAGGACAAGACGGAGACTTAGAATTTTGCGGGCGCAGCAAAGTAATTGACCCCAGCGGCAGAACAATGGTTTGTGGAGATGCGGACATACTTAGCACCAACATAGACCTCAAAGAAATCGCCCGGGCTCGTGCCACTATGAACATCCTATCAGATCGTCGCAAAGACTTATATTAAGGAAAAATAATGCATCCAATACATTCATCGTTTGAGAACATCGGTCTATCTAAAATTGTTGAAGTTAGTGAGGCGGCTCGCAATATTGCACCTGTTTATGAGAAAAAAACTGGTAAACCATTCATTTACTTCCAGCGGGGAGAAGTTGGATTCAACGTTCCAGCATATATCCAGACAGCATTAGCAAGGGCACTAACAGAAGGTAAAACTCGTTACCCCAAATCAGGAGGCGAACCTTGGTTCAAAGACGCAGTCATTCAACACTTAGAGGGAGAAGGGATTACGGGGCTCAAACGAGAGAATATCCTTTGCACCTACGGTGGTCAAGAGGGTTTACAACTAATTTTCTCCATGTTTAGAGGTTGCAGCGTAGCAGGCTTTACACCCTGTTGGTCGTGTATGCTTGATAACATCTGGCCTTATGCAGACGCATCATTTGTTCCTGTCCCTCTCGTAGATTACGAAGTCGATTTTGAACGTGTGGAAAAAGTCCTTTCGGGTGGAGTCACCCTATTCTACCTCAATACGCCGCACAACCCTACCGGCAAAGTATTCTCACGACAAGAAGTTGAACAACTGGCAGCCCTCTGCGAGAAGCATGATGTCCTACTTGTCTCAGACGAAGCGTACAGGGACATTGTATTTGATGGGGAGCACTTCAGCCCTTTGCAGCTAGATAGCCAATACGTTTTCGCTGTATGCACGTTCTCAAAAACGTACTGTGCCACTGGACTCAGGACTGGCTACTCAGTTTGTCGTAACGGGGATATTATCCAGAAACTCGTGCGTGGAGAATATACGCAGACAGCCGGGGTCGCCACCCCATTGCAGTACGCTTTTGCACAAGCGTTATCTGAAACAAAGAACAGAGATGAGTGGTTGCGATTCTACAAGAAAGAATTAACGGCCCGAAAAAATGCGTTAGTTGAGAATTTGGGTGATTTGAAGGCTTCCCAACCAGCGGGGGGCTTCTATTGCTTTATCGATCTTAACGACTTTGTCCCAGTCCGCGCTGACCCCGATAAATACTTGATGGATTTACTAATTGATAATGGTATAGCTGCGGTTCCTGGGTCCGCCTTCGGCGCAGGCTATGAAGGTTTTGTCCGTTTATCTTTTTCAACCTTAGACGGCAGTGTAGTAGCTGAAGGAGCTAAAAGACTACGAGAGTCTCTACAATAGAGCAATTCTTCTGTGGCCCCATAAAGCCTAATAAAGTCCCATAAAACCTATCTGGGCCGTGTAAAAAATCTTTTCTTAAACGCTTGACAACCGCACCAGCATCGGTTATTATTTACGTGTGGTCATGGACGTAGACCTTGTATTAGGGAGAACAACAACGGAGAAAAGACAATGGCAACGGCAGTAATGACAGCAAAAGTCAAGAGAACCAAGCAGGCAAAGGGAATGAAGGAAACCGGCGCACTCAACATGTTTCGCACATGGCGCGGGCAGGTGTACACCTACTATCAGCCGGGCGTGGTGGACGACGCGAATGCGGAACAGGTTGGTATTCGCATCGCCAAGAGGAACAAGCACGGTGAGATGGTTCCAACGCTCACCGCACCACGAAGAGTGCATCGCACCAATCTGGCAGCGGTTTTCGGCGATACTCACGAGATGGCAGGTGATGGCAAGTACATTGACCGGAACGCGCTGAGCGCTGACGAGAAGGTCGTCACCGGCTCTTGCAATGTCAGTCCCTTCCTTGACAGCGACGGTTCTTACGCCGTCACAATTCAGGCGATGCAACTGCTGAACCAGAACGGACGTGGCATCAAGTTCAACCCTGATTCTCCGGTTTCGACCATCAAGGGTGACCTGCGACAGAGCATCGTCAACGGTCACAACATCGATTGGCGGGGCAAGCGAGACAAGAACGGTGCCGTGATCACCTCACCGTGGGCAACCCCCGAACAGTTGTGGGAAATCGCCTTGAAGATCAACCCTGACTTGGAGGCTCAGCTGAAGAAGCAACGGAGCAACGTTCAGGGAGTCAAGGAACATAAGACGCCGTTCGAGAAGTTTATCCAAAATCTCGACGTAATGCGTCGTGCTCGGGAGGTTTTTTGTATCGCCACCGGCGAAACGGACAATGGCGGCGGCGCGACTCCATGCGCCATGCCACTGGAACAGTGCGGATTCGCCATCGACAAGGCGTATCTGACCACGTCGCTCGATGACTCTGGTGAAGAGGTCGGAGAGTACTTCTACCGATTGGCTATCGGTCGATCAACGCCGTGGGTGCTCGGTTACCGGGAATGGAGAGGTCTGGACACTGGATCTGACTTCGCATACCGAGATGACAGCATTCGACAGAAAAGCATTCGCCAGAAATCGAAGAATGCAGCGTGATTCCAAGGGAGGGGGGACGGGCGTCGCCCGTCCCCCCCCCCCTTCTTCCTTGGGGCCACAAATTTTTCCACAAAAGCCCGAAAGCCATTGACAAGATTCCGTTGACGGGGTATCATTGCGGGCAATGGTCATTTGCGTGCCGATAGGATGCGGCGGCGTGATGATGCCACCTTTTGTGGGAGACCGCCATGATTAATGGAACAGAATTGTCCAAGGAAGAGACCAACGAGACCAACGAGGAGACACCCGAGGCGACCAATCCAGATATTCAAGGTGTACAGGAAACAGTACAGGAGCCGACGGAAGAGAAATCGGCCCCAAAAATTCAAGGTGTCCAGACGACAGAGAAGAAGAAGAAGAAGAAGAAGAAGAAAATCCCACGCCGAGGAGTTCGGCGTCGGATGCTAAAGGGAGAGGCAGAGGGTGGAGCAGAGGGAGCAGAGGGAATGGAATGAAGCAAATTATTTTTGAACTCACGAGGGCGGAAGAGACTTCAAGTTTAGTAGTGAAGCCTTCGACTCCACTTAGTGACTTCACGTCGGAGGAACTCATCCTTGTAGCCGCGAGATGTCTACGACAAGTAGGACAACGACACGGCTTGGATGCTGCGTTCGAATTACTTAACAAGGCAGTTTTTGAGTCCAAGGTGGTGAAATAGTGTATAATGACGTGTGAAAAAAGAACCTACCATTCAAATTGCCGTTGACTGCATCCGAAAGTCGTTCACAAGCGCCTCTTGGTGGTCACTCGTTCAAAAGGAAGTCAGGAAACGTCTACAGTTCCTACTTGAAAACATAAATACACTCGGCGTCCCCTTTAAGGATGCGTTCCTGACTGCCTTCCGATACGAATACAGCGTCCGATACATAAGGGGAAAAGCTAACAAACTCACCAAACCAGGAGCATTATTTGGTAAACACATGACCGAAGAATGTTACCAATCAGGAATCAACCCGGTCAAAATGCTTCTACACCTCGATGACTGGACCGTTCCAAATGACGCCGACGTGCAAGCATGTATGCAATTCATTCAACAAGTCGAACTTCTAGAAGAGTTAGGCTTATTCAACTCAGACAGTGAGCCAACTAAAACACAGATCGAAAGGGCGGTTAACAAGGCGGCCCCTCTCGTTCGCCCTCGTAAAAACTCGAACTTACTAAGTGACATTCTGAAGTTTGGGAAAAAGGACGAAGATTAACTTCCGGCCACCATTTTAACTTGCCCGGCCACCATTTTTACTTTATACTTAAGGTATGAGTAATCCTATTGAAACAATGACAGGTTGTGGAGCACTCGCCGGGCGCAATGCCATCTTCCTCGATCAGTTCAATTACGCATTCGGTGAGTCTCTCTTCGAAGAACAACAAATACCTCGCCGTATCGATTTTATGCTCGACGGTCAATTTGCTTCGACCGGCTTCGACCTCGTAAAAATAGATACAACTGGAGATCATCCTCGAATAGCTGACCCCACCGGCGGCTACAGAAACCTACAACTGAGTCTGGTATACAACGAGGGATTCGACATCTATTCTATACAACAAGTAGGGCATGACTTGGAATGGAACTTTAGGTCGCAGGGTGGTATAGAGGCAGATCGACCCTGTAAAGCATTCCTTGATCCCTATTTAACCAGGGCCGCCGCAAATCTTATCGTATTCACAACCAATATTTTGGGCTTCAAAAAGAAGCCTTGACAAATCTGACAGTCTGTGGTACTCTATAGTTATGGACAAGGGATTGATCTCCGGTGACGAGCGTATCCGGCCGTGCCGACCGGGGTGGGCAACTCGCTCGGCTGGAGGATTTAGTTGGGTATTCGAGTCAGAAGAGGCTTGTCCAACAGTTGGAAGCCAGTACACAGTACGAGAATGTGCGATGGCTCCTATTCTCACAGTTCATGACCAAATGAATGATGTTTTCCTTTTTCCTGAATCAGAGGAACATGGCAAGGACAAAAACGATGGCAACCAGGGACACAAGCAATAAGTTGACGTTTCTTGATGTCCTAATTTTTCTTATAGTGCTGTTCAAGGGGATTTTTTACTTGATGATCATTGTTGGGATAATCGGGATAATTATTCATCTTACTTGCCAGTAGTATTGTCTACCGCAGGTATCAACAGTGATAAAATAAAAAGAGGATTTTAGGTTGTATCTCCGAATGTAATATCGGAGGTACAACATGGAATCAGGAATCTACAAAATAACATGCACGGCAAACGGAAAAAACTACATAGGAAGCGCCAAATGGATCAAAAAACGGATATCGAAGCACAAGTGGTGTTTGCGGAAGAACTGCCATGTCAACCAGCATTTACAAAATGCTTTTAACCTGTACGGAGCAGAAAGCTTTGTTTTTGAGGTTCAGGAAATTTGCGACCCAGATGATCTAATAGTAAGGGAACAATACTGGATGGATCGATTGGAAGCAACAAATAAAACAAAAGGATACAATATTGTCCCTCGTGCTGATCGCAGAGAAATGTCAGAGGAGACAAGATTACGGATATCGATAGCCAACAAAGGCAAAGTGAGAACCGAAGAAACGAAAAGAAATATGCGTCGCGCCCAACAGAACCGTTCAGCAGAATGGAAGAGGAGAATTAGTGAAGGACAAACGGGTTTAAAGAAATCCGAAGAAGCAAAGAAAAACATGTCTGATTCTAAAAAACGGCTATATGCGAATGGGTATATAAGCCAGCGCAAAGGAAAGCAACATACGCCAGAAACAAAAGAGAAACTGTCCGAGGCAAATCGTGGTCGTGTTCCCCCCAACAAAGGCAAACCTATGTCGGAGGAGCAAAAAATAAAAGTGTCGGCGGGGTTGAAACGTCTTCATAGCAGCGGATATTTGAATCCAAACAACAAGAAGTGTCATTGTGTGGAAACGGGAAGAGAATTTGAGAGTCTTATTCATGCTGCCATTTTTTTTGGCGTTACACCATCGGCAATTGGCAATGCTATACGCAGAAATGGTCGTTGTAAGAAACAAACATTTAGAATGAGTGAATGAAATGGCGACTGTGATTGAGCACAAAAAGTTCGTTTTCGCGCGGGGCCGAATTAATTCTAATAAGTGCTGGGAAGTCCTCCTGTACGACAACGACGATATTGAAGTTCGATACGGTCGTGTCGGGGCGAACATGCAAACTAAGATCCACCACGGTGCCGGTCGCAAAAAGATGGAGGCCCTAATACGGAGCAAAACAAAGCCGAAGGCGCACTACGACGGTTACTGTTATAAGGAAGTACAGACTCTCGACAGTGACAGCAGCGGAGCAGCAGTCGTAAGCGCCAAAGCAGCCTCAAAAGCAGAACTGAAAAACATCGCGACAAAGCAAATTGCCACCTGTCCCATTACAACAAAACTCGTCACGTTCTTTACCGATGTCAACGCCCACAATATTCACCATGCGACCGGTGGGCGAATCGTCTACGATACATCAGCAGGCACCTTCAAAACGCCGATCGGTATCGTCACCGGAGCAGCCATCGACGAGGCACGAGGCGTTCTCGATGACATCACAAACAGAATCACCAAAGGTAAGTTCGGCGCGGACTTCGACCTACAAGTAGAAGCGCTGCTGATGCTTATCCCACAAGCAGTACCGAGGAAATTCGTTCCAAAGGAATTCTGTGGAGACGTGGTAGCAGTTCAAAAGCAAAGTGACATCCTCGACGGACTGGCAACCTCAGTACAAGCGGTTATGGCTGCACCAAAAAGCAAGGGAAAGAAGAAGGAAGTAGCACAACCCAAACTCTTCAATGTCAGTCTGACAGCAGTGGAAGATCCAGCCGTCCTCAAAGAAATCAAGAAGTTCTTCCTCAAGGGAATGCGGCGAAATCATCAGAGCGCGGCATTGAAAGTCAAGCACGCATATGCCATAGATATGCCTTCCATGCAAGCAGCGTGGGATAAAGATGGCGCAAAAATGACGAACATCTGGAAGCTTTGGCACGGAACTAAAGCCTCTAATCTGCTTTCGATCATGAAGGGTGGCTATGTGGTTCCGCCATCGACTGCATCGCATGTCTGCGCGCGTGCCTACGGCAACGGGGTTTATTTCTCTGACTGTAGCACGAAGTCTCTTAACTACGCCACGAACTACTGGGTCGGCAAGGATGAACATCGATACTTCATGTTCTACAACTTGGTAGCAATGGGCAGATTCCATGTGCCCCGATCAACCTTCGGCGGCGGTGCCCGCGCCGGGTCTGACTCCACCTTTGATAAGGGAGACGGGACAGTTTTCGCAAACACAGAGATGATCGTCTACAGGACATCACAGATTCTGCCAACTCACTTAGTAGAGTTTTCGTAACGGGCGCATTTGTAACTTGACAGTTAAGGCTTAAAGCCTTGATAAACCATCCGATATATCGTAGAATGGAGACATGTCTAAAGAAACGACATACTGGCTTCGGCATGTCAGAGACGTGGAAAGCGTCATGTTTCCACCTTGCGATATCTTTAGGTACTTGGAGATTCGTGATCTTTGGTGGAGCGGCATTTTATGGTTGCGCGGAAGTCTCGCTCCCGGACATGGAAAGTTGGGATTGACAAACAAAGGCCGACAATTCATTCGTGCATATGAAGAAGACTGGCCTCCAATGATAGAGACGCAATGAGCAGCACCAACGAGCAGCCCGTCGATCCACGTTATGTAGATCTTGCCAAGCAGTGTTATCATGGGACGCTGCGGGGCTCGAAGCTGCTGACCTGCACTGAGTTCCGAGCGGGAAAGTCGCAAGCTGACCTCTGGCTGCATAACTATTGGGACAGTCACACATCGGACAAGAGCCCCAGCTTTGAGAGTGATATGTGTCAGTCCGCTCTAATGCTGGCTGAGGTTGTTGTCTTTACCCGCGAGGTTGCATTGACTCCGCTCGATAAAGTGCTTAACTTTGCAAGAACGAAAGGGCTTTATGTTGATGGCGACGGTCCAACATCGCAGAAAGTGCTCGCTGACTTTCAACGCTTTCTTCTGATTGATAAGGAGAGAGCGAAGTTTGCTCGACTGGGAATTGACAAAGTGCTTGAAGATTTCCCGCTCGATGTGGCTCGGGGCTTGGCCCTGCATTTAGCCATAGAGATGTGCCCGGATGAATGGGATCATTTGCTTGCGATAAATGCAGCCCGTGAAGATAAGGACGACCCCGGGCGGGTCCACGCAGACACGAGCCTGAAGGTCCGCCGATGTGTCCCAGGGGCAACACAAGCGTTCATTCGATACATAGACAACAACGGGGGTAAGAGATTTCTCGCGGAAAATGGTATCGACGCTCTCGTAGAGAAGTACAAAGCCTCGGGTGGTGAGATCGGAGTACATTACGCCCGGAAAATCATCCCAAAGTTCTTCCGAGCCGAAAACGAAGCAGGAAAAGCTGCGAAGGGTAGGCGAGTATACAGGAAAGGCGGTGCAGCCGCCTTGCATACATTTATGGATACTGGCGGCAAGGAGATTCTCGCTACGCAAGGTTTTGACGCCTTGCTAAAGCACTTCACCGCGGCGGGTGGTGACATCGATCGCAGCTACGCCAAGAAGGTCATCCGCCGGGCACACATCCGTGAGTATGAGGCTGGCGAAACAGCCAAAGTAGCCAAAGCGATTGAGGATTCAATGCGGGAAAGAGACTGACCTTCTGGTAAAGGATGAGTAACATGGATAAGAAAACAACAGAACAACCCAGCCTCCTACCTCTATCCGTAGGACGAATGGACCGAGGGCACGGACATTACCTCTACGCCATTCTCGATAGTGCAGGTAATCCAGTAGCCGAAGGTTTCACAAACCACGACGCTCCCGCACTCATGGCCAATGCCGTCAACAACCATGATCGACTACTCAAGGCAGTTGAAAGAGCGATACCAGCAGTAGGAGCATGGGTATTAGAAACCGGCAACAAAGATGCAGCAGAAACCCTCAAAGAACTTACTGATGCACGAGATCAAGCAAAAGAGATATATGCACAAGATGAAGCAGAGAAGTAGGGCATGCCACTATACAACGTAAAACTGCTGGAAAGCACACAGAAACAGGGGAGGACGTAGACCTGTCTTTCCTGGTGTACGCGAACGAGACAACACGTACCACAACACAAAGACCCAGAGCTATAAGCAGCACTATCCCGAAGGAAGCAGAGTGACATGGAGCATCGATGGAACTGCGGTTGCCGTGAATGTAGAAGAATTCACCAGCCCAAGTGCGAAGCGTGCGATGGGGTTAATTGCAACTGCGTGGAAGTGTGGAATCCTAAATTGGGTATGTACTTTCCAGTACAAAGATCAGAACTATCGGCGATGAATAATGAACAATCCAACGATTAACTTCAAGTGCCCTAAGTGTGAGTTTGACGTACTTACCCGCATACGACACGAAATCACTGCCCGAGACCACTTGGAAGGTTTTTTTGTGCAAACCGAAAAAACTCCTGGACGCAAATATGGCGTCATGGTCGGATTTACCGGCAACTCGGAAGGCAAAGCCAAGAAATTTGAGTGCGGACGGTGTGGATATGTACTCATGACAGAACCTCGCGAAACTGCTTTTCTGCGTGTGGTACGACAAGGAAGCAAACCCAAACCCAAGCCCATTACAACACTCAGTGGCGTCTACCAGTGGCTCAAACGTCACAATATGATCGAAGAATCACTTGCATAAAAGGAGGTTTTGTGGACGAAACACATTACGTGCTCACGCTGGATGCATCTCGTACAGAGTGTCTTATCATCGCTCGTGGGCTGGACTGCTCGGATCTCCCATACGATGTAACATGTCAGAAATGTTTAAAGGCTATGTGCCCGTCCGGCACCAGCACCTACGATCTTACGGACCCGGAAAAAATCCACAAGGTGCTATCAGACACGATTAATGAATGTATATGCGGTCCTGTAGGTGATCCCGATGCTATTCATTGTCAATCAGCCGCAAACTGTATAGTTCTCCTTGAATTACTTGGATTTGATACCCGTGAATGGCAGCATCTCATAGCGATCTCGCTCCAGATTGATGGAGTTGATTTCTACCAACAAGCACGAGAAAAATTCCTATGATCATCAAGTTGGTACGCCACGGACAGTCACAAGCCAACGTAGGGATCGTCAATGCCACTGAAATAGGCGATGCCAATGTCTTGCTCACCGATATCGGTATCAAGCAAGCCAGAGAAGCAGGGACAATCATCGGCAGCGAGTTCGTAAGTAAAGCCCTGATTTACACTTCTCCGTACCTTCGCGCCCGACAAACCACCTATAACCTGATCGATGGATCAGACTGTGTCAATCAAGCTGAAGTTCCTCGCATCTATGAAGATCCCCGATTGCGGGAAGCAGAATTCGGCATGAACAAACAAGAAACCGACATCCGCGCAGAAAAAGATATCCGAGACATTCAGGGCTACTTCTACTACCGATACAACGGCGGTGAGTCACCAGCAGACGTTTATGACCGCATGTCAATGTTCATTGACAGTATGATGAGACAATCAGAACGTAAAAGAACCTCACGCATCCTTATCATCTCACACGGAATCACCGTCCGATGTTTCGTTATGCGGTTTATGAAATTAACCGTGGAACAATTCGATAAACTCGACAATCCGGAACATTGTGACGTTATTACCATGACTACGCACATGCCATATATGCCTCAACCCCAGTTTACTGCCGGAAAATGGGGGGTTTATGGCCTGCGATTCCAAGATAAAAAAAATAACTCCCCGTCCGAAAAAATGGGAAAAAAGCCTTGACAAACGCCATGTCATAGGGTACCCTTCCTGTATCTCCCTAATGGGAGAGCGGCTTGAAATCGGCTCCGAAGGCCAAGGAGTTGAACAAACCGCCCCCGTGGATGAGCAGCACGGGCTTGTTGGCGAGGCTTGGATAGAAAGTGCCTACTGCCACCATTTATAACACATAGGTCGAGTGGAACGGAGAACAAAATTGGACGATGCAACACTCAAACAGAAAGTGGAAGAAGCCGTAGGACAGAAGGTTCTTGACAGAGAACCCTTTACGACGGTGGACATCTCGCACCCCATTATTGCCGAAGACAAGTCAGTTCGGCATCGCCAAGTGCGAACCCTCGTAGAGGAAATCGTAGGGCGCGGTGATCTGGACGAGGGTATGTTCACGTCATCTCCCATCACCGTCTATCCGCAACCGGGCAAACCTGTAACTGCACGGCTGTTTCACCCGGACGATCCGACTTTCGATATCAACTCATACGCTGCCACGCACCAAAAACTCAACCGCGGTCAAGCAGCATTGGGTCCAGCGGTAACACGCGGCTACGACATGACGGATGATGAGGGTGACGATGGTTCAGATGACGGCGTAACCCATGTCACCTCGACTCCAACCGGCGCACCAGTTACTAAGCAATGCTTCATACAACCGAAACAGGGTTCGCTCAATATCCCAAGCATCATCGTCAAAGGCGCAGGATTCAACAACGGAGATAAATTTGGTATCTCCCTTGTCTCGGGAGCTATTCGGATCGAACGAGCGTCTAGTGGTTCTCAAGTCGTCGATAAGGAAGGGAGAATCCGACTCCACGGCAAGAGCATCGCCAGCAAAGACGACACCAACACCTGCACAGCAACCGTCGTATCACCGCAGAACGGTGACGCTTACATCGAGGTACTGTAAGAGTGAAGATCACACTTAACCGCTGTGACCTGCGACCTAAGCATCGCGATATCGCGTGCAGAGAGACAAGGTTTCGAGCATTTCAACGACCGGTGTCAGTCCCTAATGCGACTTGTAGAGCGGACAGAAGGATACTAACAGCCCGGCTTAAAAACGACCCTCCTCCCCCCTCGTCTCCTCCCGAGTGAGAGGCGAGGGGGCACCGTTTGAATGATAAACCGATGCGACCACGAACAAAAAGAAGGATAGCAGCAGCAGTAGCAGGCTTGCCCGTTCTGATCGTGGTTGGTGTGGTCATTGCTGACCAGTTGCTCTGGGCAGACGGCAAATTGTGGAACGTCACAAAGTCAGACCGACCCTCGATTTCAGGACAAGTGCGGGATATCGATGGAGTCGGTATCCCAGACATCATGCTTAGGTTCATCAATATAGATGGAACGGACTTGGGCTGGGCGGTCACTGACGAAGTAGGACTCTACATTCGGTATGTACCTTACGGATGGTCTGGCACAGTTGTTCCTCAACGTCATCCGTATTATGAAACCCCCACAACACAACCTGGATAGGAGAAACGCCAATGAAGAGAATGAAATGGAAACTTGCAGGCTTGTTGATTCTGTTTGTAGCCAGCGCAGTCGTTGCCGACCAGTTGATCTGGGCTAATGGCAAGTTGTGGAACGCCACGGAATCGGATCGTATGTCGATTACGGGGCAGGTGACGGATACTGCCGGGGTTGGCACCCCAGACGTAATGGTCAAGTTCACTCATACTGATGGAACTCTTTTAGGTTGGGCGGTCACTGATGAGTTAGGATTCTATCTCAGGTATGTACCTGCTGGATGGACTGGAACTCATGTGGCTCAGTCACCTCCGTATGTGCCACCGCCTAGCCCCTGAATCTGCCAAAGAGAATCTGGCAGAGACTTGGTTCTCTGATAAGGAGGACGATGGCTATTCGGTGGCAGAGTTCTTCTTTGGTAACAGCGTTAATAAGATCATTGAGAACAGTGCTTCAGCCCGCAGTCCACTCGTAGGATCGTCAGGAACAAATAAAAGGGGCGGCCAAAAGCCGCCCCTTTTATTTGTTCCTTGATATTTTAGCTTGCTTTGTTTCTTTCCTGTTGGACGCTCTTATGTGCCCGACTGAGGAATTCCCATCCTTCATCCCCAAGCATTCGGATGAATGTCTCGATGCCATACTGAATGGTCGTCTCGTTTGATACTGTTCGGATGACAGTGCTTGTGATCTCGACATCACTTCCGCGCAAAGATCGCATATTCTTCTTTTGGAAAGTTGCATCCCGCTGTTCGTTGATCGTCCTGATTTTGCCACCCTTGCCAAGCAGCATATTTCGCTCGTGGTCGGTCATCTCCCCCCATGTTTTCTTGGGAGACTTGCCGCTTGGCTGTAGGACGAAGAAGGTCTCTTCGCTGAGCAGTCGATCTTGATCTTCCTTGTCCAAGCTGAGGACTTTGCTGTTGCCACCGGCAGCGAAGATCAGGCGAGGATCAATGCGTAACTCTGTCTCATCTCCCACCTTTGGATTTTTGAACAGGAATGCTGCGATGGCGGCGCGTTGATCTGTTTTCTTGACGCCTTGCTTCATAACATAGTCCTGCAACTTACTGTAATCATGGCTGCCGAGCATCTTGCACGCATCCCACAAGATTTCTCCCAGTCGCACAAAATCTTTGCGGACGGCAATGATAATGTCGTCCAACTCACCTTGGTACTGTTTGTACGTTTTACGAGACATCAATGTTTCTCCTATATGTTAGATGCCAAGTGGTGACCATCAAGTCATAACAGTCACATCATACTACCTATGTTGTGGAAGTCAAGTAAAAAAACCAACTCTACAAAAGTTTCCCAGCCCCGCTCATAAAGTCAAATGGAAAACAAAAAAATTATCTAAAAGACTTGACAACCAAGGTGGGATCCAGTAAACTGTATCTTGTCAGGGGCAAAAACGCGGCTTACTGTCGAGCCATATGGCGAGGTAACGGCTCGCTAAGGACACCTGCCCCTGACTTTTTGAGGATTCAGAGGTTATGAAGACAAAGAAAAAGACGACGACAAGCGGATCACCGAAGCCCGACATCCGTAATTTGTCGGTAGCAGTCATCAAACCTCTTAACTGTTCGTGGGATGATGCAGGATTTGCATTGAGGGTGGTCGAGAAGGCTTGCGTATGTGCTGCCAATACCACGCAAGCCCATTTGCTTCGAGCAGATACCAGTCTGTTTGAACTCCCTTTCGTGGACAATGGTTCTGTCCAACTGCCCAAAAAGAAAAACGGGAAAGCCGAGAAGCTTCCACCTCTTGATCCAGCGATTCTCAAACGAGTGTGCAGGAATGTCACCGCCCGTTTTGCCTTCGTTGGTACCAGGATCATCAGCTACGTGACTCGGGACGTTGAGTCGAGATACAGAGGTTCTCGTTTCAACGTGGCTCTTGGACAAAAGCACAGCCCAACCTACCGCAGCTACGCCATTGCACAAGACCAATATCGGTTGAAGCACGATGGTAATGGGACTTTCGAGATTGCGATTGCGTTGCTCAGCCGTAAAGCCGATCTGGTTAGAAATACAGACGATGGACCGGTTCCGGTTGAATGTCCAACTCGTCCCAATTTTCTTTTGCATACTTCACGGCTACCATCGTGGCAAAAGAAGGTTCTTGCTGAAATTGCAGCCGGGGGACGCAAGGCAGCGACCCTTAAGATTGTTCACAATCAGCGCAAGAAAAAGTGGATCGTTCTTATACCCTACGATCTTGAAGGCATTGACACGAGCACCAAGATGGACCCCAAAAGGGTATTAGAAGTATTTCCTCCTGGCAAGGGAGAAATACTAAAAATGGCTTTCTTGGCAAAGGAACGACCAGCTACCGAAGAAAAACAGAAGACTGATGTATGGTCGATGCTCATTGAGTTCGCTTCGGCTGTGGGCATGCTTGCAGGTTATCAGCGTCGAGGCAAGGCTATCAGCCGCAAGTACCGTCAAGACGACGGGCAGAGTGGAGCCGTCGGGCATGGTAGGGCAAGGGCTCTAAAGAACCCCAAAGCGGTTCAGGCGAAGTACAAGAGAGCCGCGAAGACTCTCAATCAGCAGCGAGCAGCATTCATTGTGAAATATGCTGTGAGATGGCGTTGTGGGACCATTGTTTTTCACGATCCGAGCAACGCTGATAAAGAGTACAATCTCTTGCCCAAGTGGCGATGGTTTGAATTCAAGACATGCTTGCAGAACGCAGCGGAGCGAGCTAAGATTGAATTTCAGGAAGAAAAGGATGATCTCAACCGATTCAAGGCAATTATCGACCGTTTGGATGACAACAAAAAGTCATAACCTCTTTGTTGCCTTGTGGTTAGCGATCTTCGGGTGGAGGAGACAGTAGTTTGAGGTGTCCAGACAGGGCTTCGGGTCTGTCGTGAGTAAACCCAAAAGGTGGAGGAGACAGTAGTTTGAGGTGTCCAGACAGGAGTCGCGACGGATTATCCGTATGATCCAGAGGTGGAGGAGACAGTAGTTTGAGGTGTCCAGACAGGAAAGCGAAGATCACGCTGGTCTTCAAGACCGGTGGAGGAGACAGTAGTTTGAGGTGTCCAGACAGGATGACTTTCGTCGATGAAGACAAGGAAAGGTGGAGGAGACAGTAGTTTGAGGTGTCCAGACAGGAATACGGCATCTTCGCCCATTGAAAAGTGCAGGTGGAGGAGACAGTAGTTTGAGGTGTCCAGACAGGGCATGGGTTGACGATCAGAAAGAACATCAAGGTGGAGGAGACAGTAGTTTGAGGTGTCCAGACAGGAAGACGTTGATCTATATGGTTTTGCCCTATGGTGGAGGAGACAGTAGTTTGAGGTGTCCAGACAGGAACTGCTGCTAAGGCTGTGGCAAATTCTTCGGTGGAGGAGACAGTAGTTTGAGGTGTCCAGACAGGAGATGTCTGTTGAAGCCCGTGTTGAACAGAGGTGGAGGAGACAGTAGTTTGAGGTGTCCAGACAGGTCATGCCCACCGACGCGACGGGCGCGTACGGTGGAGAAGACAGTAGTTTGAGGTGTCCAGACAGGGCGTCGCGGTTTTGGTAGAGATGGCAGAAGGGTGAAGAAGACAGTAGTTTGAGGTGTCCAGACAGGGACCATTGCCAATCCAAGATGGCACACAGTAGTTTGAGGTGTCCAGACAGGCGCGAGTTTTTGACGGGTTGTAGTTTGAGGTGTCCAGACAGGCAGTCTTCGAGCAACAGCAGTAGTTTGAGGTGTCCAGACAGGCTGGTGAGGTGTCCAGGAGGTGTCCAGACAGGTATTGCAGCACTGACTGACTGAAGTAGTGGTGTCCAGACAGAATCACAATCTCTGTTTATGGTGTCCAGACAGGCAGCGAATTGAACTTCCGATTGAGTGGAAAAGATAGTAATTTGAGGTGCCCAACTATTTTCTTCCGCAGCCGACGATAGGCTTGCCGCAATTTTCGGACGGCAAGATTTTCCCTGTCAGATCGAGGACAAAGCGATCAAAAAATTGCAACATCCCATCAGAGCAGGTAGAATCGTGAATTTCTTAGAAAAGCCTTGACAAGTGCCCCTCCATCCGTACAATATGCTCCAAATGGAGGTGAATTGAAACAACAAGGTCGAATCATTTTGTTATGTGGCTTGCCAGCTTGTGGCAAGAGTACCTGGGCCCGCATCGATCTCCAAGTCCCAAAATCGGTCGTGGTATGTCCAGATGACTACCGATTGATGCTGACTGGAAGGCGCTTTTACGCACCTGCGGAAGATGCGGTATGGTCTGCCGTGAAACTCACGGCACGCGTTCTAAGTGGCAAGGGGTATGTCGTCGTTATCGATGCCACTCATTGCACTGTCGCTCAAAGAGCCAGCTGGATTCGGATCGCAGAAGATATCGGCGTTACCATTTCTTGCGTTCATTTTGACGTACCAGTCGAGGTTGCCAGAGAAAGAAATGTTGGTCGGGAATTCCCCGTTCCGGAGAGTGTTTTTGACCGCATGGCTGAGTCTTTTGTGATCCCCACTAAAGAAGAGGGGTTTGATGCTGTTCACATTGTTGAGTCGAGTTAGCGCTGGAGGTTTTGTTATGCGACTTGTTTATGTTTCCGCGTTGTTCTTGTCTTTCACGGCATCGGCATTGGCTGGACCGATCTATTGGACAGAGATTGACCCGCCCCACATTGGGACCAATTCCGCTGTCAAGCGGGCGAATGCTGATGGATCAGGCGTCGAAACTCTCATAACAGGGCTCCAGCATCCCAGGGGGATGACCCTCGATATCCTGCACAACAAGATGTATTGGACGGAACCAGGTATCCTCGCAATCCGACGAGCAAATCTCGACGGGACTGGGGTGGAGACGGTTGCAGCGGCGACGAACGGAACCGGCGGAGTAGTCTTGGATGTATTAGGGGGGAAGATGTATTGGACTAATGTACAACTACCTGTAGTCGCTGGTGAGGGTCGCATTCGACGAGCCAATTTGGACGGCTCGGTAGCAGAAGATTTGGTCATCAACCTCATGCTCCCTGTGGGGATCGCACTGGATCTCCAACAAGGTAAAATGTACTGGACGGATCTCGAAGGCAATCTCAACGGCACGGGCAAGATCCAACGATCTAACCTGGACGGAACAAACGTCGAAACTCTACTCACCGGGATAGACGAAGCCTACGGGCTCGCCGTCGATGCGGTGGGCGGGAAAATGTACTGGCCGGACGCCGTGACCGACAGAATACAACGAGCCAACCTGGATGGCACAGTCGTCGAGGATCTGGTTGTGGGTCTGAACACTCCCACGACCATCGGCTTGGATCTCGCCGAAGGCAAGATGTACTGGACCGATTCAGTCCATGGCGGGCCGATCAACCGGATCGAACGTGCCAATCTTGATGGATCTGATCGAGAAGTGATCGTGTCCGGTGGTTTCCCGTGGGGTATCGCTGTCGAACCAGCTCTTGATACCGATGGTGATGGCATTCCAGATATGTATGACAACTGTCCCAGTACATCAAACACAATGCAAACGGATACCGACAACGATGGAATCGGCGACGTTTGCGACGGCTGCCCACTCGATCCGGACAAGGTTGCACCTGGCATATGTGGCTGTGGCATCTCCAATGTTGACAGTGACAACGATGGCACGCCCAACTGTCTCGATGGTTGTCCAAACGATCCGAACAAGACCGTGCCCGGCATCTGTGGTTGTGGACAATCCGATTTAGATTCGGATAGAGACGGCATTGCCAATTGCGTTGACAACTGTATCAACATGCCAAACGCCGATCAGTCTGATATCGATGGTGATGGGTGGGGAGATGCCTGCGATGCTATGGCAGCACCACCGATGGACAATCCAACACCACCCATTATCATTCACTACGATCTATCTGATCCTGAACCAATTGAAGATGACTCACCTGACGGTATGTGTGGGGTTGGGTTGTGCGCTACTGGGGCGGCTCCAATGATGCCATTCATGCTTTTCGGTTGGGGTTGGATGCGATTCAGAAAGTAAATAAGCTACCACTTTGACCCCTATTCTCGCGCGCGTGCGCGAGGGGGTGGGGTCACTTTACGTTTCGGGAGGAACAAAATGTCACGATACAGAATGCTAACGGGATGTGTGTTGGTTTTGATGCTTGTACCACTGATGGGCCAGGATGGCGGATGTGGAATCATCGGTCCGATAGGGCCGCAGGGCGATCCGGGCACACAGGGCGATACGGGCACACGGGGAGTTCCGGGGATGCAAGGGGTGGAAGGGCCAGAAAGTACGCTACCGGGCGACGACGGCCCTCAAGGGCAAGTAGGCGCTGCTGGCCCTTCCGGCATTTCCTGCTGGGATCTTAACGAGAACGGCATCAGGGATCTGCCGGACGAAGACAGGAACGGAGACGGCGAGGTTGACGTTGACGATTGCTCCGTTGGGGCACCAGGGGAACAGGGCGAACAGGGCGAACAGGGAGAGCAAGGCGAGCAGGGCGAGCAGGGAGATGAAGGCCCGCAGGGTGTACAGGGCGAACAGGGCGAACAGGGCAATGAAGGGCCAGAAGGTCCGCAGGGTGAACAGGGTGAGCAGGGCGAGCCGGGCGAGGGAGATATAACCGCCGTGACCGCAGGCAGCGGTCTTTCTGGCGGTGGAACGACCGGTTCTGTCGAACTGTACGTCGGGACCAGCCAGATAACATCATCGCACATACAGAACAGCACGATCAGCAGCAGCGACCTTGGGACAGACTGCGTCACCAGTTCGAAAATCGCAAATAACGCTGTGGATAGCGACCGGCTCAGCTATGACAGCGCCTCGCTGAGAGAGGTTTCGGGCGGTGTCATGGTGAGTACAGGCAGCAGGATCGGGATTGGTACGTCCAGCCCATATTCAGCGTTTAAGCTTGACGTTGTGGGTCGTATGCGGGCTTCCGGCGGCTCGACGGGCATCGACGCCGTGGGGAGCGGATTCGGTATTTTTGCACAGGTCACTGGAGGTGGCATGGCTGGTGCCTTCGCCGGGGACGTGCATGTGTCCGGCACGCTCACTGCCACCGACAAGCAGTTCAGAATTGACCATCCGCTTGACCCCGCGAACAAGTACCTGAACCACTTCTGCGTGGAAAGCTCGGGCAGGATGAATATCTACAATGGCAACCTAACGAGCGATGCCAATGGCGAAGCTTGGGTTGAATTGCCAGAGTGGTTTGCGGCGCTCAACAAGGATTTCCGGTATCAGTTGACGGTCATCGGGCAATTCGCACAAGCCATTGTCGCGACTGAGATCAGTGACAACACATTCAGCATTCAAACCGACAAGCCGTTCGTAAAAGTGTCTTGGCAAGTGACCGGCATTCGCCAGGACGCCTACGCCAACGCCCACCCAGTTCCAGTGGAAGAAGATAAACCCCTGATTGAACAGGGGTACTTCATCCACCCAGAGCTTTTTGGTCAACCAAAGACGAGAAGTATCGACGCGGTTCTGCATCCCGATGCTTTTTCTGCATCTAAAAACTAACGAACTTCCCCTTTGACCCCACCCTATTCTCGCATGCGTTGCGCGAGGGGTGGGGCTTTTCATTTAAGCCCTTGACAATTTGATCTGACACGTTAGCGCTTCTGTTTCATCAGGATGAGAGTGTCGAGGTATGTCGTATCTTGGGCGGCAACGCTACATTTTCGAAAGACCTAAAGGGTCTGGCGCGACCCGGTATGATCCCGGAACAAATCGTCAAGGAACGGCGTATTCGAAACATGGTAATACGTTCCGCTCAGTTTGGGGTTATTACCCTGATCGTCCTTCTTGGCTGGCTGGCGTTTAGATTTCTGGGGCAGAATAAACGCCATTCACGCAGGGCCTTCTCATTTAAGCCTTGACAAGTATCTCGTCATCTTGTATCATTCCGGTATGTTGTTGACTGACTCGACATACGAAAGTGAAGATGGCAATCCGGTCGCTTCGGCGGACATAGAGTTCCTCGCTCCATACAAATACGGAGCTGATGGCTTCTTCGAGTGGCAATGTCAAGGATGCCAAACCACGCATACCAACAGGATCGGGAGAGGGCAAAGATGGAAAAGAAGCGGGTGTACTTGGAGGGTGGATCATGACTAAATGCTCCGAATGCCAACAGTCCATGCCGCAAGACTTGATCAAATCAATGTCATGTAATTGCAAGGAAGGTAATGGGGTTACCCGCGCATGCCACCATTACCATATCGTTTGTCCCGTTTGTGCCCTCGTCATAACAAGAAAAGTACATGGCATCCCTGATTATGTATTTGAGGGACCACAAGCCCGAGACCTGCTGAGACGAGGCATCAAGTTCTGGGTGGCTCACAACCAGCCATTACCAGACAACTTCGGCGAGAACATGATTGCGTCATTGGAGTCAGAATGAACATCTACGTCACTGGATTTGCGCGGCATCGTCACTTTGAGGACCAGCGGTCTGGTACGTTCATCACTGACCGCACTCCCGACAAATTCCAGGACGAGCTGAACAAGATTTCTCCTCTGTCCGAGCATAAATCTCCTGCTTTCCGAAAAGTTTTACCCGGCTATGCTCCGTTTTGCAAGCTTTGGTTTTACAAGAACTGGACGGATGCCAAGTGTGGGGCTATCGAAATTCATTCCGGTAACGAACAATTTCTCCGTACTGGGTTTCAGGCTCGCAATGACAATGAGTTGGCGGTTCTTTGTCGTTGGTTTGAGGAAGTGGATACGCGGCTCGCCGAGTATCTCTGCATTGTAGTTTACAGCGCGGAACAACTGGCAAAGGAAGGAACGAAACTTCCCGAAGGTTTTGATTGGGGCGTGGTTGCCATTCTGGGGCAATCTCATGATAATGAGGAGCCGATGCCTCCTTCGGCGATGATCCGCAATGCTCTCGGCACTGAGGAAGGTGGATCAGGCGTAACATTGGACCGTGCAGCGTATGATCGGTCAGTGGAATTTTGGTCTCGACATGCGACTGTCAAAACAGGAGATAAGAAATGATCGCAGACGACAACGCACCGATAAGTAGTGGAACGGTCAAGAAAACCCCGCGCAAGTGGACACTGAAGAAAGTAGGACTGCTCGCTCTACTTGCAATAGTGATCTGGTACGGTCCTTGTCATGCTTACTCTACGTCGTTCGAAACGACAATCACCATTGCCGAAGACGGTAAGACCATCAAGAGAGTCGGTGGTGACGAGGGCGACACCTATCTGATCAGAACGGAGTCAGGCGATAGTTACAAAATCGAAGACAACTGGTCGCACTGGCAGAACAGGTCGTTCGATCTGTACTCCGATCTCAAGGTAGGTCATACATACAACATCGAGGCGTATGGTTGGCGAAGTGGTTTCTGGAGTTCATTTCCTAACATCTACGCTGCGGAAGAGGAAGTGCAATAACATGGGTGCTTGGGCGCGTATCAAACAGAGGTTCACTGGCATAGACCAGCAGGCGCATGACATCGCCACTGCTGATGCTCGTCAACAGCGCCTACAGACTCGTAGAGAGGCACTGTACGAAGAAATAGTCGGGATGGAAGAAGAGGAAGAAGAACTTCTGAGGGAGGGAAAGAGCGCTGATTCTAAAACCAAAAAGCGCCGACTTGCGGGACAGCTCAATGCTCTACGCAAAGACATAGATCGAAAGAACCAGTCTGCTGTACTATTGGGGAAGCAGATCAACGTCTTGGCAACCAACTCTCAGAACTTGAAAACCAGAAGACTGAACGAGGTTGCCGATTTACCCGATGCTGAAACGTTGGCTGAAAATGCCACTGTTGCCGAAGAATTCGTGGAGCAGGTAAACAATAGTTCAGAACTGGCGGATGGACTGACGACATCCTGTGACATCTCAGATGATGAAGCAGCAATCATGGCAGAATTCGAGCCTGAAAAGGTTGCCAAGAATGCGGTTGCCAAGGATGCTAAGACTCCGGCGCGCACAGGACCGGAAGGATGTACAATGCAGGAGTGGTTTGGCCGTGACGCCTTGGTCCCCGGAGATGAACTCGTGGGCCCCGAACCAGAACCAGAGAGTGAAGGGTAAATGATGAGAATGATAACGAAGAAGAACGTTGGCATTGTGGTTTGCGTCATTGCAGTCGGGTGGTACTCCGTTTTCGCTTTCAATAAAGTGGAACAAAGCGACGGAGTGGAGTATCGCGAAGAAATCAAGTCACTCAAGAGTGACTTGGAAGTTGCCAAGACGTGGATACAGACATTGAACAGTGAGGGAGAAGAAAATCTCTCCCGGTGGCACGAATTTCAGAATCGGGCCGAACCCGATACGATGTGCGCGCTCTTCGATGAATTCCTAGTGGAAGTAACAGAGCATCGGAAGCAAAATTCGTCGATGCCGGAATGTCTGACCGACGACAAGGACAACGACAACGGCCCTGATGTTTGGTAGGATTGCGGTCACGAGCGATACTGACGGAGATTAGAAATGAACCAATTTGTTTTTGCTAAGAACGGACTCATTTACCGATATTGGTTCTGGCTCTGGACCTCTGTCTATCAGAAGGAACCTTGGGAACTCCCGGATCGTACAAGCCTCTGCGCGGTTTGTCAGTTTACTCTCTGGGGAACTCTCGCAGCCATCTTTTTGTGGGTCTTGGTGCTTCCGGTCACGTTGATTGGTTTGTTGCCGCTACCATCTTTTTTAGCGGACCCAAAATCGCACCAATGGGACATCAACCATGTTGGTGACTTTTGGCAAGAACGGTCGAGCCGCGGCGTGGGGCTACTGATTTTCGCTATCATTTTGGTGGTGGCAGCGGCTATCATTTATGGTGGTACCACGAACTTTTGGCAAATCGGCTGGTACTTCTTATACTTCTTCGGAGGCGTCGGCTTCGTACTCACCTTCTTAAGTGAAGGCGTATGCGAGTATGGCACGTCCTTAGAGATATGGTCATACCTCATTGCCGTCCCCGCAGGAGCTTACGCTTTGTGGATTGTATTCATTGGGGCACTGGCAAGAGCAATCGCACTATGTACACGCGGCGCTCGCTGGACACGATCGAAAATCAAGGGGTCGTCTACTTTCACTCGGACCATGCAGAGAACTCTGGATGGTCTGTTCGGATCAGATCGCATCATTGATGGTCGGGAAGTGGAAGTGTTAGGAATTCTTCCAACAATCCTTGAGTACATCAAGGCAATGAAGAACAAAGTCTGCCCTATTGTTCAGTTTGTGGACTTGGACGAGTACGTTGAGGGCAAAACTGTCAAAGGAACGGTCTAATAATGCAAAAACTACGATTGGCAACATTACTGTTGATTTTGGCTGGTATAGGCTGGTTCTGCAATTCGTCTTACCACAAGGTCGAGGCCACTGAACTTGCTGAGGCGACAACTGAAGAACAAATCAAGACACGGATCAATGCGAGAGTCGTGGAGCAGGCCCAAGAATACAAGAAAAACTTGGACCAGTTAGATGTCACCGCCAAAAGCTGCCACGCTAAGTCCGAAGCAAAGATCGGAGAATTGACCGCCGAGATCGAAATACTCCGACAGGAAATTGAATGCCTCAGTGAAAAGGATTGAGCGATGCACATCCCTCGTCTAGTGGTATGTAAGGATACTATCCACTACAAGTACTGGACAAACCTGCGAGAGTGGTGGGGCTTTGGCATACCTGAACGGACAAGTCTCTGTCCGTACTGTCAGTTCATGCTCTGGTTTACGCTATTGCGGATACTGATGTTTCCCTTCGCTATCTTGGGTTGGATTGGTTTACGAAAACCGATCTCGATGTGCGTAGGTGGCAAGCGATCATTTCTTCCGTATCCGGGTGACCCAAAAGATTACCCACCTTTCATAGCGAATATGGTAGGCACATCGGCAGTGCTTTTGGTAGCACTCGTGCTATTTGCTGTCGGAGCACTATGTGGGGTCATTACTGTCAACTTGAGTGACATAGCTGGTGCGCTCGGGGCTGCTGCTAAGGGGGTTGGCTGGGCTGTTGTTTACGTCGGTTGGGCTGTTGTTTATGCTGCCGCTCATATTTGGTATGCAGGAGATGTGGCGTTAGAGGGAATCCGGTGGTTCTTCACCAACGAAAATATCTGGATACCTGTTGGAAGTGTGGCGGGCGCTCTGGTATGTGGGATTGGTTTTTCATTTCTGGGTTACCTCGTAATAACTCTCATCGCAGATTCTAGGTTTGTCAAACCTAAGCTGGACAAAATCTACAACGTTGGTCTGGAATGTCTTGCATTTCTCGGTGATTGCGTAGATGCTCTTTGGGAGAGGGTAAGACGTAGGCAATGGAGGGCTCTGCGGCATTCACGACGACGAAAGAGAACTGAAACAGCATTGCGCCGAGAACGTCGCCGACAACGACTTTTCAGATGGGACGCAAAATTTGAAGCACGTAAAGAGCGAAGGCAGCGGGGACCAGGATTCTGGGCAAGATCATGGACAGGGGTATCATCCGGCGGACGAAAGATAGGGAATGGTGGATCGTTTGTGGGTTCGTTTGTGGGCTTCCACGTTGGAACAGGCGCGTGGTTCTTAGGTGGTAAAATTGGATCGGGCGCATCGTTTGTAGGTAGTCAGATCGGGCGTGGTGCAATCCGAGCAAGAGATGAACTGGTGGGTAAGGATGCAATCGTAAGAAAAGGCTCAGTGAAGATGTTGGGGGTAGGTTTGCTGGTTTGGCATTACATTGTTGCAGTCAAGAAGGGCGTTTGCCCCATGCTTGAATTCGCAACTGCTGATGAAGTAGAAGACAAACTCGTAGAAATAGAGATGGAAAAACCCGACCCATTCAAAGGGTTAACTTAAACAGGAGAACAATCGTGATCAAGTTTGGAATGAAGGTGTTAGTATGGTTAGCGATCGGATACGCTATCATGTCCGGGGCAGGTCGTCTGGATATTGATGCTGCCTCACCGTGGCAGTATCAACTGACCACGTCAGATTCAGGGCTGCTTCCACTGGGTATCTGCATACAAAAGCCAGAGTGCTTGTGCCAGGAGTGTCAATCTGGACAGTCACTCGATACCGTGAGTGAGACTGGGGTCTCAAAAACGATTGATGCCGGGGTTCTCGGTTTTCTTGTTGCCTTGTACGGCGCAGGGACGGTGATGGGCATGGTTTTCCGGGGCCGACAGAAAGTCAGCGCTCCACCGCTTGACCTTTAGTGAAAAGCCCTTGACAAGTTAGTCGATCCCTTGTATATTAGGGGTATGAGCAAGGGAAATCGACAACAAAGTCCGCGAGCGAGCCGGAGCCAGCTTCGGCTTCTTGGCGTGCTGCGACCACATGGGCCGCGACCCAGGACCAAATGGTACAGAAAACGGACGATACCCAATCAGACCTTACTTACTGATGAATTACCAAACACCGACGGAATGATCCGTGATGTGATCGTTGTACCGTGAAAAGGGGTAATCATGAACTTGACGGAACATGACATACAGCGATTGGTCAATCAGATCCGGGAGCGTGGACCGGACAGGATTGTTATCAACGACCAGGGGGAGGCGGCTCCCCCTGGTTGTACCTGTATCAAACCAGATGTCGTTTTCATCCGCGATGATGGTTGGAGTTTGGGCGCTCCTGCTGCGCTGGAATCCGTAGCAAGTGGACTATGGGAGTGGGTCGCCCGCACCGAGGCTCCCTTTGACATGTGGTTTCCTCCGGGCGACTCAAAGATAGCATTGAATGTGAAGATTCATCCGGGTGGTGGTGTCGTAATCGAGTGTGCTGCTTGCGGGTTGGGGTACCCTATGGGTGAAAACGCAAGTAGTATTGCAGCGTTCATTCGTCGCCACCAGTCTTGCACGCCTCGTCCAGAGCTACCAGTCGGCGGGGGAGACTGGATTTGGCGCGTCTTAGATGACAAGATTATGACCATCGAACGACAAGCCGAGCATCTGCAAACTCGCGGCCACGGTGACGACGAGGTAGTCAAACTCGTCCTACGTCTCGTAGCAGGCGAAATCCGGGAACATCGCAAGCGCCGAGCGGGCGAAAAGAGCAAAACCAAGAAGCCGGGTGATGGATGTACAGTGGGCGGTTGCGGTGGTATCCTTGGCGCAACAGCTAAAGGTGAGACAGTCTGTCCTGAGTGCATACTGTTTCAGCAGGGTGACGATAACACAGCCGAGAGTAGGTTAGATCGTGACCGCCCTATCGGGCCAGAAGCCAATGACGAGTAAGGTTGACAATGATGACACAAGTAGCGGATAAACCAGCACCGACAACGGCGAAAAAGAAGGAAGATCTTCTTTCTGATCTGAAATTTGCTTTGACCGCCGAATTTCCAGAGTTAGGGAAGTGCGGCAGAGTGGAATTGAGACCTCTGTGGACACCGGGTAAGGATGACGAAGATTTCTCAGCAGTAAAGAAGACGAGGGTTCGCGTCAACGGTTGGACTCGCAAGGATCGAGAGGAAACGATTACCTTCTCTCGGTTTGTCGTAGCATGGATGGGTGAAAAGGGAGTTCAGTACCGAGTTGCAAAGGATCGCGATAGTGTATTGCCCTGAGTGAATCACGGGTAGAACCTGAAGGTAATAAGATGAACGCAGCCGTGATACCTAGAAAGTTACTCAAGCGAGCCGATATTTCACCGGCAGGCAAGTTGTTGTACGCCACCATCGCCGCTTGTGACGGAGTGAGAGTTACGACAAAGAAACTCAGTGACATGTGCAGCATGGGAGAGAGAACGGTCTATCGGCAACTCAAGGAACTGTCCGAAAAGGGACTGATCGAGCGGAGATAAGCATTATGTGGATATACTTCGTAACCAGTCATGGTCCCGGTCATCAGTCCACTACCGATGGGTTCATACCCATGCCTGACAGGAGCAAGGACGAGGACATTGAGTACAAAGTCGAGCGTAGATGCTCTGATTGTTACAATCCCGTTATTCGGTATTGGAAGGTTTCCGCACCTTCACCCGAGCATGTCGCTCGTGAAATTCGTATTCTAACTGACACGATCCGATCTGCCAAGGCTGGCTTGGTGGAACTAAAAAAGATGGATGCCACTGTCATCCAAGAGAAGGGCAGAGACGAACAACTCATGGAGGCATTGGTAGGTGTAATTAACCATTCTCTGCTTGCTCTTTTGCACAATCGCAAGATCATGGTGACGGAGGACGACATCTCCATGTGGTTCTACGGTAGGCGGAAACCTGTGAAAGCAATCCGTCGGCGAGTAATGAATGCCATCAAAGCGGCCGATAAGTATCTCTCCTACTCGAAGAAGAAAGGGTAACACAGTGGCAAAAGAGGATGAAAGATTGGGGAAGATAATTGAGGAACTCAAAGCCAAACTTGTGGAGTTCGAAAACTCGCCCGGTGGGCACGCTCTGGGTCTCTATCTCGACTTATCATTAATCCTCTGCGAGCAACTCATAATCAAGGGTTGGACAGTTGAACAATTAGCCAGAGAAGTTGGGTTCAAACCTGATTATGTTGAGGGTCTCCTGCACGCTGATGAGGATTGCATGCTGCGGGACGTGGGCATCCTATGCTTCGCTCTCGATGTCGAGATCGAACTGCGAGTTAAAACCTAGGAACTTGCAGGTGGAATATTAATGAAAGCAAAAGAACTACTCAACTTGGGGTACGAGCAAGGACCAGTTATTGGCGCTTTACTGAAAGCCGAGGCTCTGGCAAAGGACGCAGGCATTTCCGCATTAGCTCGGAAGAAGACCGCTCATGCGATGTTTGACGATCCCAAGCCGTATCTCGAAGACAAACATTTTGGCGAAGCAGCTGCATTGTGGGATGGAGTTCTTCACCCAGAAGAACTTTACAATTTCTCCTCGGAAGGCAAACCTCTCGCAATTTGGGGCGAAGAAGGTATTGAGGCAGCAGCTATTGAGCAAATGAAACGAGCGATGGAAATTCCCCCCGCTGTGCAGGGGGCGTTATGTGCAGACGCCCACCTTGGGTATGGAATTCCTATCGGTGGCGTTCTTGCACTGGATAACGCTGTCAGCCCTTTTTCTGTTGGCGTTGATATCGCTTGTCGGATGATGCTGTCAGTCACTTCGGTACAGATCGATGGCGACCCTATTATTGACCGGGAAGACGAGATTATCAAGGCGATTGAGAAGCATACTCGCTTCGGCCTGGGCGCTTCCTTCGCTCGCTCGGGTCGTCGTCAGCACGGGGTTATGGATCGAGATTGGTCTATCGTCAATGGCATTGTCGATAAGGATTTGGCTTGGAATCAGCTTGGTTCGTCTGGTGGAGGCAATCACTTCGTTGACTTTGGCGATTTCGAGTTCCCCGAACGATTTCTGGGGGACGATGTATGGATGAAACCGGGCAAGTACCTTGCTATCTTGACCCACAGTGGTTCTCGTGGTCTCGGTTCCAAGATTGCCACTCACTTTACGAAGGTTGCGGAAGCAAAGCATCCTTTATTGCCGACTCAGTACAAAAAACTGGCATGGCTATCATTGGACGATGAAGATGGCATTGCCTATTGGATGGCAATGGAGTTGGCGGGGCACTATGCATCTGCAAATCACCATTGCATCCATCACCATCTTTTGAAAGAACTAGGGTTGGAGACGATACTTCAAGTTGAAAACCATCATAACTTCGCTTTTCAGGAAAAGTACAACGGCAAAGAACTCGTCGTACATAGGAAGGGTGCCACTCCTGCCGGTAGTGGAGTCCTTGGTATCATTCCCGGAAGCATGGCAGACCCAGGATTTTTAGTTCAAGGAAAAGGTAAAGCTGAATCACTAAACTCTGCTGCTCACGGTGCAGGCAGGGCACTATCTCGCAAAGCCGCAAAGGAAAAGTATCGTTGGGCTTCCGTGAATGAAGAGCTAAAGCACAAGAAAATCAAGCTTGTCTCAGCGGGTCTTGATGAGGTTCCCGGTGCGTACAAAGATATACATGAGGTCATGGCTTCACAAAGAGACCTTGTAGATATCGTTGCGAAGTTTCAACCAAGACTTGTCAAGATGGCAGATGGAAACTAATGAACAAAGAAGAGCCATGTAAGTGCTGTGAAGTAACCGGAAGCAACCGAGAAAATGGATGCTACTGCAAAGGGATGGTCTGCAAAGATTGTACCCGTTGCCGGGACCATTGTATTTGCTCCAGCCAGAATGTTAGGCGGTTTTGCGTCCCTAACGGCAGTGGGAGCATGAATATGAAAATACTTCCTGCGAAACCTGGTTACTTGTGCCATGTGCGCTATAGATCATTCAGAGCATTGCGCCCACAATCTCATGAGCATGTTCTATGGAGTGCGGTTTAAGATGAAGTACAAGCGTGACCCAACTTGGGCTGATGCTGCTGCTCATCTTTCTGATGAACACCGTGAACTGTGGAAGATAGCTCTTCAGGAGCTAGGGCACGAGTTTACCGAGCCACCCGAAGGCGTTGAACCTATTGCTGAACCATATGCCATCAGCGAACGCGAACCATTTGGAGGGGAAGCATGAAATCGTACTTACTTGCCAATACAGCGAAGTGTTCACCTGGAGACGTGGCTATCGTCAAGGATGCACTGATAGCTCGCAACTGTCACTTTGATATCGTCGAACATCCCTGTGTAGCCTCGCAAGAGCCAGAGCCGCAGAACCCACCGCCCGGAGACGACACTGATTTCGTGATCGTCATGGGTGGTGATGGAACGATCATTCATGCTGCTCACTTGATGCAGTACAATCAGAAACCCATCGTCGGGATCAACTTCGGCAAGCTTGGGTACATGCCATTGTCAAGAATAGTGGTTTGAGAGGTATCATGGTGGAGGAGTTGAGTCACCGTACCATGTTACGGGTGCAGGGCATACGCCGCAATGGTAATCCACCCGCAATGAACTCTGTTGGCGAAGCAAGTGACGTTGTCCTTTTCGACAAAATGGCTGTGAATGACTTGGTATTAGATATAGGTCCGCCGTTTAGAACTGGTCGCTATGAGATTTGGATCAACGGTTGCAAATTACAAACGATCAGTGGTGATGGTGTTATCATTGCTACTCCCACTGGATCGACTGCTTACACCTTGTCCTCGGGCGGGCCCATCGTGCAGCCTGAGTTGCCGGGATTTTCTATTACCCCGAAAAATGTTCACCGGTTGTCGATTCGTCCTATCGTTGTTAGGAACGATCAAGAGATCACAATCAAAGTCTTACATACTGAAGGGATTTGGGCAATCATTGACGGTCAGTTCACTTGGCAGTTGCGAGAGAAGTGGGATGATGATCTTACTATGCCTTGTGAGATGGTGGTAAGTCGGCACCCCAGTGAACTGTGTTTGATCAACAATCCTGATGTCAGTTATTGGTCGGGTGTGACAGGGAAATTAGGTTGGGGTAAGTAAATGCCGAAAAAGAAAAAGTCTGCAAATCCGGCCGAGGATGCCATCACACAATACGAGCGTAGAATTGCAGCTCTAAAGTGCGTGTCCGACGATCCACTCTTCGCAAAGGAATTAGTGGAAATACTAACTGTTAGTGACCGACCGATGCCGCAACGCATAAGGCCGCAACGCATAAGGCTCAGTCACAACTTCGACCGAGCGCTATGCCGAAAACTTGGGAGAAAAAAATGAATAAGACGACAGTCATAACAGCAGTGGTGGCAATAGCAGTTCTGGCGAGCGCCTTCTTTGGTATTCGCGGCATCATTGGATGGCGAGCCCGAGCTGCCGAAGAAAAGGTGGCTTGGGACAGCGCCCGAGCGATGGTGATGCAATGGGCAGATCGACTTGACGGCAATACCAAGGAATCGGGAACGTACATTCGATACGGGGATGCCGCAGAGTCAAAGATCGTAGAAGCGACTGACCCGTGGGGCAATTGTCTTGTCGTGCAGTATTCCAAAGGGGGCTTCTCCCAAATCTTGAAGGTTCGATCAAAAGGACCAGACGGCAACTCGCACACTGACGATGATATATGGACGGAAAGACAATCTACGAACTTGTCTGGGATTGGTTCAGGTATCAAAGAAAACATCGAAGAAACAGCTGAACGTGCCGGGCGAGGTGGAGCGAGTGGGATCATTCAGGGACTAGCGGAAGGTGCCAAGAAGGTGAAAGAAAAGGCAAAGAAGGGTGAATAAAATACGGGGCCAGGATACGATACGGCCGTCTCTGTCTGTTAGATATTATATGGTCAAAAAACTCTTGACAAGTTTCGATAGATGCTGTATACTGCGAGTAACTTCCGCCGGAAAGCAAGGCGGGTAACTTGCCTATAAGATCTATGTTGACCGGGCAGGGCGAACCGTGCCAAGATGCACAAAGCAAAGGAAACTTGTTATGATAAGAAAGAAGACAGCAGCCTACGCGTTGCTAGCCTTGTTTGAAATCGCTGATCAGCACCGAGGCGTCGAAACTCCCACCGGGGTGCGAGCGCACGACATCGCCGAAAAGCATGATCTCCCCAAGGCGTATGTCGCGAAGATCCTCAGTCAGCTTGCGGCGGCTGAGATTCTCCACTCTGACAGAGGGCCGAAGGGCGGCTTCCGCCTGAACCGTCAGCCGGACGACATCACCCTTTACGACATCTTCGACGCCGCCGGAGCGATCACCATCAACGACAAGCGCTCGCGCAACCAGCTCAAGGGCATGCCACAGCCGATTCAGACGATGTTGGGCAACTCTCAGGAAGAGGCCGCCCAATCCATGCGGAAAATCCTTCAGAGCAGTAGTCTGGGCGACCTGTTCAAGAAGAAGAAGTAAGACGGCCGCCAAACTTGCGGGGCAACCGGCGTGGCTCTTTTAGGGCCACGCCGGTATTTGTATAGGAGAAAAGCCCTTGACAAGTTTCGCAAGATGCTGTATGCTACTGGTATAGAAAGAAGGGTAGGCGGCATTGCGATGGGAGTTCTTGTAGAAACCACTGTAGCTGGGATCGAAGCGCTGGCTAAACTACGTCAAGTCAAGGGCATCATGGAAAATCAAGAGATCGTGGCGGGTGATGTATGAGCATCGGCATCGGAAATGTCAGCGTTGTTCATGGTGAGCCACCGACAGATAGGTCTGGTTCACCAAATCCATACATCGCCGTAAATCGCGATATGTCTCTCAGCCCCATTTCACGGCGAGAAGCATTGAGGCGGTTCAAGCATGGAGAAAACGTTGACGACTATACCTTTTGGTTCGCCCCCAGCGGCGGCGGGGCTCGCAGACTGACGGGGCCAGAAGAAGTGGACTGGAAATCATCGGGGATCAAATGAGCGACCGAATACAACAACTCGAAAAGCAACTGCGGGACGCGTCTGATGCCTACTATGCTGGCGAAGATGCCATCATGTCCGGGAGGCAAAACTAATGGCAGGTACATCAGAAGGCGCAAAAAAAGCATGGAGAACCATTCGCACGAACCGTCGTAAACGCAGCTTGGCGGCAAAGAAAGCCAACGAATTCCGAGGAGAGGATGGTCGCAGAGCAGCAGCTTTGAAAGCATGGGAAACCCGCCGTAATGCACAACACAAATCTGTCAAAATTCCTGCTAAAACGAAAACTTCCAAATAAACGGAAAGCATGCCAGTTTATTCGTAACGAGACACAATCCCTAGTGTCTCAAATCGGAGCCGGTAATTTTCATGCTCTAGTCATGCCCTCACCCAACCTATATGATATTAACATACTAAGATCGATGGGTGTTCCCGATGACAATATGACTGTGGTTGAGAATAATCCACGATGCTTTAAACAAATTGTCACAAAATTTTGCGGAAACATGACTGATGCCGCCGCTGACCTCACATTTCGTGTATCTTCCGATACAGGCTTATTCCACTGGATAAATCTAGATATGTGTGGACCATTAAGCTACGATCTGTTTATGTGTGTAACTACATTGGCACAATATCATTTCGATAATCCATGTTTTCTTACGGTGACAATCAAATGTGGAAGAGAAAGCCCTAGCTGCAAAGAGTGTATAAAAGTGCTTGCTGGCGAAGAAGGATCATTGCAAACACAGAGAGAGGCTGCCGCAAACACAATGATTGCAATGCCACTCCAATTCGGTTGGAAAATAACAAAAAGCTTTGCTGTTCGATACAAAGAGGATCGCCTGCACGGACGTTCCGGTAATCAAATGTATTGTTTTGGGGCCGTCTATGTTGATTGAGAAATTCAATAACCGAGTGTTGTTCGAACAAGTTCTTAGTTTGGCCAGAAGTCGGAAATCACGAATCAAATATAGGCACACCAACCGTAAAGTGCCAAGAGGATACCAGATTCGTGCCCAACAAAACATACTGCGACATTTACGAAACAACCATCAATACGCCCTTATGGAAAGCGCAACAGGCACAGGAAAAACTCTAATTATGAGAGATTCCGTACATAGTTTATTGAATGAAGACATTCATCAGAGGGCATTGTTCGTGTCGCACAATGCCAATCTAAACCACCAATTCCAATCCGAATTCAATCTCCGTGATCCTCATTTTCCAGATGACTTCCGACAACCTGATCCGACTTCCCGATTACGTATGGCAACCATACAACAACTCTTCTGTCTTCGAAAATCTAATCCTTCCCTGTACAAATCAGTCGTTTCAAAGTATGGCGTGTTAATCGTTGATGAAGTACAACATTATCCAGCATTCCAGCAACAGTGGATTAATATAGTATATGATTTTCTGGAAAAAGGTGCTTACTTAATCGGTGCAACAGCAAACACTCTTCGTTATGACCGACACCCATTAATACATGAGAATTTTCACGAAAATCTCGTGTTCAGATATGATATACAAGATGCAGTGAATGATGGGTATCTGTCTGAAGTTTTCGGTCTAGTGTGCAGATAAGAACAAGCACTACAAATCAAAACATGGGGCATCACGAAGGCGGATGTTGCTGAAAGTTGCAGCTAAATTAGCAAAAAAGGGGATATGTTTAAGTCCAAATGCGAATATCTATACTAGACAGATATGTGCAGCAATCGATGATAGTATTTGGAAACGACCTGACGGTAGTTGGGACACGAGAACATCTCCACATTGGTACCGGTCAACCCGGACTGCGGACCGACCTATCGTACATTGTGAACCGATAGTTGATCTATCGAACCAACTGAATCTGTCGGAAAATTGGTTTACGGCTTCATAAATTTACATATTCTTTGCAGGGTTCTGTGAGAATAATCCCAATTCTATCTAGCGACCCTGGAAAACCAAAACCAATCGAAATGCTCTTGTTAGCGCTCAGGGTCGCACCTTGCTAACGGGGGCATTTCTTTTTGGAGGAAGAGTTATGACTACTATTTACACTCTTATAGACCCACGCAAGAGAGATGAATTCCGGTACGTTGGCAAAACCATTCAAAAGCCATCTAAAAGATTATCTGGGCATCTATACGATGCCCTCAAAAGAACAAAGAAACACAGCCATAGGCTGCATTGGCTACGCAAACTAATCAAAGAGGGAGTAAAACCAGAAATCAGAACGATTGAACGAGTTGACCGTGACAAAGAGAATGAACGAGAAATCTATTGGATCGCAAAATACAGAGAGGCAGGACACAATCTAACTAATGCGACTAAAGGTGGAGAAGGCGTAGATTTCACACCAGAGGTGCGAAAAAAGATCAGCCAATCTATGTCGGGAACAAATCACCCCAACTATGGGAAGCGGGGACCAGGGACTCCAATGTACGGGAAAACACACTCTGAGGAACTCAAAAAGAAAATGAAAGAGCATTGGTCTGGAGAGAACAATCCAAAATATCACAAAGGAACAACGATAGAAGGAGAGAACAACCCTTTTTATGGACAGAAGCATTCAGAAGATGCCAAGAGAAGGATGTCCGAAAAAGCAAAAGGGAGGTCAATGTCGGTGGAAACTCGACAAAAAATTAGCAAAGCCATGAAGGATCGTTGGGTGGCCCGAAAACTCTCATCTCAGAAACCCCTTGACAACCATTCGGGCTTCCTGTAGAATATAGATTGAAGTTGATGAAAGGCGCAGAATATGACTACAATTGTAGAATTGGAACGTACCTTGAGGCAGGCGTCACATGCCTATTATTCGGGGGCGGAAGCCACCCTTTCAGATCAGGAATTTGATTTACTCCGAGATGAGCTGGAGGAGTTAGATCCCGGGAATGCCTTTCTATCTGAGGTTGGCGCGCCCGTTACCAACTCCCTAACCAAAGTACGGCATCGGATGCCAATGGGTTCTTTGAAAAAGATCACCACAGAAGCCGAGTTCCAGACTTGGGTTGGTTCTCTTCTTCCAAAGGGCAAGAAAACAAAGACTACATTCCACGATCCAAAGATAAGCGTTTCTCTCAAGCTTGACGGTTTGAGTATCGAACTGATCTATGAAAAGGGGAAGTTTGTTCAGGCAATCACTCGCGGTGATGGTGAAGAAGGCGAAGACGTTACTCATACGATCAAGAATGCCAAGTTTTTCCCGCGAACTATTTCAGTCATGGATCGGGTCTCTGTCCGTTGTGAGGCTATGTTGCAGATCGCAGACTGGAAAGAACATTTCGCGGACAAAGCAAATCCTCGCAATGCGGCATCCGGTCTGGTACGGCGCACAGATGCCAAGGGATCAGAACATCTTGTTTGCATTGCCTTCGATGTACTATTCAACGGGGGGTTCAGGACTGAGCACGAACGCATCGAATGGTTGATCAAAGAGAAATTCTCCACTACTCCAAACCAAGTAGTAAGTGCATCCAAGGTGATGCAGGCAATCAAGTGGATTGAAGATCAGCGGGATCAACTAGATTATGAGATCGATGGGGCAGTACTCAAAGCGAATGACATTGATCTACAAAAGGAACTCGGTGAGCATAACGATCGTCGTCCCAGGTGGGCACGAGCATGGAAATTCGCCGCCATGGGTGGTCATAGCACGCTGGAAGGCATTACATGGTCAGTCGGCACGCGCGGCACGATCACGCCGGTTGCCAACATCGCGCCAGTCAAGGTTGGCGGCACGACCATTCGGAACGTATCACTTCACAATGTCAACGAAATTGATCGATTAGATTTGGGAATTGGAGATGAAATTGAAGTTATTCGTGCAGGAGATGTTATTCCTTTTATAGTAAGAGTAATAAACAAAGAGTACATATGTCCTCTTTGTGGCTATAAAGGAGACATCAATGCCCAGAAAAGGTTTCACGAAAGCAAGTCTAAGTAAGATGGATTTGCAACAGCTCTATTTCGACTGTCATCTTTCTCAATCTCAAATAGCAGCCAAAGAGGGATGTAGCAGGAGTTGTATCAGTAGACTGTTCAAAAAATATGGGATGCAACCACGAACAAACGCCGAATCACAAACTGCTATAAATATAACAAGAAGTCCTACATTAACCGAACAGCAGAAACAGTTGATTTACGGTTCTCTACTTGGCGATGCTTGCCTCCATAGGTCAGTTATGAAATCAAACAAAACTGATAGGAACATAGAGATATATAAACTCTATTTTTACCATACGGAGAAGTATTTGGGGTACGTAGAACATAAAGCAGATGTATTGGGGACCGGGGTAAAAACGAAAAAGCGGTGTAAACTAAGCTCCAGAATGAGTGGGCACGGTTCTATTATGAGGGGCTTTGCCTTTTCTCACACCCCCACACTGAGAAAGATAGCGGTAGATTGTTTGGATGCTGACTACAAGAAACAAGTCACAAAGCAATGGCTGGACCAACTGAATTGGCAAGGGTTAGCCTATTGGTTTATGGATGATGGTTGCCTTCGTCTAAATGGACACAGACAACAGGCTGCTCTCGATTTTTCTACACAGTCTTTTTGCATAGAAGAAATCGAATTGTTAATACAACTATTCAAACAATTTGGTATTCATGCAATTACTGGCAAGGTTGCTCTAAAGAATAGATTGGGCCATATTCTTATAGTAAACCGGCAGACCGACGTATGGGAGTTTCTAAGAAAAACAGAACCATACGTTGTCCCGTGTATGAGATACAAAAACCGGATATTGAGAAATAACTGGGAGACAATTGATGCCTACCATCACATGCAACAATCAAGAAGTTGATCTTGTTTCGGTAAGTAAAAAGATCACATTAGATGCCTGTCCGAGTTGTGGGGCGGATGTAACAAAGACGGGTCCGTTCCTCTACTGCACAAACCGAGACAAATGCTCCGGCGTTCATGGCAAGCGTCTCAAGAAGTGGGTCAAGAAGCGTAACATCCTGCACTTGGGTGACTCCAATTTGGACATCCTTATCGGCAGCGGCGCAGTCAAGATTATCCCTGACTTCTACGATCTGACCGTTGAAAGTATGATCGCTGCGGGTATGTCTGAGGGCATGTCAAAGAAAATCCACAAGCAGATTGACAACTCCCGTGCCTGTCCACTTGCTGAAATGATCGGGTCCATGTCACTCGATATGCTGGGGCGCTCCGAGGCGGGTAACCTTGTCAAGCATGGTATTGATACGCTCGACAAGTGGAAGACAATGACTATCAAGCAGATCGAGTCGTTCCCCGGATACAGCAAAGATGGGAGCAAGGCAACTCGTATCTTCAATGCAGTGCAAGAGAACTGGTCTTTGATCTTGGCAACGTCCAAGAAGTTGATGATCTCCGTGGTCAGCGTTCCCAAGACAACGGGTGGCAAGCTGTCAGGCAAGTCATTCTGCTTCACGGGAACGATGAACAAGCCGAGGAAGGAACTATCTGCTATTGCCGAGGCTGCTGGAGCGGATGTCCAAAGCAAGGCAAGAAAAGGTCTGAGTTATCTGGTGATAGCCGACCCGAACAGCAAATCAAGCAAGGCGAAGGATGCGAGGAAGAACGGAATCCAGTTGATTTCCGAGGAAGAATTCCTCGCGATGGCATGAAGGCGTCAGCATATGAAGTTTAGACTATTGAGCATAAGGGACTGGTTTTGGCCTCCCTGCCCTCGATGTAGTTCACGCAAAGCCGTTTATTGGTTTCGAGCCGGTGCCATAGACTGCCCAAATTGTGACACGGTTTCTATCGTAGATGAGCCTCGGCTGGCTACAGGAATTGAAATGGACTCTCAACTTTTATCAACCGCGCGTGAGTACATTGTCCACCAGTTCAAGTCTCTGACGATCAGTGTTGCGGGATTGGCACGCGCAATAAAATGTTCAAAAGATGACGCACTGGCTTGCGGTATACATCTACAAGGGGAGGGTTTGCTGAAAATCAGCGGCTTCGTGACCTGCCCATACTGCGAGGACTATACTCGGTTGACCTCATCGGACTACGAAAAGTTGAAGGCAGAAGCCAAGGCACTCAACGGAAAACAGTGCTGGTGTTGTGGTGAGATGTTAAGCGACGACAACAAGTTAGAGGTTTCTTTCAGGAGTGATGTCTAAAAAGAGAATTAGAGCAAAGATGACCGATGAAGCCTGGCGTGCATACGAAATCATGCGACGAAAGTGGGAACGAAAAAACAAACCTCGGCATCCGGTCGTAACTGTGTGGAGAAGGTACAAATGACCTTCGATATCACCAGCATTCGATTCCTTTATGATCTACTCATCAGTAGTTGTGACGCTGATGAGGCTATGTTTCAACAGTTCTCCAACCACCTCCTCGATCACAGCAGCGCCGTTCTCCCCCTGCGGAGGCGGTGCGATAGCCATATCGAGTTTCGATTTCAGGGCTGCTTTGGTTTTGGAGGAAAGTTCTACATCCAAGGTGACAAAATGTGGGTTGCCGGATACAAGGAAGACATGACACCGGAACGAAAAAAACGGTGCAAGATAGTGAACGAATTCCTCAAACTCATATCCAGTGCATGGACTAAGGAGTGAACATGCTTGCAGAAGTAGTATTTTCAACGGACAACGTACTAATGGTATCTTCAGTCATCATCGGCGCTATCATTGGTCGCCTCCTATGGGTGACTGGATTTAAGCTTCATCTTGCGAGACAAGCTCGTGTTGAGTCCGAAAAAACCGATAAATACAACGCCAGGATCTCGCAGATATCCGCACTCCTACTCGCCCGACCAGGTCATAGAAATGGTCTACGCAAGTTCAACGTTGACTGTGATCGTGATCCCCTCTGCCCCAAGTGTACCTACTATACTAAACAATCCACAAGTCTTCAAAAGTTTGGCTTCCCTTGGATCTGGTGGATGTGCGAGTGCGATTGTGGTTTTCAATGGATCATGGTTGGCAATGACGACAGACTCGATGAATGGGATAAAGAAGTCAGAGAGTACTTCGAGAAAAAGCCGCCAGAACCGGACGTTGCCGGTGGAATCCGCATCGCCGGGTGTACTCAATGTAAGGGTGCATACCGAGCGGATACCTACGGCGCATGCCCACTCTGCTTTCCCGAACGCGGCGACGAGCACGACGGCGACGAGGGCGACGACACTTTCGCCAGCGGCGAGTGTGGCGAGTGTGAGCACCCACCCGCGACTGTAGCGTCGCGGCCTGAGGCATGTAAAACATGTCCTACGCCAAAGAGCAAAAAGTCTGGCGTAGACAAAAAGTCTGAACTCATTATCTGCAAAGGTTGTGGTGGTGAATCACTCTTCGGAGATCCTTGCCCGGCCTGCTCTACTGGGATCAAGCACAAAGCTGCCTATGCTTCCGATGCTCATGAATACTATATCAAGAATGGCGAAATGTGCGGTTGCAGCAATCCGAATGCAAAGCCTCCATGTGGTTTTTGTGAATCATTGACCGAAGCAGAAGTAGTCTGTTTGGACGCAGGTGGTTCTCTCACAGCATTTTGGGATGAAACCTTGACAAGTTTCTCTACGAAATATCCGCTTCTATTGGAATATCCGATTCTTTTGGACGAGGCCCTGGCGATTATAAAATTGGGACTTGAAGAAGCGGATGACTGTCAACCGGCGATGAACCGATCGGCGAAATCTCAAGCCCGAGAGTTTGTCAAGAAGTTCGACAGGAATTTCGGCAAGTCACATCACGGCGCTACCACGGGTGATAGCTCCGGCGATTGTGCGTAAAGGACAACGATGAAAACAGAAACACCGTCAATCAAAGTACTGATGATGCCCAAAGACACCAACCCACATGGTATTATCTTTGGTGGCGTCCTTCTGAGCTACATAGATCAAGCTGGAGCAGTCTGTGCTCAGACAGTAGCAGATCACTACGATGAGAATTTTCTTCTTGACAACATCATGTTGGTGACTGTGGCTATGGATAAAATTGAGTTCCGACATCCTGTGCATGTGGGTGATGTTGTTAGTCTGTATGCGGAACCCATAAAAGTGGGCAAGAGTTCCATAACCATTCAAGTAGAAGCCCATAGTGTGGGTATCGGCAGACCCAAGAGCATAAAAGTAACCACAGGGACTCTCGTCTTTGTGGCAGTAGATGAGAACCGAAAACCCGTGCCGGTTTTCGAGGGATACGATCCAAGTCTCCCTTGGCCATGGGCAGGACAACTATCCCCGAATCCAACGAAAAAGTAATGGCACATATCGATGAACATCATGAACAGTGCAACAATTGTGGGCATATCAACAAACTGCCAGACAAGAGGGATCAACCAGTTCTAGTTTGTGATGGAGAGCCATACTTTCCGGATGCTCTGGTCGGAATCAGATGCAAAGGATGCGGCGAGCAAATTGAACTCGAACATGCCCGCAAAATGACGGATGATATCTAGGTGGAGGTTCGATAATGAAGTTTGTGCGATTCAAATGTGATTACGCTGACGAGTTTGACGTTTACGGTTTTCGGATATGGAGCGACCGTGAGTGGGAGGTTTACGTCCAATGCGTAAACGAACATGATTTCGAGCAAGAGGTAGAGTTCTCCTTCGGAACCAACGAAGTCAGATTCAACCGCGCCGAAGATTACCTAAATTGTATGATCGTGGAAAACGTCACGGAAGAGGAGGCTGCTGGACTCATTGATCGTTTATTTGGACTGTGCCCGGAATGGCGCAGTTGGGGTTTTTTCCCTGAGTTTGTCGAAGTCGAGGAAAAGATGGAGAAGATTCTGGGCATAAATGGGTCTTGTTCAGTACATCAGACGCCACAGCCAGACTGTCGAAGATGTCAGCTTCACCCCAGGGATCTTTTTCCTGATTGGGACAAAAAAGTAGCTGAGGCCAAAGCGGCAGGCAGCATGCACTGTCCTGAATGTGACTTTGAGTTCTATCTGACTTCATCTTTCTGCCCGATGTGTTATTGGGAGCGACCAAGTTCGGCGTCAAAAAAGAGGTAAAAAAATGAAAAATGCAGATGGCAAATCAATTCTCTACGGGTTTTACGTGTTTGACTCAAGCACTGGAACTTCGCCTAAATACGATGGAAATATTGATATGTGGTTCGCTGTCTCCGAAGCTTTTGAAATCATTGCAAATTTACCTCAGTATGAAGACTTTCCAGAACTTTCGGAAGATTTGGTTCTCGGCGAGGGCGGGGGCGCTGATGCCGCAAAAATCGATCGGTTGTTTCAATCGGGTGGATTTGAATTACAGTGTTACGAAAATCTCGAAGATGGATGCAGTCTGATGTTTCATGTTCTTGGTGATACAACAGTTGAAGAATTGGAAGCATTTGCTATTGCGAATGGTTTTGTTACTGATGAAAAGTATAAAAATCACGTTAAAGGAGAGGAACAAAAATAGAGGAATTACCACCCACTTTATGTATAATAACACATGAAGTGGTTAGAAGATGAAATCTGTGTCCTAAAAAATCGTGATCTCACACACCAAGAACTGCACGATTTACTGCCCCATCGATCTGTAGAAGCAATCCGCCGCAAATCCTACCAACACGGACTACAAAGAACAATGAAGTCGTCGGGACATCTTACCGATGACGAAGCTCAATCTATTTGGGACAATCCAGAGTTCCGAGAAATGATCGAGGGTCATCTACTCGGCGACGGATGCATTGATCACAAGGGTCATGCCTTTCGACTGGGAACGAGCAACAAGGATTATGCCAATTTTGTTCAGGATAAATTGAACACTTTATCTGGCAAGAATAATACTGCATCATATCACCCACCTGTCAAGAAAATGTGGAAGACAGGGGAATACATTAGCAGGGAATGTTGGACTGTCGTTTGTTGTTGCAAGGGTATATTCGGGCAGCAGAGGGAGAGATGGTATCCCAAGGGCTATAAGATTGTCCCGCGAGATTTAGTGTTGACTCCCACAATGTGCAATAGGTGGTACTGCGATGATGGGTGTTTAGTAGTAATGGAAAAATACGGAGTTTATAGAATAGAACTTTGCACCGACTCTTTTACTTTATCTGAGGTAAAATATTTACAACAACTGTTGACGACTGTTGGAATTACAACACGAATCCACTTATCAAAAGGAAAACACCGTATAATAACGTGCGGCAAAGAGAAATTTTTACGATATGCCGGGGCTGCTCCTGTTGACAGTTTCGATTACAAGTGGAGGCTGGTAAATGAGACGTAATGTAACACGGAGTGGTTTGGCGAGAAAACAGCGCTCGCAGAGGTACCAAATAAAAAATTGGCGAGACCGGCTCCCTGATACTCCCGCCTTTGTAATCGGCAATGGACCCAGTTGCAACGACTTCAACCTGTTACTGCTCGAAGATTACTTCACTATCGGCATAAATAGAACGTTTTATCTACTTGATACCACAATTCTCATGTGGCAAGACATTTCCTTGTGGAACACCGAATACCACCGGCTTCATAATACCCAAGCAATCAAAGTTGCACGGGATATTGCTGACCCACGGCGTATATATTACAACTATCACCTCAAAGGTGGTCCTTTCAAGTTTGACCAGACAAAAACACACATACTCTATGGTCGTGGTTCTACCGGTCCACTTTCGGTAGAATTAAGTGTATCAATGGGGTGCAAGCCGATTATTCTTATTGGGATGGACTGTCAGCGTGGAGAAGATGGTAAATCAGATTTCTATGGAGATAATCCACATTGGTTGCCGCACACAATTGAGAATTGTGAGGTGGGATTAAAATTCCTCAAGAACCAATGCCCAGTAGAAATTATTAATTGCAGTAGAACAGATCTATGGCCACAGCGAGACCTTCGAGAAGTTCTTGAAGAAATAGACCCTAAGCACGCCATGGGAAGACAAGCATATGTTAGGCAGATTCTCGCCCTTTCTTCTTAGCTCTGTATTTCTCTAACATAATTTTCTCCGAGGTAGAAATACTGGCCAGTCAATTTTCCGTCGAATTAGCCTTGACAAGATTTAATAAATAGGGTAAACTGAAACCGGAATTAAAGTCGTGGTCGCACAGGTCGTGACCAGTTGCGGAGAGTTGACGACGAGACATATACTAACGATATCGCCCGATTATGTTGCAGATTGGGATGAATGGAGTGGAGCACGAGAACTAATACAGAATGCATTGGACCAAAGCGAACAAAACGGTGAAGAACCTATAGTCAAGTGGTGTGACGGGACGCTAACCATCGGCGTTGCGAACTGCGAGCTATCGCCCAAGACGCTCTTGCTCGGCAACACAACGAAACGTGGAGACAAGGAACAGCGAGGGCAATTCGGAGAGGGCTACAAGCTGGCATTGCTGGTCTTTGCGCGTGGACTGTATGACATCCGTATCCGAACTGGTGCGGAGGAGTGGACAGCCTCCATCGTCAAGAATGATGAGTTCGATTCGGAAGTCCTACAAGTCGAGCGCAAGCCAGCACCACAAGTCAACGGGGTATTCTTTACAGTCCAGGGGATAACGGAACCGACCTGGCGAATGATCGAATTGCGATATCTACCTGGGGCCAAGGGTGATTTAGTGCTCTCTGACCGTCCAGGGGAATTGTTTTCTGGCGGTCTGTTTATACGGCATCAAATGGGATACCGGTATGGTTACAACTTCTCTCCGTCCCGTCTTGTTGTGGGCCGCGACCGAGATGTCATAAGTGGGTTCGATCTCGACTACGCGACGAGCCAGGTGTGGCAGGCAACAGCAAAAGGTAGTGTGTCTGAAGTGTACGAGATGCTCAAAAGCGATGCGAGAGATACTAGGTATCTGACCTATGTTCCGGCAAGCACTGCTAAGCTCTTGGTAAAGAAATATGAACAGGATTTCGGGGAAGGGACTACGCCGGTCAAGGACCAAAAAGAACTTGATGATGCTCGCGGTCAAGGGCTCCGGGCTACGATCATTCCTGACGCCCTGCGAAGTATTGTGAAGAGCGTCAAGAAGTTCATGTACTACGACCAGACAACACCGGGCTACAAGATGAAGGCGTTTGCCGAGAGATTCAAAGAGGGGATGAACCTTGACGCTTACGAGGAATTGGAACTACTTGTCGCAGCATCACAGTCATGGAGAAGTTGAAATGAACGAAGATCCTATGTCTATGTGTATCGTGTGTGGTACTGAGATGCCGCTGTCGGAATCGAACCGGTGCGAGGTTTGTGGTCTTGACGGCTTGTGTAATAACTGTATCGGAGATATGGACCATAAATGCAGCCCACCTGGTTCCCATAAAGTGAACTACGTGATCCCTATGGTTGTTTTGGATAAACCGGAGCCGATTCGCAAGCCGTAACAGATACTGGCTCTCAGTTAGATCCCGCGAAATTTTTAGCCTTGACAACATTCCACCGATGGGGTATAAAAGCCCTATGAGTGAGAGTAATCGACAAAAGACGAGAATGCTTAGTCTGACCAACTTTGCGTATGTCGCCTGTACTCGTGCCCACGACGCAGTGCAACGTGGAGAGATCGAAGAAATAGAAGTTCCGAACGAACATGCAGTCAGGATTATTTGCATTTTAGAAATGCTTGATCCCGACAATCTTGAAATTACCCGACTACGGGGCAGTGAAACAGGAAAATCAAAAATCCAGATCGAATGGAAGGTACAATGAACAAAGCAGAAATAAAGAAGAACCGTGACCTGGTCTCATCTGTTTATCGAGGCGTTGAATTGACTGACAGGGCGCTTCGGGATAAGGAGACAAAGAAATTCTCCGTCCCAAGCGACTATGCAGTCAGAATTACCTTGCTTCTTGAGATGATTGATCCCGACAATCTCGAAGTCACCTATAGCAGCAGCGAAGAAGAAGGTCTCAGTGTAATCAAAATCAAGTGGAACTTTGAGTAGCATGACATGATCATCCCAATACCTACAGGCTCAGATGCGGGGTTCCTTGCGGCATACGCCGTCACGGCCATCTTCCTGGTCTTCGCCATCAGTAGATTCTACGGATACTTCGTCAAGATGCGAG
>SDBU01000137.1_pt1 | contig 99585 bp, 107 predicted proteins | sample 2277071 | NCBI WGS metagenome assembly SDBU01 (sample SAMN10397929, study PRJNA504765) | marine sediment metagenome | isolation source: marine sediment core GS08_GC12, 126 cmbsf | place: Arctic Ocean: Gakkel Ridge, Loki's castle | collected 2008
GGGCGGGAATATTGATTTAACTGGTGGTACTCTGACTGCTGGCGGTTCTACTTTTGTCCTCAATGGTTCAGCTGCAGACCAGACCATAACTACCAATTCTCAAACTTTCAATAACTTTGAAATAAATAATACAGCAGGAGATGAAGACGATGATATTATCATCTCTGGTCCTTTAGATATTAATGGTACATTTACCTTAACTGATGGGGACTTAGATTTAGACACTAATGATCCAACTGTTAATATTGCTGGAAACATTACTATTGACGGCGGTTCTGTTACCAAAGGTTCAGGCAATATTACTTTTGATGGAGACTTAAACTATGATGATAATGTCGGTGGAACTAACTTTGGCAATATCTATATAGGTACTTCTCCAGATACAACCACTTTAACTGAAAATATGACCTGTGATACCCTCACTATTAATGGCGGAGATGTTCTAATAACTGATGGCTACAACATAGACTGTGCAGGCTTAATAGATATTGATGGGACTCTTAATGCTGCCAATGGCGCAGGTGGAAATACCACTATTAACGTTGCTGGCAACTGGGATGCCACTGGAGGAGCTTTTACCAACACTAATTCAACAGTTATCTTTGATGGGGCTGTTGCCCAAACCCTAACCTCAGATACTAAAAGCTTTAATAATTTAACCATAAAAACCACCCATGCTTCAGGTACAATCTTGGCTGATAATCTTTCGGTTGGCGGGAATCTAACATTAACTGTTGTTGATTCAAATAATATTTTATTAGATGCCTCAACCAACAATGTTGATGTATTAGTAACAGGTAATATTGACTTTACAGCAGATACAGTTTATGAAGATTTCACAACTTACACTGAGGTCGGAGATGTCGGCACTATTGTTGATGCCAACCATATTGAGTATGACCTGATTCGCAACTCGACTGACTACCTCTACGACGACAAGGGCGCGGGTCACTTCAGCGGCGACTTTGACCACGATGTTGACAGCCTCAACGATAGTGTTGGCAGTCAGGGCGTAGCGGTGTTTTGGATGCTGGGGAATAATTTGACTGATCTTAAGGACTACAAAAACAACAACTATGATGGCCTGGCAGTCACTTGGTACTCGGATAACTCAATCCTCGAGATGTTTGAGACTGCGGGCGGCACGTACGACGACAGTGACCTCAGCGATGACACTCGCTATTATTTCACCATCATTCGTAGTGGTGCTACCACGACATGCTATATCTACGATAATGTCGCCCGCGGGGGTGGCGACTTAGTTGACACAGTTGCTGTTACTGAGTCCAGTGCTGCTTCATACCGTTACATATTCGCCGCCAACTCACAGAATGACGGTGAAGCCAAAGGCCGTACTGGCGACATCTGGAACCTGGATTTGCAAGAGGTTACTGGCACGCCAACAATCCAAGCCGGCAACGGCACCTGGTCAGTTGGCGGGGATATTGATTTAACTGGTGGTACTCTAACTGCCGGCAACTCAGAATTTATCCTCAACGGCGATCCCACTCAAACCATAACTTCAGATACTAAATCATTCTATAATCTAACCGTAACCAATTCAGGCTCTGCTCCTGATATAACATTTGCTGATAATTTAGATGTTGACAATCAATTCAAAGCCATTACATCTGATACCACTATTAGATTTACTGATGGGATAACAGCCATCATAGAAGATTTAAACTTAGATGGTCAAGATGCTAACTATGTAACCTTAGAAGGTTCAGGAACAGGAGGCTGGGATCTAACCAACAATACCCAAACAGATATTTCTTATGTTTCAGTCAGCTATAGTGATGCCTTAGGAGGAAATGAAATAGAAGCTTTCAACGGCACCAACAATGATGGCGGAAGCAATCTCAACTGGGATTTTGGAAGCACTTTCTCTGGCACCTGCCAACAATATGATCAATCTACAAATTGTGCTGATGCTGAGGTGGTTAAAGTGGCTATAAATGGCGTTTTGCAGGCAGAAACTGGGACTACTTCTACCGGTTCCTGGAGTATTTTAACTGCCACTCCCAGTTCAGACGATGTTGTTACTGTTTTTATTGACAACGTAGCTGATGCCAATGAAGCCGGTCTAGTCACCAAATATGATGGTACAGGCGATATCACCGGCCTTACTCTCTACGAAGAACATCTAAGTATTGGTTCAGATGATAATCAAACTATTGATAATGTCGGCATTGGTCAATATGATAACTCCGTCTCAGGAGATGAAGATGTCTTTTGGGAGGTAGATGTCAATAATGATCTAACAGTTGACGCTTTAGCTCAATCAACCCAAGAAGAATTATGGATCAAAGCTTCCAACACTTTCAGACCTGATTCGGGCAGCTCTGGAAATGTCAACTCGATCCACCTTGAGTCAAACGGAACAATAACCACTGATGGAAATGCTTTCAACCTTTCAGGAAATATGATCGCTGGCGCCGGTGCACTAGACTTAGGTTCAGGTACCTGGACGGTATCAGGGGATTGGAATACATCCGGTGTTCCTCAAACCTATGGCACATCAACAGTGGTGATGGACGGAAGCTCTAAGACACTTACCGTAGCTAATGATAGGGAGTTTTATAGTTTGAATATTTCTGGGTCAGTAACTCTCCTCAATTACACATCAGCACGTGGCGTACTTACTGTATCGGGCACGTTTACCATCAGTGATGGTGAGTTGCTCTGGTTGCGGGGTGGTACATCATCAATTTCAGGAACTATAAAAGATTCAGGAGTTTCTGGAACAGGATATATGGAAGTTGCTGGTACCGGTCTTGATACAGGCGGTACACTGGATATTGATGTGCGTTTCGGCCGCGAAAATAGTGCGACAATCTCCGCCAGAACATACGGGAAGGATGTTAGATGTTTTCTGGCAAACTATATCACTGATACAATCACCTTTGCTGCCGGTACTCATACAATTCAAGGTAACTTTGAGTTAGCTATAGGCAGTGGTGTTGGTGTCATGACAGTAGATGCTGCCACAAACGACCCCAACGTAACTATTAGTGGATACCTAAAGAATATTTGGGATGGAGATACTACATTCAGTATGGGTGATAACACCTGGACAGTAGGTGGTGACGTTGATTTGAGCAATATCACTACTTTCAGTGCCGATGCTAGCACTATGACGCTTAATGGTTCAGCCGCAGCTCAAACCTTAGCTTCAGCTTCGCAATCATTTAATAACTTAACCATCAAAACCACCCATGCTTCAGGTACGATATTGGCCGACGCTCTTTCGGTAGGCGGAAATCTTCATGTAGCAGCTGATGGCGCAGACAATGTTTTGTTAGACGCCGCCACTAATAACCCAACCGTAGCTGTAACCGGTAACTTAGACTACACCGGCGTAGGTGCAGGTTCAGAATCAATCTCAATGGGTACAAATACCTGGACAGTTTCAGGCGACGTAAACTTTACAGATGGCACGATCACAGCTGGTAGCTCTACTTTAATAATGAATGGTACAACCAAAGACTTAATCGGTAATTCTCGAAGCTTAAATAATCTCACCATTTCAGGGACTATCACAGTTGCTACTAGTAATGTAACTGTAACTGGAGCATTAACTGTTGATAACACTAAGACATTAACAATAGATACCTCAAGATGGCTAACATTGGATTCTGGTGCAACGAGTACTATTAATGGAACCATTGATGGCAGTGGTACGTTAAGAGTTGATGGTGCGACTTTAGATACAGGTGGAGCATTGAATGTTAGCTTAGTTTATTTTGGGAGCGAGTATGATACCGCTGTTCCAGCAAGAACCTATGGGGGCAGTATTCAAACCCGTACTTATGGAGGTAGGTGGAAAAACTTTACCTTGGGTGCTGGCACTATTAATATTGGTGGGAATTGGACTTTTAATTGCGATAATGGAAACCCCACCATCATTGCTACAAGCAATTCTACTGTTAATCTTATGGGCAGTCTGTCTGACTCTGGAACAGGAACTACCACAATCAATATGGGCAACGGCACATGGACGGTTGGAGGGAATTTTAATTTAACTAATATTAATGCTTTAAATGCCAACTCTTCAACCCTAATCTTAAATGGAACTTCCGCTCAGACTTTAACCTCTAATGGCAAAACTTTTAATAATCTAACCATAAAAACCACCCACGCATCAGGAACTATTTTAGCTGATGCTCTTTCAGTGGTTGGTAATCTTTCAGTAGCCGCAGATGGCGCTGACAATGTCTTGTTAGACGCTGCCACTAATAACCCTACAGTTTCAGTTACCGGCAACCTTGACTACACCGGCGCAGATGGAGGCACAGAATCAATCAATATGGGAACAAATACTTGGACTTGCAGCGGAGATGTTGATTTTTCTGATGGAACTATTACAGCTGGTGGCTCTACTTTGGTGATGGATGGTACAACCAAAAACTTAATCGCTAATTCTCAAACTTTCAATAATCTCCAAATTTCAGGAACAGTGACTGCCACTACTTCCGGCGCTTTAGTCGGAGGCATTCTCACTGTTGATAACACTAAACAATTAACCATTGATACGAGCAGAACCGTAACAATGAACGCAGGCTCAACTACCACCATTAATGGAACAATCACCGGCGCAGGCACTCTCCAGTTAACAGATACAGCCGGAGCCAACCTTTCAACAGGAGGTACCCTATCTTCTATCACTAGATTCAATGCAGCCACAGCCTCAGTCATTGTTCCAAGCAGAACCTATGGAGGAGGACTAACAGAATTCTATAACAACACAGGCAACAACTATGATGCCACTTTAGGAACAGCAGGTGGTCAAACTCTAAACTTTAGTTCTAATTTCCATCTCATTGCCGATTCTACCGGCAATATCACTACCACTGCCGCCACCCACAATCCAACTATTAATATCACCGGTAATTTAGACTACACAGGTGGAGGTGGAGGTACAGAATCAATTTCAGCCGGTTCTGGTACTTGGACAGTTTCTGGAAGCATAGATTTTCGGGACGGTACTTTAACCGCAGGCAGCTCAACCTTTAATTTAAATGGCTCAAGCGCACAAGATCTTTATATGGGCAACCAGAGTTTCAATGATTTGATCATCAGAAACACCAATGCTTTAGGGGTTATCTTGTATGACAACGTAATAATAGCTGGGAACTTAAGTCTTTCTGCCGATGGCGCTGATAATGTTTTATTAAATGGTCAAGCTTCCAGTTGGAATCCTAATGTGTCAGTCACTGGAAATATTGACTATGTTGGCGTTGGGGCAGGAAGCGAGTCTATTTCTACAGGGGGAGGCACTTGGACAGTATCAGGAAATGTCGACTTGACCGATGGCAGCTTGACTGCCCATAATGACTGTAATTTTGTCTTTAGTTCTTCTTCAGCCCAAACCCTAACTTCAAATTCTCAATCATTTTCTATTTTGACTGTCAAAAATACGAATGCCTTAGGCTTGATTCTTGCTGATAATCTTTCAGTTAATAGAGATCTTTATCTTTCAGCTGATGGCGCTAACAATGTCTTATTAGACGCTGCAACCAACAATCCTGATGTAAATATTACAGACGATTTAGATTACACCGGCGTTGGCGCTGGTACAGAATCAATTTCAGCCGGTTCTGGCACTTGGAATGTAAGTGGAAATGTTAACTTTACTGACGGCACCTTAACTGCTGGTGGCTCCACTTTTGTTTTAAATGGTTCTGCTGCACAAACTCTAACTTCAGCCAGCCAATCATTCAATAACCTCACCATCAAAACCACTCATGCATCAGGAACTATTTTAGCTGATGCTCTTTCAGTAGGTGGAAATTTGTATTTATCAGCTGACGGCGCAGACAATGTCTTGTTAGACGCTGCAACCAATAATCCAGCAGTTAACGTAACTGGTAACCTTGACTACACCGGAGCTGGCGCAGGTATAGAATCAATTAATATGGGCAACGGCACTTGGACAGTTTCAGGTGATGTTAATTTCACTGATGGCACCATAGATGATGACGCTTCCACATTAGTTATGAACGGCGCAGGCACCAAGACTTTAACCACCAATAATCAGACTTTATATAATTTCACCCCCACTAATTCAACTGGGGCCGGTCAAACAGTGACAATTTCAGGTATTCTAAACATTGCCAATGACTTGAATCTCAAAGCCGACGGCGCAGGCAATGAAATTTTAGACGCAGCCACCAACAATCCCGCCGTTAATATTACAGGCGACATTGACTACACAGGTGGAGCAGGCGGCACCGAGTCTATTTCAATGGGCTCCGGCACCTGGACGCTTGATGGAAACGCTGATTTTACTGATGGTACTATCATAGCTGGCACCTCCACTTTTGATATAAGCGGCACTACAACCCAGACAATAACTTGCGTGGGCCATACATTTAATAATTTGACAGTCACAAATCCATCAGCTTTGAGTACTCAATTTGTCGGTAATACCTCAGCAACGACATTTACCGCCACAACACCCAATTCTCGATTAGTTTTTCAAGCCGGCGCCACTTATACTTTCACTAATATTAATCTCAACGGTCAGGCAGCAGGAACCAGAATAGTTTTGGTCAGTTCAATTTCCGGTACAGCTTGGAACTTAGTTGTTTCTGGCTCTCAGGCAGTTAATTATGTAGATGTTTCAGATTCTAATGCCGGAGGCGGCAATCAAGTTGATGCCTCAAATGGCACCAGTGTGGATTCAAGCGGAAATACTAATTGGTTGTTCCCGATTGCCCATGTTGTAGTTACCCCATCTTCAGTCACTATTTATACATCAGGCACAGCCCAATTTACCGCTAGAGCCTATGATGCGGGTTGGGTTGAAGTGACTGGTGTAACTTTTACTTGGTCTATTATCGCTGGCGGCGGAACAATTTCAAATTCTGGGTTGTTTACCGCAGGTTCTACGGCCGGCACCTACACCAATACTGTTCAAGCTGAAGCGGCAGGGATTACCGATCAGGCTACTGTTGTGGTTCAAGCTCAGCCCCAACCCACACCTTCAGGAGAACCAGCAATTTCTGATACCAAAGCCCCAAGTCCAGTGATTTTAGCTGTTAGAAAGGCAGTCGTTGGAAATGAAGTCGCTTTTTCTGCTGAGGCTTCAAGCGACAATGTTGGAATTGTTGAATATGTTTGGGATTTTGGTGACGGCGAAACGGCTACAGGCGAAAAGACAACCCACACTTATAGTAAAATTAATCGTTTTGATGTTAGTTTAACCATTAAAGATGCTGCTGGAAATTCAGCCACTGCCACTCATACTATTGACATCATTCCACCAATTCCAGAAATTACTGATATTGGTACTGATCAAACAAATGTAATTTTGGAAGGAAAAGCCCACCCGGGAACAGAAGCGGTTATCACTTTGTTATCGAAATATTATCAAACTACAGCCGGAGCCTCAGATGAAGGCAAGTTTAGGTCTACCTTTGACTTTAAGGATACAGGTCTCGCATATGGTGACCACAAAATCATCATCTATGCCCAAAAGAAAATTTCCAATGATTTAACTCTAAAGAGCGAAGCCAAAGAATACGATGCTTACTTTAATCTAACCGAATCAGGAAAACTAATTGCCAAAATTCGACAGCTGGAAAACAGACAAACGATTTACATTATATTCGGTTCTATTCTAATATTAATAATTCTCATTCTTTTCTTTATTCTTTTAAAACAAAAAAGGAAGACTAAAGAAGAAGAGGAAACCCCAAAACCCACTGGGAGTTTAGATATTTCAAAATAAAAAACATGATTTGATATTTTGATTATTTTCAATTATAATATTTTTAGAGCTATAAAAATTTAGGAGGTTATTATGCGAAGCAAAGCGAAGTCCCGATCGCAATCGGGAGCAGAAAAAAAATCCAAGCCTGTTGCCAAGCAAGAGATCCCTGAGAATGAAAAACCAGTCGGCACAGTAGTCCATTATTACACAAAATTAGGGGTGGCAGCGGTCGATTTGACAAAAGGTTCCCTATCCACAGGAGACGAGATTCACATTGTTGGGCATACCTCAGATTTTACTCAAACCATAGATTCGATGCAGATCAAAAACAAGAAAGTTGAAAAGGCGAAAAAAGGCGAGGCAATTGGTTTAAAAATTAAAGAGCACGCCCGGGAGAATGATACGGTTTACAAAGTAGAAAAATAAAAAAACTCAAAACTCATTAAAAATCGATAGGGTGCTTTTTGAGTTTTTTTATACTTAATAATTAAGTTAATTTAGGGGGCGTTGTGTTTAAATTAATCGTAATTTTTGTTATAATATGTGTGATTTTAATCCTCATCATTCGTTATTTATGGCTTAAAAATTATGTTTTGCAAAAACAAGTCCAGGATACGGTCAGCAAAAAACAAAGCCTTTCTGTAAAATATGGAAAAATGACTGAGCAATTCTTACCCTTTCTTGAAGCATATCCTTACGATGAACAAAATTTTCGATTTTTGGGAAGTCCTGTAGACGGCATCCAGTTTGAATCAGATAAAATAATTTTTGTTGAATTTAAAGCAGCTGATTCTAAGCTTAGTCAAAAGCAAAAACATATTAAAAAATTAGTCGAAAACAAAAAAGTATATTTTAAAGAATTTAGTATCAGATAGGAATATCCATGAATTTATTGGAAAACATCTTCGCCTCCAAAGCCCAGGCAAAATTAATCAAATTATTTTTTCAAAAACCAAATCAAAAGTTTTATCAGCGGGAATTAATGGCAACAGTTGGTGAGTCTTTGGGCAGCATTCAGTATGAAATTAAAAGATTAGAAAAGATGGAACTAATTTGCAGCCAGAGAACAAAACGTAAAGTTTTTTATAATTTAAACAAAGATTTTTATCTTTATCCTGAAATTAGGGACATTGTTTTAAAAACCGCTCAAAAAAATTTATAGGAGGAATGTTGGATTTTCAACAAAATCAAATTGTCGAATTTACTAAAAAAACAAAAGTTTATGATTTGGAGAGCAAAATCGAATTTAAAGTCCCCAAAAAAACTACTGCCAAAGTTATTTTAGATGAAGATGCGGGAGAAGTCGGCTCTATCAAGCTTAGATTAAAGAAAAAAGATGGTACTATAGTTTTAGTCGAAACTGATGATAAATTTTTAAAAGTCAAAAGATAATTCCGGCGGCAAAATGTATCAATTCATTGTAATTTTAGTTTCGGTTATTTTGTTAGGTTATTTGCTGGAAAGATTTTTGATCTCTATTTTTGGATTTCGGATTTTTAGGCTACTTACCGCGCCCGGCATTATTATTCACGAATCTGCCCACGCCCTAACCGCCATTTTGTTTGGGGGCAAAATTAAAAGTTTTAAGGTTTTTAAAAGCGAAGGCGGTGAAATCACTTACACAAAACCAGTTTTTCCGCTTATCTCTCAACCCGTAATTTCAACCGCGCCTATTTTGGCTTGTTCCATAGTCCTGTATTTGGTGGGAATCTGGTTGGGTTTTACTTTTAAAGATTTCCATTTACAGTTTTCTTTTGGAGATTTGTTCGCAGATTTAGCCGCTTTTTTTCAAGCTTTTGGTTTTAACTGGAAAACGGTCATATTTTTGTATTTGGTTTTAAGTTTGACATCGGCTATGGCGCCTTCAAGGAAAGATTTAATCAATGCTTTTTATGGGATAGTTTTTTTCTTGATTATTTTCTTTGTTGTTTATTATTTATACCCCGATGTCAATATTGTATTTTTGAAAATGGGCTACTTTTATCTGATTGGTCTGTATATGATTATTTTAGCTTTTTTAATCACTGTAGTGGCTTGGTTAGCAAAATCAGGGGTAACAAGAATTTTGAGGTTTTAGAATGTTGAACGCAGTGAAATCCCGATTAAAATCGGGAAAAAAAATTTTTGCCATTATCATTAGTTTAGCCATTATTTCAGGCTTTTTGATTTCAGGGTTTTTTATATTGAGTCGGATTTCTAAAATTTATCCCCAGGCAGAAGAGCCCGGGGTGATTCCTGGGCAATTATATTTTGCCGATTTTAAAAACAAAAAAGAGCTAAAAAAATGGGAAATATTAGACACTCAGGGCGCATCAGCTAATCCTTCAAAATGGGAAATTTCAGATGGGCTTTTAGTCCAAAAATCAAATATCTATAAAAAAGATTCAATTAATGCCGGTAGCTTTTTAATTTTAAAAGAGGGCGCCGATTGGCAAAATTATCAAGCGAGACTGAAATTCAAACCCACGAATGAAGGCGGAATGGGATTTTTAGTCCGCTACCAAAATGTAAATGATTTTTACAAGATAAGTTTGGTCTACAATAAAAATCTTGGAGGGCCTTATATTAGAATTGACAAAATTAAAGACGGAAAAGTAACTAAATTATACCAAGTTAAAAAATGCTACAAATTGGGTCAAGAAAATGAGGCTAAAATTATAATCAATGGCAAAAGGATTGATTTTTATTTAAATTCAGAAAAAGTGACAATTTACGGCATAGATAAAGGAGAGCCGATTAAAAAAGGCAGATTTGGATTTTTAGTTTTTGATATGCCAAATGTCAGTTTTGATAATTTGGAGATTTCTAAACTGGCGACTGGGAGCACGGGAACAGATTCGGGTCAAGTTTCAGGTGTCAAGACCGAAGAGCAAAAATTAGACCAAGAAATTGATGTTTTGTTGGAAGAAATAGGTGTTGAGTAGGTTTTAGCGGGCGCGAAGCACCTTCCGAGAAAAGATGGAATCGGTTAGAGGAAAATGGAAATAGGTTAGGAAATCGGAAATCAGAAATTGGTAATTTTTAAACCGTTTTCCTATTTCTGTTTTCCATACCTTTATCTGTTCTCTCTTAACTGTTTTCTATCAAACGAACTTTATCATGAGTAGTGCCGAGCAGGACCCGCTAAACCTATTTTGAATTATAAGAAAAACCCCCTCAAAATGAGGAGGTTTTTCTGTCTTTAGTATCCGAAGCTTCTTGCAATTCCTAATACCTTGCTTACGTATGACCAAGAATGGTTATACTGCCACAAAGCGCCTTCAATTGAACCCTTGGTTCTCAAGTTGGCGGAAATGTAGTTAGCAGCAGAATAGACTGAGTCTACAACTGAATGAATAGATGCAATTCCGTCGCCATCACCATCAATAGCGTAAGCTCTGAAAGTAGAAGGCAAGAATTGCATTGGTCCAGTAGCACCAGCATATGAGCTACGAGTGGTATCTCCAGACTGACCAGACTCGACTGAGTGAACAGCGGCCAAGATCTGCCATGGAACACCGAATCGCGCACCGGCTGCTTGGTAAAGAGGATCGAAGCTTCCAGACCATGAGGCTCGGACAACCCTTACAGGTTGAGGTCGAGCGGCTCTGGCAAGTTCGGCTCTTTTTTTAGCTTCGACTTCTTGAGCCAAGCGTGTAGTTCTGGCAGAGTTAGACTCACCAGGAACAATCTTGGCTATTTTCGGCTCTTGTCCCTTCAAAGGCATCACAGACTTTTTGTTGAAAACCACTTTTGGAGCGGTTTCATTTTTGATCTTAGCTGTAATAGCCCTTGGAGATTTCTTGTTAATGACAATTTTTGTTTTTAAGGTGTCGTTTTGAGGCTTAGCTTGAGCTGTAGCCCCTAAGGTGCTGATCATGAAAATCACGATCAAGGTCACCTGTAACATTTTACGCATAGGTTTTAAAATGCCTTCGGCGTACTAAGCTTATACAACCCTCCAAGAGTACCTAATGAAAGTACTTGAAACTAAAATGAAGCTATATTAGCTTCATTCAGCCTCAATTTTCCGAAGACGCTGTCCATTATAGCATACCCATATTTCTTGTCAAGCGTTTTAGCCTTAAGTTAAAAAAAGGCAATTTTACGCACAAATTTAGGCTTATTTTAGAATAATACTGTTTTAGCTTTGAATCAGCTTTTTAGTACAGCGTTACGTAACGTGATAACAGGCTATATAGTTTTTTATAAAACTTTATTTTTACTGGAGCCATTCGTGCGAAAGGCCAGTACTTCGCAAGCGATGTAATAAAAAAAAGCGCGTCGGGTGTGTTGTCTATGTATTGTGTTCTGCTCTGAGAGCAGAAGGAATAAATAGACTCAACTCAACGCGCCAAGGCGCTAATCAGTGGGGGTCAATCGCGAGCTGGGCCCCTGTTGGCGGTGGGATGGGACGCTTGAGGATTAAGGTATTAAGGGGCTGGAGTGAAGCTAATGCTACACATAGTTCCCATCCATAGCTTCCTACTACATCCAGCACGTTACGCAACCCTTGCTCCTGAATCTCCAATTGTTGACTTTGGGAAGTCAAAATCCAACCGCTGGGACCTTCCCTGATTTCAGCATACTCCCATTTCTGTCGTGCTTGTTTTATTGACTGTGCCATCTTTGCATTCTCCTTTTAGGATATTAGTTGTACAGAGGAGGATATCGATATTGATCAGGTGGGTTTTTTGCTGTCCAGCCAATGCCTTCATTCCAGAATATAGCTTTTTCAATCCAGGTTCTGGCAGGATCATTGCGCCATTTAGCATAAGCCCACTTAAAGTGATTGTTAAATCCAATTGGATCTCCTCCACACATCATGAAACTATGGGCATCGAGCGCTAAAACTACTTGGTGCAGCCGTTCGTTGTGTTGCGCTTTTTGTCGCACGAAGTGTTCTCCGGCCTGTGACAGAACTGAAAGACCTCCAATAACAACTATCGTTACTACCAGAATACCTAGATCGCGTCTCGTCCTGTATCCCACTATTCCAAGGAGAAATAGTGAGAACATACACAGAATGAATCTAAAAACAACATCGTCTGTGATTAGCATCGGAATCACTCCCTATTAGATTTTAACGTCCGTCCCATCCTATAATGGAATACTTGTATTATAGCAAATAAATTTTTGTTTGTCAAGTATTTTTGGTGATTTCAAAAAAATTGCTTTTTTCTTTATTTGAGCATAAAATAAAAATATGGAGACCTAAATGCCCGACCTATTTGAGCAAAAATTTGAGGAAAATTTAAAATCTCAAGCACCATTGGCTGATCGAATTCGTCCTAAGACTTTGTCAGAATTTGTTGGCCAAAAAGATATTTTGGGTCCTCAAAAACCGCTTAGAAAATTAATCAGAAAAGGCGAGATTTCCTCAATTATTTTATGGGGCCCGCCAGGCTGTGGTAAGACTACTTTGGCTCGTTTAATTGCCAAATACACTAAGTCTTACTTTGTCCAGTTTTCAGCAGTCGTGGCTGGAGTTAAAGATGTCAGAAAAGTTACCATAAAAGCTCAAGAGAGACTTAAATTCAATGGCCAAAGGACCATCCTCTTTGTTGACGAAATCCATCGTTTTAACAAAGCCCAGCAAGACGCTTTTTTACCCTGGGTGGAAAACGGGACAATTATTCTTGTCGGCGCCACCACAGAAAATCCTTCTTTTGAAGTGATTTCACCTCTGCTTTCTCGCTCGCAAGTTTTTGTTTTAAAACCTCTGGCCGATTCTGGGGTCAAGGCTATTTGCAAAAAGGCTTTAGGAATCCCAGGGGGGTTAAAAGATTATAAAGTCAAAATTGAACCTAAAGCTTTAGATTTGATTGTTAAGCAAGCGGCTGGTGATGCCCGAGTAGCCTTGAATGCTTTAGAAATGGCTACAGCTGCCCAAAAACCAGATTCGCGAGGTTGGCGAAAAATCAAAGCTCAAGACGCTCAAGAGGCGATTCAAAAAGGGGTTCTGTATTATGATAAAAAAGGTGATCGTCATTATGACACAATTTCTGCTTTAATTAAGAGTATTAGAGGTTCTGATCCTGATGCCGCCCTATTTTGGTTAGCCAGGATGATAGAGGCTGGCGATGACCCAGGGTTTATTGCCCGCCGTTTAGTTATTTTAGCTTCAGAAGATATTGGCAATGCTGATCCTCATTCTTTAATGGTGGCTACTTCGACTGCTCAAGCCGTTGAATTTGTTGGTTTACCCGAGGCACAATTAAATTTGGCACAAGCCGTGACCTATTTAGCCTCAGCTCCCAAGAGTAATGCTTCCTATAAAGCATTATTAGCGGCCAAAAAAGACGCCCAAGAAGAAAAAGATACACCCGTGCCTTTGCATTTGCGCAACGCGCCTACAGAATTGATGCGCAGCTTAGATTATGGCAAGGATTATAAATATGCCCATGATTTTTCAGAACACTATGTAAAACAGGAATATCTACCTAAAAAATTGAAAGGACGAAAATATTACCACCCCACCAAAATCGGCTTTGAGGCTAAAATAAAAGAAAGGCTAGATGAATTGAGAAAGAAAAAATAATAATTTAAAAGGACGATGGGATGTTACCACGTTACGTAACGCTGTACTAAAATATTTTTATTAAATATAGGAAATGAAAAATGGCAAGCAAGATAAGAAATAAAATTATACTACTAATACCTGTCCTATTTTTAGCTATTTTTTTGATTTGGCAAAGCCAGAAAGATATTGGAAACCTTGGGGGTAATTTTGTTATCACTAAGAAGGTTTATAAGGTATACGTTGAGGCCGAACTTAAAAATTTAATCAAGCCTAAAGTGGAGCAGTTTTTTGAGTCAGAGCAAAAAGAATTTCAGTTGACTGGTCAAGATGAAGCTGAAATTATTATTTCAAAAACAGAACAGCCAGATAAAATCAATGAAGAAATCGGAAAATTATACTCGACAGAATATGTGCAGGTTGATTATAATACTTGGCAGACTAAAAATGAGATTATTTATTTTAGTGCTGGAAAAATTTCGGGTGCAAAAGATAGACTAAAAGAATATTTACAAAAAGAACTGCAGCTTGAGGAATGGAGTTTAGTGGCGGTGGGCGATATTATGTTGGCTCGGCATGTGGGTAGAAAAATGATAGATGCCGGAAATTGGAATTTGCCATTTTTAAAAACCGCTGAATTAACAGAGTCAGCCGACATCGTTTTTGCCAATTTAGAATCTCCTTTTACTGAGGGTGGACAGACTGTATTTGCCGGGATGATGTTTGGCGCCGATCCGCAGGCGGTTGCAGGTTTAAAAACTGCCGGTATTGATATTGTATCTTTGGCTAATAATCATTTTGGCAATCAGGGCCAGGCAGGGATGAGTTATACATTTCAGCTGTTGACTCAAAATGGAATTGGATTTGTCGGTGCTGGAGAAAATTTTGACCAGGCGCATCAGGCAAAAATTGTAGAGGCCGGCGGTCTAAAAATTGCCTTTTTAGCCTATGATGGCGTTGATTCTACGCCGCAGAGTTATGCAGCTGGAGCCGATTCCCCGGGTTTGGCCAAATGGGATGTTATACAGCTCCAAAAAGATATTAAAGTTGTTCAAGTCCAAAAACCAGATTTATTGATAGTTTCATTGCACGCTGGGAATGAATATGTTTATCAACCGCGGCAAGATAAAGTAGACTTTGCTCACGCGGCCATAGATGCTGGCGCAGATTTGATTTTAGGCCACCATCCACATAGCATTCAAACGATCGAAAAATATAAAGAAAAGTTAATTTTTTATAGTTTGGGCAATTTTGTTTTTGATCAAATGTGGTCAGAAAAAACCAAACAAGGCTTGGTGGTGAAATTGACTTTTGTTGGTAACGAGCTTAAAGGTTTTGATTTAATCCCAATTTATATTGTTAATTATAATCAGCCGCAATTAACCTCTCAACAAAAAGCTGTCGAAATCTTAAACCATATTTTACCAATTTCTAATTTTTGAAGATGCAATAAAAAAAGCGCGTCGGGTGTATTGTCTATGTATTTGTCTTCCCTGAGAACAGAAAATAAATAGACTCAACTCAACGCGCCAAGGCGTTAATCAGCGAGCAAAAGCCCACTGATTAGTAAGGTTGTTTACTGGGGAGGGGTGCAACTGTGGGTATTTTGTTTATGGTCAGGGTTACTCTTTTAACGGGGGTGCGGTAAAAGCCAACACGATTTGTCCAAACCTTGACGACTGGAGGCTGGCCTATTTCTTGAGTCTCGAGAATTACTCGATCGGCAGAAAGGACATAGTAGCGGACTTTTCCGTCTTGCTCGAGCAGCAAGTTATAGTAAAGGTGAGCATCCCTACTTACTTCAGTTATTGCCACTACTGTGTAGTAACCTTCTCTTATTCCGAGAGAAGGTTTACCGGTCGAAAGGAAACTTGCGGCAGCCGCCAGAATTAGTCCACATATTGCTATCCATAATCCCAGATGGTTTTTCTCGGCTGAGGAAATGAGTGCCAGAATAAATAAACCTAGTAGACTACATATTACCACGATCGTCAATACCCACATTATTAGAATCATCTCCTAAAACAGTAGTTTTTAAACGTATTTCCATCCTATGATGGAACGCTCCCATTATAATAAATAAATTTTTGTTTGTCAAGTGACAAGCCGAATTATGAATTACGAATCAGGAATTACGGATAAAAAAGTGGGGAATTTTATTTATCTTAAGTTTGTCGAAAAATTGATTTTTTTAGAGGTATAATATAATATACAACACAGCACCTTACAGTTCAAAAGGAGTTGATGGAAAAATGACCAATGAAGCTTTGGCAATGTTAATCTATGGAGCTGGTGGAATTCGCTTTGGTGAATTTACCTTCAAATTACACGAACAATACCCAGATGCGCCTAAGTCGCCGATCTATATTGTCCTACGAATGCCGCCCAAGGGTTTATTAAGCCCCGAGATAATCAGAGCAATCGGGGAGCATCTCGCCAAAAATAATGTCGTGAATTCTCTTGATTATGATTACGTAGTTGGTATTCCAGCTGCAGCCGAGCCAATAGCAGAAGCTTTTGTTGCTATCAGGTCTGTTCCCCTTCTTCATTTAGCAAAAGAAGAAAGTGAGACGGGTCGTAGGATTCTGCCAATTATTAATGGTGAATACCGGCCGGGTCAAAAAGTATTAATGATTGATGATTTAATCTCGACAGCCCATTCTAAGATTGAAGCCGCTGGAGCGCTTCGTTCTAATAGTTTGGTTGTTGAAGATTGTGTAGTGTTGCTTGACTATGAATTAGGCGGGAAAGATCAACTTACCCAAGTAGGCATTCGACTGCACGCTGTCATGACTGTTAATTGGCTTCTTGATATTTATCATGACAATGGAATGATAGACACCGAAACCAAACAGCGAGTTATTAATTATCGTCGGGAAGTAGAAGAATATATGGTCAGATAAAAACAATCAGCCCGCGGGGTATTTGCATTCAATATGCAAACGCTATCCTTGCGGGCTCTTTTTATTTTCTAAAGATGTGATATAGTAAAAAGTAGAAATCCCAAACAACCAATTAACTCATTACCAATTAACTAATTAACTAAAAATTCCGGAGGAATTTTTATGGCTGAAGAGTGTATTTTTTGCAAAATCGCCAAAGGTCAAAGTCCGGCCGAAGTGGAATATGAGGATCCTGAAGTGATCGGATTTTGGGATGTTCAACCAAAAGCACCAACTCATATTCTGATTATTCCCAAAAAGCACATTGAATCGATCGAGAAAATCAAACAGGAAGATCTGCCGATTTTGGGAAAAATGTTTGCCGCCGCCCGGTCCATTGCCCACAAAAAAAAGCTTCAAGAAAATGGTTACCGTTTGGTAATAAATTACGGACCACAGGCGGGAATGGCAATCAATCATTTACATTTGCATCTTTTGGGCGGAAAAGCATTGGGTGAACTCGCTTGAAATAATATTTCCATAATGCTATAATTAAAGAAACTTGATTAAGATTGGATGGTGTTTTAAAACATTGTTGCAAGTTAGAAAAAAGAATCGGGAAAAATCAGAGAGATTATTAAGAAGATTTAATCGCTCGGTCCAACAGAGCGGTATTTTGAGTTTATCTAAAAAGAAGAAATATTTTCAGAGAAATCCGTCAAAAAGGATCAGGCGACAACAAGCTCAAAGAGAAACAATGGTTAAAGAAATTAGAAGAAAGCGCAAGGAAGGATATTAAAATGGACAATCTCAAGAAGCAAATCGAGCAGGATTTTATCAACGCCCTAAAAGCCAAAGACGAGAGTTTGGCTACTTTGCGGATGTTAAAAAGTGCCATCAAAAACGCTGAAATTGAAAAAGGTGAAGAGTTAAAAGATGAAGAAATTGGTCAGTTGTTAAGAAAAGAGAAAAAACAAAGAGAGGAATCAATTAAAGAATTCAAAAAAGGCAAACGCGAAGATTTAGCCGAAAAAGAACAAGCAGAGATTAAAATAATTGAAAAATATTTACCCGAACTGTTATCAGATGAAGAGATTAAAAAAGTTGTAACTGCTGTCATTTCTAAAGTTAAAGCTAAAGGCCTTCAAGATATGGGGAAAGTAATGGGCAAGACAATGCCGCAATTAAAGGGTAAAGCTGATGGCGCCAAAGTTTCTAAAATCTGCAAAAGCGAACTGGAGAATTTGAGTTAAATGGTTAAAGTTTATTTTACAAACAAAACTAAAGATAAAAAATTAGATAAACTCCAAGGTAAGATTAAAAAAATACTCGTCAAAGGCACCGAAATTTTAAAAATAAAAAAAGATTTAGAAATAAATATCATTTTTGTCGACCGGGCAGAAATTAAAAAACAAAACCTGAAATACTTTAAAAAAAATTTAGCCACTGATGTGATTAGCTTGAAAAGCGAAATTCCGATTCCCGAGAGCTGTTTGCTGGGAGACATTATTATTTGTCCTCAAGTGGCAGCTAAAAATGCCCAAAAGCTAAATTATAGTTTAGCAAAAGAAATCCAGATTCTAGCTTTGCATGGGCTTTTGCACTTAACCGAGATTGACCATAAAACAGAGAAAGACAAATCAAAGTGGCAAAAAATTTTCAAAAGCTTAGAAAAAATAGTAAAATAGTAGTTAGCAATAAACAATCAGCAAAAAACAATCAGCAATAATAAAAGATAAAAAAATGTTGACTGTTAATTGTTTATTGTTGATTGAAAAAGGAGGCTAGTGCCAGCGAAAAAATCAATGATTTGTGCCTTAGATATTGGAACAAGTAAAATTGTCACCATTGTTGGCCAGAAAAAAGAATCAGGAGAAGTTGAGGTTTCGGGTGTGGGTTTAACTGATTCAAATGGTGTCAGAAAAGGAATGATCACAGATATCGAAGAAACCATATCAGCCATCTCAGCTTCGTTGGAAGAAGCAGAAAGAATGGCTGGCGTTCCTTTGGAAAAAGCCATAATTAGTGTGGGAGGAGTTCATATATCTTCTACAAATAGCAAGGGGGTGATTGCTGTTTCCCGAGCTGATGGCGAAATTTCCGAAGAGGACGTGGTCAGAGCAATTGAGGCTGCCAAAGCAGTATCTTTGCCAGCCAATCGAGAAATTTTACACGTTATTCCCAGAGTTTATTCAGTTGATGGTCAAGAAGGAATTAAAGATCCAATCGGCATGACCGGGATTCGTTTGGAGGTTGAGGCTCATGTTATTTCTGGCTCCACCCCCTGTATTAAAAATTTAACAAAGTGTGTTTATCAAGCAGGTTTAGATATTGATAATTTAGTTTTTTCTGGGCTGGCTACAGCTGCCGCATTTTTGGGCAAGCAACAAAAAGAAATCGGAATAGCTTTAGTTGATATTGGGGCAGCTACTACAACTGTGGCTGTTTTTGAAGAAGGTAGTATCTTGCATTCTGCTGTGTTACCGATTGGCGCCGACCACATTACCAATGATATTGCCATTGGTTTGAGAATTTCTATAGACGCGGCTGAGAAAGTAAAATTAAAACACGGTAAGGCTGTTACCGAAGATATCAGAGAATCAGAAGAAATTGATTTGTCAAAAATCGATAAAACGGAAAAACAAAAAGCTTCACCTATTTATGTGGCTGAAATTATCGAAGCCAGATTACAGGAAATTTTTTCATTAATTTCAGATGAATTAAAAAATATAAACAGAGACGCAAAATTACCCGCTGGAATAGTTTTAACCGGCGGTGGGGCAAATCTTCCCCAAATAACTGATGCGGCAAAAGAAAATTTAAAATTACCAGCCCAAATAGGGAAACCACAGGTCGAATTGGCAGGTTTAGTTGACAAACTTCAAGACCCGCGATATTCTTGTGGTATAGGACTTTTAGTCTGGGGGGTTGGATCTGATAAAAAAGAACAGATGCTAAAAACCAAAACTATTGAGAAAGCTACCTCAAGAGTTAAACAGTGGTTTAAACATTTATTGCCTTAGGAGTTTTGTTAAAATTATTAAATAGTGTATAATATATCCTAAGATTCAAATTAGGAGGGGCGGAAGGGAAAAATGCCTAAAGACGATCAAAAATCGGCTATTGTTAAACCTTCAGGTCCGGTTGAGCCTTCCAAAATGGATACTTTTGCCTTAATTAAAGTAATTGGTGTGGGTGGTTCTGGTTGTGCTGCGATAAATCGAATGATTCAAGCAAAATTAAGAGGCGTGGAATTTATGGCAGTTAACACCGACGCTCAAGCTTTAGCTCATAATGAAGCTGCGATTAAAGTCCAAATTGGAAAAGAAACTACCAGAGGTTTAGGCGCTGGTTCAGATCCTGAAATTGGTAGAAAAGCAGTTGAGGAAAGTAAAGAAGAAATGTATGAAGTGATTAAGGGCGCTGATATGGTTTTTGTTGCTTGTGGTATGGGAGGCGGAACTGGAACTGGAGCGGCTCCCATGATTGCTGAAATTGCCAAAGAGCTAGGCGCTTTAACAGTCGGTGTTGTTACCAAACCATTTGCATTTGAAGGCGAAAGAAGATCCAAAATCGCCGAATTAGGAATTGAAGAATTAAAAGATAAAGTTGATACTTTAATTACCATTCCCAACGATAGATTACTTTCAGTGATTGATAAAAAAACATCTCTATACGACGCTTTTATGATTGTCGATGATGTTTTAAGACAAGGTGTTCAAGGTATTTCTGATTTGATTATTCTACACGGTATAATTAATGTTGATTTTGCTGACGTTAGAGCGATTATGCAAGATGCTGGATCAGCCTTGATGGGAATTGGCCGGGCATCTGGCGATAATCGGGCTTTAGAAGCTGCCCACGCGGCAATTGAAAGCCCACTTTTGGACTTGTCAATCGAAGGAGCCAAAGGGATTTTATTTAACATTACCGGTGGCCCTGATCTTTCAATGTATGAAATTGATGAAGCGGCAAAAGCAATCACTGAAGCTGCTGATAGAGATGCCAATATAATTTTCGGTGCCATTATTGATGAAGCAATGCAAGGAGAAATTAAAATTACTGTTGTGGCGGCTGGTTTTGAAGGAACAAGAAGAAGAAAAGAAGAAAAGGAAAAAGAAGTTTCCCAAAAAGAGGAAATTCCCACAACAGCTGCTAGCGCATTTCCTGAAAAAATTGAAGTGTCTGGCGAAGAAGAGAAAAAAGAACCAGAAGATGAATTAGAGGTCCCAGCATTTATCAGACGAAAATTAAAGTAAAAATAAGAACCTTCCCGACGTATCTCGTCGGGAAGAACCTTGTTACGTGCTTGCGCTACCCCCGATTGCAATCGGGGGCTGCGGCTTCGCCACGTCAGACGTAGCTTCGCCTTGCAAGCGATGTAATAAAAACAAAAACAAAAATATCTGAAATGCAGATATTTTTGTTAACCTTTTTAAAATAATTATTTATTGATATATTGAAAAAAGCGATACTAGATGCAAGGAGGGAGAATGGTTTCCTTAAAGAAAAAGGATTTATTAGAACCTGAGTTGTCTAAAAATTCTAAAATTGTTCTCAAAAAAAGGTATTTGAGAAAAAGTCTAAAAACCAGAAAACCAATCGAAAGTTCCAAAGAACTATTTTTAAGAGTAGCTAAGGCAATAGCTTCAGTTGATAAAGATTATGGAGCGTCGCTCAAAGAGGTTCAATCAAAAACCAAAAAATTTTATGATATGATGGCTCGTTTGGAATTTATGCCAAACTCGCCAACTTTAATGAACGCTGGCAGGCAATTAGGGCAGTTGTCTGCTTGTTTTGTTATTCCGGTTAGAGATTCAATGCATTCAATTTTTGATGCCATTAAAACCACCGCTTTAATTCATCAATCAGGCGGTGGCACTGGTTTTTCTTTTTCTCGGTTAAGACCAAAGGACGATTTAGTTGGAACAACTGAAGGCAAAGCCTCGGGTCCTGTTTCTTTTATGGCAGTTTTTGATTCCGCTACCAATACTGTCAAGCAAGGTGGTAAAAGAAGGGGCGCCAACATGGGCATTTTAGATATATCACATCCTGATATTTTAGAGTTTATTAATTGCAAAAAAGACAGCAAATCATTTCCTAATTTTAATATTTCAGTGGCTGTGAATGCTGATTTTATCAAAAAAGTCAAGAAAGATCAAAAATATGCTTTGGTTAATCCTCGGACTAAAAAGGTAGTCAAAAGGCTATCAGCCAAAAAAGTTTTTGATAATATTTGTCAAAATGCTTGGAAAAATGGCGATCCAGGGATTATCTTCTTGGATCAGATTAACAAGAAAAATCCAACGCCGCATATCGGTAAAATTGAAAGCACCAATCCTTGCGGCGAACAACCCTTATTGCCACACGAGAGTTGCAATTTAGGTTCGATTAATTTAGCAAAAATGACAAAAAGCCAAAAAGGCAAAACAAAAATTGACTGGGATAAATTAGAAAAAACTATTAAACTCTCGGTTCAATTTTTAGACAATGTTATTGATACTAACAATTATATTATTGAAGAGATCGATAAAATAGCCAAATCAAATCGCAAAATCGGTTTGGGGGTAATGGGTTGGACTGATTTGTTGATTCAATTAGAAATTCCCTACAATTCCAAAAGAGCAGTCCAATTGGCAGAGCAAGTGATGCGTTTTGTTTCCCAAAAGAGCCATAAAACCTCTCAACAATTGGCAAAAGAACGCGGTGTTTTTCCAAATTACAAAGGCAGCAGGTGGGACAAGAAAAAGAAAAAAATGCGTAATGCTACAGTTACCACTATCGCACCAACTGGAACCATTAGTATTATCGCCGGCGCTTCTTCTGGTATTGAACCTTTATTTTCGATCGTTTTGGTTAGAAAAAATGTCCTCGACGATGATACTTTAATTGATATAAATCCTTATTTTGAAAAAATCGCCAAAAGAGAAAAATTCTACTCCAAAGATTTAATTAAAGAATTAAGTGAAAAAGATATTGATCAGATTGAAAAAATTCCAGACAAATACAAGAAAATTTTTATCATTGCCCATAAAATTTCACCCGAATGGCACATTAAAATGCAGGCCGCTTTCCAAAAATATACTGACAATGCCGTTTCCAAAACAATCAATTTTCCAAATTCTGCTACTGTTGACGACATCAAAACCGCTTTTATGACAGCCCATAAATCAAAATGTTCAGGAATTACCACTTATCGAGATGGCAGTCGTCGAGAACAAGTTTTAAACAGACAGCTAACAAAGAAAAAAGAAACTGAAATTCCACAACAAGCTGCCAAAATTGTTCCTCGAAAAAGACCAGAAAAAATCATTGGCATTACTTACAAAATTATCACTGGTTACGGAAACTTATATGTGACAATAAATGAAGATGAATCAGGTGATCCATTTGAAGTTTTTACCCATATTGGAAAAGCAGGCGGATTTTTTGCCGCCATGTCAGAAGCCATTTCTCGTTTGATTTCCTTGGCTTTGCGCAGTGGCGTTGATGCTAATAAGGTGATAGATCAATTAAAAGGAATCAGGGGGCCTCAACCGAGTTGGGGCAAAAATGGGATGGTTTTATCTCTGCCTGATGCAATTGGCCAGATTTTAGAAAAACACCTTACTAAAAAACAAGAACAACTAAGCTTGGATTATCTAAAAAAATCACAACCAAAACCTAGTAATATTTCGGCAAATTCAGATGGTGGAAAGGGAAAAAGTTTGGCTGATTTGGGTGATGCACCGGCCTGTCCGGATTGCAGCCAATTTTTAGAAATGTCTGAAGGTTGTTTAAAGTGCCAATTCTGTGGGTACTCAAAATGTTATTAAAAAAAGGGCTCACACAAGTTTATACTGGCGATGGAAAGGGTAAAACAACTGCTGCCTTGGGTTTAGCTTTAAGGGCTTTGGGTTGGAATAAAAAAGTTTGCATGATTCAATTTGTAAAGGGTGGAAAACGGTTAGGTGAGATAGAAATCACCAAAAATCAAATTCCTCAGTTTTCTATTCATCAATTTTCCAAAAATAATAAAATCATTTTGCGACCAACCAAGAAAGATAAAGAAATAGCTGTTAAAACCCTCGAATTTGCCAAAAAAATCATAAATTCTAAAAAATATGATATTGTGATTTTAGACGAAATAAATCCGGCAATAAAATTAAAATTAATTGATGTGAAAGAAGTTTTAAAAATAATCCGTGAAAAACCAAAAAATTTAGAACTTATTTTAACCGGTAGAAACGCTGACAAAAAAATTATCGCCGCTTCAGACCTCGTCACCGAAATGAAATTAATCAAACACCCATATTATAAAAAAATTCCCGCCAGAAAAGGCATTGAGTACTAAAATTAAAAACCTTAAAAAAACTTGACTTTTATTTTATTTTAAGTTATACTTAAAATACGCACTCTACAATCTAAAACTACTGTCAAGAGGTGAAAAAGAATGACAAGAAAAGAATTTGATGATGTCTTTGATGTCCTGACCAAAAATACATCAGAAGGAACCCGTTCTACTTTAAGGCAACATTGCTTAGAGCACTGGAGCCAAATCAGTGAAACGAAAAACAGCTTTGCTTTGCTTGAATATCTAAGAGAAGCTCGTCTCAAAATGATAGAACAATATCTGGATGTAAGAATAGACATACAAAATAGTGAAATAAGAATCACAACCACTAATCCTGGATCTCTGGAAATATTTCAGCTTCCATTCGAAACTACTGATTTTCTGATTCAACTTAAAATTGCAAGAGAAGATCTTCTTTTAGCCTTAAGAATCGCTTTAGCTAAAAGGTCAGAAGATTTTAGAAGGCTTTGCGAGATTCCTGTTTCATCCTTTGGAGATCTGATTTCTGAAATAGGTCTAGAAGAATTGGAAGACGCAGCCTAAAAGCTTATCTGACCCGCTGGTCAGCACCGGGACCAGCACAACCCAATTCTCAACAATCCACAAAATCCGGTGCTTTTTTTATTGACATAAAAAAAACCGTCCGGCTTAGAGAAAACTATAAAAAGCTAGACGGCCAATAGAATTTTACCCTTCTTTTATTAATTCTTCTCTTTACAATGCTAGTTCAGCTTCCATTTCTATGAAAAATTTCCTAAGTTTTTTTGTTCCAATCACCATAGTCCAAAGAACTATTAAAGCAACCAAACTCCACCAACCATACTGATTCCAAAAATAACTCCAGCTTAAACCATGGATCAAAAGATAAATTGGTACTCCAAGGGTATAAATAACAGCCAGGGGCAGCAATACAAAAAAACCATAGAAAAGACACAGCGCCAGAATAGTATAAAACAATAAAAAAAGTAATCTCAATAAGTTTTCTTTAATTTCTCTTACTTTTTCTCGCATTTCTCTCATTCCTTTCCATTGGAGGATTTTTAGGATTTAACAATTTTTGAGGTACGTTTACGTAAATTTTATCAAAATTTTCTATCTTTGTCAATATATTAATTTTTAGTATGTGTTCAGATGAAAATCCTCGAAGAATTCATTAAAGCTTATACTAAACAATAAAAAATATCAGTACAACCATTGACTTTTTAACCTCAGTGCGCCAAAATTAAAGTAGACTTGAAGACCGACCAAAAACCAAAATCCTAAACTCTAAAACTAAAGGATGTGATAAATGTGAAGATCGCTCTGATAATGCCTGGCCGCGGTCAGATTCAATCGAAAGGTCTAAAACGAGTAAAGCCTTGGTTGCCTTCGGGAGCTTTATATGAAATAGCAGGCACAACTCCTAAAGGATACGAAATTGTTATTTGGGATGAATTTGCTCAAGGTCCGATTACTGAAGAAACTCTACCAGAGGCTGATCTGTACGGTATAAGTGGCCTTTCAACCTCCCGTTATGGCGCCCATCGGGTAGCCGAGTTAGTTCAAAGTCGAGGCGGAAAAGTCATCGCTGGGGGAATGGATGTCACTGGTCAATTTTTTGAAGGTCACCAGCAGGAGTTGCTTAAACATTTTAATTCTATTGTACCTGGGCGACTAACCACAAGACTTTGGGCAGAAATACTTGAAGATTCTACCAAAGGTAAACTAAAACTCGTCTATCAAGCAGATCCAGAAGAGCCATGGGAATTTGTTGTTCCTCGTCATGATCTTATCGATCCAAAACTCTATTTTGCGCCAGCAGCTATTCGCACTAGTGCAGGCTGCAGAGAAGCTTGTCCTTTCTGTACAGTCAATCTAGTGCTTGGGGGCCGGCGAGTCGTTTATTGTAAGCCAGCCGAAATTCTAGAAGCAGAACTAGAGATTCTCCCTGAATCAAAAATCTTAGTTGATACTGCTGATGCCCTTGGAGCCAATTATAAGCATACGATTGATGTTGCATTACCGATTTTACGTGCTTCGGGTCGACATTGGCTCGCAGAACTAACCATTAAAAACTTACTCGGTATAGATGATATGGATGAGGGCCGGAAAGAATTAATTACGCCTATGGCTCAAAGCGGTTGTGCTGTTGTCTATATCGGTATTGAAAGTATTTTTAGTCGAGTTAGTGGTAAATCACCGGGCAGAGAATCAACCGAAGAAGCAATTAGACGAGCTCACGATTCTGGACTTTTAGTTTTAGGCTCGATTATTCTGGACGTTGCAGGAAATGAAACCGAAGATAGCATCAAAGAAACAGTAGAATGGGTTATTACCCAGAAACTGGATTTTGTTCAGTATTCTCTTTTAGGCCTCTTGCCTGGTAGTCAAACCAGAAGAATTGCTTTGCAACAAGGAACAATAATAGACGATGATCCTGAGCATTTGGATTGCGCCTGGCCAACCATTGCTCATCCATTGTCACCTGAACAAAGAATAGAATTGCTGCAATGGGCATATCGGGAAACTTACTCTTTTTCCAATAGTTTTCGAAGGCTTGCACGCGTTGCATGCGTCCGTTTTAGTCGACTGGTGGTAGCTGCAGCCGCTAATTATCTGATTCGCAAAAGCGTCAAAAGTTGGGAAAAAAGGATTCGTGAAGATGCACCTCAATTTACCGTGGCGTAGGGCCATTTTCCAACCTTGGCCTTACGTCTTTTTTTATTGATTTTCAATTCCAAATAGGTTAAAATTGAAACGAAAGAAGGAAATAAAATAATAAAAGGAGAAAAATGATAATTGGTATTTTTCTAATCGTAGTCGGGATCTTGTGGCTGTTTTATAATTTGGGCATCATTAGCACTGCTGTAACCGAAATTATTTGGCCGCTTGCCACTATTACCTTGGGCTTCTTTTTTCTTTTTAAAAAAGGTGGGCACCTTAAACACTGGTGCTGTGGTCCCAAAGACGAAGAAAAAAAGAAATAATTTGCAGGGAAATTAAGGAGGGGTAATAAATAGAGCTTTATTAGGTTTTAGTTTAGTTGGCTTGTTAATTGTGGTTGTGATCGGCTTTTTCATTTTAAGAGATAATCTAAAATCTGATAGTCAAGAAAATAGTACCAGCCAAAGTGCAATAAGCAAAGCCCATAAAGCAAAGACCCAAACAGACCTAAAATCAGTTGAGACATCTTTGATGACCTATTTTAATATCAACAATACTTATCCGAAAACAAGTTCATTTTCTACAATGGCCGCAGAGTTGGAAAATGCAAATTTTATAGAGATAGAGCCTGAAAAACCCGACCAAGATTTTTCCTACAAATATTGCAGCTCTGATGGTGTAGATTTTCTCTTGGAAGCTGAGCGCCAAAATGATATAATTGTGACTATAGGTGATGATAACTGTCTACCCGGGGAATAAAATGAAAATCAAAAACATAATTATTGTAATTGGGCTTGTTTTGGTTTATTTAAATCTTGCCCAAAGTAACAAAAGGAGGATTAGATGAAAAAATTAGCCTATGTTGTGTTAGCTGTGATTTTGGGGATTATTCTAAGTTTTATAATCCATGGGATAATTGAAATGATATATTTGAATTGGGCTGAGAAAAATAATATACTCATAAAATGGGCAGTTGTCTGGGGCGATAAAACTTGCGCTTTACCTTTATGGTTAATTTGGCTATTGCCCGTGATCGGAATTGCTTTTGGTCTTTGGTTAGGTTTTTGGGGTTGGAAAAAAATTTATCAGAATAAATCTTGACAAAAATGGTATAATAGAAGAAAGATAAGAAAAAGGAGGGAAATGTCTCGTTTGAAATCTTATTTCATTTATCTAATTAGTTTTATACTATTGCTAATTCCTTTTGCCGCCACAGTCCAAGGGGCGACTGACGGTTCTATCAGTGGAAAATTAGCCGTTACCCCGCCAGGCTATGATGACATTGGTGAGGTTTTACAAAAATTAGGCTTTTTAGCTGAAGAAATCGAAGAATCAAGTCTGGCAACTTTATCAGAACTGCAAAAATATGACGCAGTTTACATTAATTGTTCGGGGTCTATTGACAGCGTTTCTCAAGAGGCGGCAGCAGCGGTTCGCGATTATGTAAAAGGTGGCGGTGTTATTTATGCTTCTGATTTTGCCGCTTCAGTAATTGATGCCGCATTCCCTGACAAAATTAATTTTTATAAAGGAAATGCTGCTACCGGAACATCTTCAGATGGAACATCAGCCGCCCGAATTGGCACGGCTGGAAAAGTTCAGGCCAAAGTTACAGATTCAGGTTTGGTAGCTGTTTTAGGTAAAAAGACGATTGAAATTAATTATGATCTTGGCGCCTGGGTGGTTATTGATTCTGTGCCATCTTCAACCCGTGTTCATATGACTGGTCCAGCCTCAATTATGGATTATTCTGTTTCAATGGAAAAACTCCAAAATCTCCAAAATCTTGATTTTTCTAATCCTCAAGCCGTTGAAGAACTCTCAAAGCAATTTGGTGGCGAAGCGAGTCAAACTCTCCAAGACAAACCCTACATTGTTACCTTTACCGAAGGAGAGGGCGAAGTTTTGTATACCACTTTTCACAATGAAGCTCAAAAAACTGAAGATACCGAAGATGTTCTGAATTGGTTTGGAATTAGAACTAAGGGTGGTCGTTTGGCGCGAGCTACCCGAGATTTGATTGTCAAGGACGATGATGTTTTATTGCAAGAAATAGTAGATGGTATCAATCAAGATGAAACCAAAAATTATGCTTTCGCAGCATCGGGAAAGTCCGATTTTAAAGTCACTTTAAATTTTGGGGGCAGCGCTTTGTCATTAAAAGTGACCGATCCTGACGACAGTCAAGTAGTAGATGAAAAAGTTTCTAGCCCGCCTTTTATCCAATCGGTTCAAGCTAAAGAAGGTGATTTTCAAATTCAGGTAAAAGGCGATGATGTTTCAGAAAAAAATATGCCCTTTGTGGTGGCGGTTTCAGGTCCAGAAGATGCAGCTTCTTTAGAAGTGGCGGTTGCCGAAGCTGCAGAAGAAGAAGCGCTTGGATGGAAAGATATTATTTTAAGGAATCTGCTAAAATATGCTTTGATTATTGGTGGCGTTATAATATTAATTGTTGTAATTATAATAGTGATTGTACTTTTGGCTAGACGAAAAAAGACTCAACCGCCGCAACAACCACAGCAGCCGCAACAACCACAAGCTTCTCAATAAAAACAATAATTTATAAATATGGGTTAAAACAGGAATCTAATGCAAAAGAAAACTGTATTTTGGATTGTAGCAACCTTTGTGGTTTTGGTGGGGGTAATAATAGCTGGTTTTTGGTATTTTAGAAGCGGTCAAGAAGAAAGCACTCAAGAAACAGAAAAAGAAACTTCTGACTTTAGTACTACTCAACCACAATCTAAAACAAAATTTGAAAAATCTGTCTTTTTTATTCATCATTCCACAGGCGAAATTTATTGGGAAGGTGGGATGAGAGAAGTTTTGGAAAATGCCGGTTATGACGCAGCCGCACCCTGGTGGGATGGCAATACTGACCCCCAGGATTTTTATTCAGAATTCACCAATGCCGACAACTGGGAATTACTCGAAGGTTATGACATTATTATTTTTAAATCCTGTTTTCCTGCCTCAGATATTGAATCAGATTCTGAGCTTCAAGATTATAAAGAATGGTATAATCAGCTTTATTTGGTCTATGAGGATCATCAAAACAAACTATTTGTTCCAATGTCTACGCCACCTTTGTTGGAAGAAAATACGACCGCGGCCGCAGCCAAACGCTCTTTAGATTTTGAAAACTGGTTGTTAACGGATTATAAAAACAACTATTCAGGCAAAAATTTAGCCCCTTTTGATTTGCATTCTCTGTTGTCTGATTCTGAAGGCTTTCTGGCCCCAGATTTTATTGCCGATTCTGAAGATGACCATCCTAATTCATATTCCGGTCAAATTGTTGGCGAAGCGATTGTCGAACACTTAGCACCTTATGTAAACTAAAACTTATCCACATTGTTTTTCAGATAATGATTTTGTATAATAGAAATGTCTTTAACAATTTAAATAATGAATATGGGCAATCAGGTGAAAAACCTGAGCAGTCCCGCTACTGTAACCCCGCACCGCAACCGAGTTGTGTGCGGGGAAGCCAGAAAACCTATTCATTAATTACAAAGGTCGAGGAACCAAAACATCCTTAGTTTTCTCGGCTAAGGATTTTTTAATCGCAATAGAAAGGAATAACAATGGTTAAAATTAATCAAAAAAGATGGCTCGTGGGGCTGGCAATCACAGTTATTGTTGCCGGATTTTTCACCTTCAAAGATCTTCAAAAGCCAAGGCAGGACTCTGGAAAAATACTGGGAACTCAGCAAGAAAAACTGATTCAATATCAGGGAGAAGATGGCAAAACAGTTTTCGAATTGTTGGTAGACAAACATGATGCAGAATTTACTGAATCCGAATTAGGTGTTTTTGTCACTACAATTGGCGGTTTGGAAAATTCAGAAAATGAATTTTGGGTTTATTATGTTGATGATGAAATGGGGCCGGTCGCCTCTGACAAATTTGAAACCAAAAATGATCAAGAAATTGAATGGAGATACGAAGCATTAACATTCTAGGAGAAAATGTTCTAAAAAAGGAGAAAATTGGTTTGGTTTTTTATTATCGCCGGTATTTTGCTGAGATTAGTTCCTCATCCGCCAAATTTTGCTCCAATTGCAGCTTTGGCTCTTTTTGGTGGCTGTTATTTGAATAAAAAATATGCTTTGGTCGTTCCTTTAGCCGCTATGCTGTTTTCTGATATTTTTTTGGGCTTTGCTGAATTTTGGGTGATGTTTTCAGTTTATTTGAGTTTTGTTTTAATTGGTTTTTTAGGGTTATGGCTAAAAAAACACAAAAATCCAACCAATACTGTTGGCGTTACTCTTTCAGGTTCTTTGTTATTTTTTATTCTTACTAATTTTGCTGTCTGGGCAGCTACTGGTTGGTATAGTAAAACTTTTCATGGTTTGATACAATCTTATTGGATGGCTATTCCATTTTTCAAAAACACGATTTTGGGCGATCTTTTTTATGTTGGTGTGATGTTTGGCTTGTATGAATTGATAAATTACTTAATAGCAAGGAGGTTGTTATGGCAGAAACAGAATCTAAAAAGTTATCAGAGGCCGATTTTGAGCAAAAAGTAATCAAATCCAAAAAACCAGTTTTGGTTGGTTTTGATGCCAGCTGGTGTGCCGCCTGCAAATCAATGAAACCCGTGATAGCTGATTTTTTAAAAAATCAGACTAACAAAATTAAATTTATTAAAATTAATGTTGAAAAAAATCCAAAAATTGCCGCAAAATATAAAGTAATGAGCCTGCCAACTTTTTTGGTTTTTTCTGATGGAAAAGTAGTGGGTCAAATCACTGGTGTAACCTCCTTGCAAAAATTAGAAAAAAAATTAAACTCTATTTTGTAAATGTTAAATTTCATCAACTTTTTGAATTTAGCGATCAATGTATATATTGGACTTTTGATTTTTAGAGTAATTTTATCTTGGGTGCGAGTAGATTTTGAAAACAATTTTGCATTTCGTTTTATTTTTGAGCTAACAGAACCTGTATTGGCGCCATTTCGTAAAATCAGTTCAGCCGGATTTATAGATTTTTCACCGCTAATTGTTATAATTTTATTAGAGCTAATAAAAAGAGCTTTAAATTTATTAGTTTAGGTTTATTAAATGTATTAATAGGTTACGAGCTTAGGGTCTCGCGGGTTCCCTAAGCGAGTAAGAAACCATGAATTTTTTCTTTTTGAGCCAGGTCTTTTTCTTTTGAATTGGCAAAAGGAAAAAGCCTGAATTAAGGAGGAGGGAAAATGCGCATCCTCCATTTTGGCGATGTTCACATTGGTATGGAAAATTATGGCAAAATTGATCCCAAAACTGGCTTGAATACCAGATTTTTGGATTTTCTAAATTCTTTAGATGAAATCGTTAGACATACTAAAAAAACAAAACCAGATTTAATACTTTTTGCCGGTGATGCTTACAAGGATCGCAATCCGAGCCCAACTCATCAACGAGAATTTGCCGTTCGGATTAAAAAAATGGCTGCCATAAGCCCAGTAGTTTTAGTAGTTGGCAATCATGATTTACCTCTGGCTTTAGAAAAAGCCAATACTTTAGATATTTTTGCAGCTTTATTAGTCCAAAATGTCACGGTTTCCAGAACACCCGAGATTCTAAAAATTAAAACTAAATCCGGTCCAGTTCAAATTCTGACTTTACCCTGGATCACTAAGGGTAAATTATTGGAAAAAAATCAATTTTCAGGCAAATCTCAAGAGGAGATTCAAAAATTACTCTCCCGGGAATTAACAAAAACAGTTGTCGAAAAAATCAAAGAATTGGATCCAAAAATTCCAGCCATTGCCGTAGCCCACATAACTTGCGAAGGCGCAGTTTATGGCTCAGAAAGATCAGTAATGTTGGGACAGGATTTAATCTTACCAGAAAAGGTTTTTGTCCATCCAAAAATTAAATACACTGGGCTAGGCCATATCCATAAATTTCAAGTTCTAAGAAAAAAACCGCCAATAGTTTACTCGGGCTCTATAAATCGGATTGACTTTGGTGAAGAAAAAGATAAAAAAGGTTTTATCCAAATCGAGATAAATGACAAAACCGAATTTAAATTTATTCCCTTAAAAACCAGAAAATTTACAACTATAAAAATGGATCTTTCAAGTACAAAAGATCCAATTCTTAAAATCAAAAAAGAGATTGCAAAAAATGATATAAAAAGCGCTATTGTCCGTGTTCAAGTCAAAGTACCTGAAGAGCAAACCGAACAGATAACCGACTCAGATATTAGAAGATATTTAAGCCAAGCTCATCACATAGCTTCTGTTTCCTTTGAAACACCAGAAACCAAAAAAGTCAGAGAAATAAAATATTTTGAACAATCAGCCTCGCCACTAGATACTTTGGATGAATATTTGAAATTCAGAAAATTCCCTAAAACCAAAAGAAAAATTTTAAAAGAATATACAAACAAACTTTTAGAAGAAATCGAATAAAAAAGAGCTTTTATGATTCCTCAAAAACTAAGCTTACATAATTTTATGAGTTATCAAAAATCAGAACCTTTGGATTTTGGCACATTTAATATTGCTTGTCTGGCAGGCGAAAACGGGGTTGGCAAAAGCTCGATATTAGAAGCTATTTCATGGGCTTTGTGGGGAAAATCCCGAGCCGGCTCTGATGATGATCTAATAAATCTTAGAGCCGACGAGATGTGGGTAGAATTTGTTTTTCAAGCCGAAAACAATACTTATAAATTAATTCGCAAAAGATCTCGTAAAAAGCGCGGTCATTCAGAACTTTATTTATATAGTTACAATAAAAAAACTTCAGGATTTTATTCAATTTCCGAAGATAAAATCGCGGACACCCAACAAAAAATCGAAAAATTATTAAAGGTACCATATCGAGTTTTTACCAATTCAGCCTATTTACGACAAGGAAAAGCAGATGAGTTTACCACTAAAACTGCGGCCGAAAGAAAAGAAATTTTGGCTGAGATTTTAGATTTAAAGCTTTATAATGAATTATCAAAAAAAGCTAAAGAACAAGCCAAAATCGTGAAAACCAAAACTGAATCTTTAAAAATCCAAATCCAAGACCTCGAGGAACAAATCTCTGAAAAACCTCAAACCAAAAATGATTTTCTAAAATTAAAAAAACAAATCATGGCTTTAATAGAAAAAACAAAAAAGACAGAAAGTATTGTCCAAAAACTCCAATCTAAAATTGTCAAAAAACAAGTCTTAGATCAAGAAAGGGAAGGTTTAACTACAGATTTAACAGAAATAATTCGAGAAGGAAAAGAATTAAAAACAGAAGCTTTAGAAAATTTAACAGAAATTGAAGATATTAATCAAACTTTAAAACAAAAAAACAAGATTTTAACTAATTTTAAAAAACTCCAGGATTTACAAAAGGCAGAAGAAAAATTCACCAAGAAACAAATTCAGGTTTTGGAGTTAGTAAAAGATCGGGCTACCATTGAAGCTGACAAAAATAAAATTGAAACTCAAATTTCTAAAATTTCCAAAATTTCAAAATGTCCGACTTGTTTGAGAAAAATGTCAAAAACAGAAGCTGATGGAATTATCTCAAATCTCAAAAAAGAATTAAAACAAACTCTCTTGATGAAATTAGATAAAATAAATAATAAGATCAAAAAAATTGGCTATGACGAGACAAAACACCAGCGCATTAAAGAGGGGATTGAAAAATTAAAAGTTTCAGAATCAGAGAAAAATAAATTAGACCGCGACGAAGCAGTTTTAAAGGAAAAGCTGAGGGCTAAAGAAAAATTAGCCAAACAGATTCAAACAAAAAAGAAAGAGTATTTAGAAAAATCTTCAAGACTGAAAAAGGTCGAAAAAGAGATAAAAGTTTTTATACCCTTTGAGGAAAAACTAGAATTTAAAAAAGAGGATTTAGAAAATCTCCAAAATCAGAGTACAGAACTTAGAGAAGAATTGGGGATTTTAAATCAAAAACTCACCCAAATTTCTGAATCCGAAAATCGGATAGTTGAAAAATTAAAACAAGCCCAAAAAACAGAAAAAGACACAGACATATTTTTAGAACTGGCTGATATTTTTTCCAAAAAAGGGATTCAGGCGAGAATTTTAGAAACTGCCATTCCTGAAATTGAAAATCAGGCAAATATTATTTTAGACAAATTAACCCAAGGTACAATGCAAATCGCTTTAGTAACACAAAGAAAGAAAAAGACTTCCGAAGATTTAATTGAAACTTTAGATATCCAAATTAAAGATCAGCTCGGCACCCGAAAATACGAAATGTTTTCTGGTGGAGAGGCTTTCCGGATTAATTTTGCTCTAAGAATTGCTTTAAGTCGATTTTTAGCCCAAAGGTCAGGGGCAAAATTACAATTTTTAGCCATTGACGAAGGTTTTGGCACCCAAGATGAAACCGGCCGCCGGCAGCTGGTAGAAGCGATAAATAATATATCCAAAGACTTTGAAAAAATTTTGGTCATTACCCATATCCAAGAGCTAAAGGATTCTTTTGAAACTCGGATTGATGTAACAAAAGATGAAAAAGGTTCAAAAATCAAAATTGTGTACTGATGACTTGACAAGAAATTTTTGATATGCTATAATATAAACACTGTTGTAAATCTGAAAAACCAAAATAGGAGATGATGAAAGGTGAAGAAAAACAATGGACGTGCAATCCTTTGGATTACACTAGGTGGTATAGCAGCAGTAGTGATAATAATGCTATTTCCCAAAACTTCAAATGAAACCAAAGATTTCCAGAGAGTAGGTAACATTGCCGTCTTCAATTTCGTAGAAGAAGCCCTTCGTTGTGGTGGCGGCTTCATCCAGCTCACAGATAAAACTGCAAAATTTGTTAGTCCATTAGACGCAAAAGGGGGAATGGCCGGAGGATTAGGTTATCTCGAAATGGGACAAGATGATTTAATGGAACACTGGAATCATTACGATCTGAGATTAACACGACGCCGAGTAACCCCTCCAAAAGGACCTTCGTACCTCGAATACACCTACGCCCACGAATAACCCACAACCCAATACCAGGAAAACTGAGCGGTAGCCCTTAAGGCTAAACCTGGTCTAACAAAAATTCCGCTCACTTTTTTTGCCAAAAACAACTTAAGGACTTGACCCCGCCACCATACTTATTTCGCGCCGGAATCTTCCAGGTTCGCGCTCGCGAATTGCGTAGGTGCGGGGTCTGCGTCCCGCATCCTTTTTTACAAGAAAAAGGGTGCGGGACTTGACAAACTAAAAGCCTATGTAGTATAATAGAAACATAGTTAAAAACACGAAAATAGATTCCAAGGGAGAGGAATCTATTTTTATTGCTTATTGTTCATTGCTGGTTGTTGATTGTTTTTTGTTGCCAGTGTTTGACTGGGATTTAGGGGATATAACCTAAACAGTGCTTGGGTATATTCAAACCTGCTCCCGGTCGAACTCTGTTCGTAAAGAACGGAAAAAATAAGTTAGTACATTAAAAGAGAGGTGAAAGAAAATGCGTTTGTCAACAGTCGTTGCTGTAATAGTTGTAATGCTGTTTGTTCTGGTCGCACGTTGCGACCCACTCTACGCCGGAGGTTTTGGATTTACTACCAATCCAGGAATGCATGAGGTATATGGACGAGTTAATGTGTGGGCTCAGGTGATATATCCTGATGCACCAAAGGCTAACTTTTCGATCGTGGGACATTCTGAACAAATAGTTTATGATTCTAACGCCGAAATTAGGTTTTACTTAACTTCTGATTCAGGTAATTGGAAAACAGCCCGAATCGAACTACCTGATGGTAGCGAAGTAAAAATTCCAGTTAATCGATCCGGGAATCGGGATATTCTCTACAAAGACATCTCACTTTCTCGTTTTCTCCTAGGATTGAATGGAGCAGGAGCTGTAATTGGCCAGAAAGCCTCGCATAAAGCGATTATTTCCCTCCCTATATTGGGAAATATTGGCAAGCGAGGAATCTATAATGAGGATTGGGGCTTGATAAGATTCCATCTTATTCAACCTACTATTCCTTTAGATTATGTCAGGCCAATACCTGAATTTGAACTCTCTGCAAAGGAAGTTTATCTTTTAACATTTTGCGGTGGTATACCTTTTATAGGCTCAGTCCAAAAAGAGCTGGTCCGACAAATTGCCGAAAAACAGATCAACCTAAGCTTCCTGAAAAGCCAAGAAGTAACTGAGCTGGCCTCAGTTTCGCCTGAGAAACAAATCGAACCTGAATCTGAAATTGGACAGATTCAGCCTAAACCAGAGACTGTAACCACGACCGCTACACAAGCAGATGAAAACAGCCCAAAAACAGTGGCGATAGTGGAAGTGGAGACGGGAAAACTAGAGCCAGAAGTAGTATTAACACAATTAGCTGACACTGATAGCACACATTTCTCAATTAATCTGCCTATTCAAACTCCGTTTCAATACAAGTTTTCGGATCAAGACTGGCAGGTTACAACCCTGAGAAATCCAGACAATCTAATAATCCCAACCCTACAAACCACTCTCCATTTCCAGTTTCAATACTGGGATGGTAATCAGTGGGTTTCTGTACCTGATGAATCAGGTAACACCGTAATCAAAATTCCAGGAGGTGAGTAGATTGAGAAAGCTGGCATTTCTGGTGTTGTTAGTAACAATCAGCTTTCCAGTCATTGGTTTGGCTGGAGAAGTAAGCAACCTTCCAGTGATTAACGTGATTCCGGATCGTCCCCTAATCGAACAGGAAAAGTATTTCCTGTCAACTGTGCCAAACGGCGAGAAACCCGGAACAGAGGGTCTACGTGAAGCTTGCCAACAGATGTTGTTAGCTGGTATAATTCACGTCCCGGAAGGATACGGGAACTATCGACCAGGAGATTCTGTCCGATATTGGTCTATGTACCAAGTCTGGACTGCTGCAAAAATGGTCGCAATTCCCAAATTGGAAAGTCTTCAAGGTGCACAAGGTACAACACCTGGTCCTCCAGGACCTCCAGGGCCACAAGGCGAGAAAGGTGACCAAGGAGAAACTAAGTACCTCTTTCCGCCGTTTAGACTAATTACGGCGCCTGACACTAGGCTACCCATTTATTGGGGAGAAAAACGAGAAACTGCTGGCAGTTTTGGATTTTTAAGGTGGTATACGGATCAAGCGAGACAAATTTGTCCGCCAGGACAGCCCCCTCAAGAATCCCCGGTCCCACCACCGGCTGAAATACCATTACCATTACCTGGAAGCCCGCCATCACCACCAGTTCCTGGGCCGCCAGCTGAATCTCCGCCGATTACTATTCCATCACCTGTTGTACCATAATTTCATCTCTAAACGCCACAAAAAGGGGCAGCAAAGCCAATTATTACTCATACCCGGCTTAGCTGCCCCCCCCTTTTTTTTTCGCAATCTGAGAATAATAAGAAATATTAATCTGAGATTACAAAAAAATAAAAAATACTTGACAAACAAAAAAATATTTGTTATCATATAATAACTTACAAAAAAGAGGAGCTAAATCTCTCGACAAAGCTCGAGATAAAGGAGAATCACAAATGGAAAAATTAACTAACAAACTAAAAAATTCTTTAACTTTTAAAAATCGCTCAATCAGAGCAGCTTTCTTGGTATTTTTAGCTTTGATTTTATCTCAAATTACTTTGCCAGCTGAAATTTTAGCCTCTAGTCCAAAGTTTAACTTTCAGCCTGGTGATTATCAATTGTTAAGAGGGGCAAATGCAACAGCTGGCGAACAAGAGTGGCACGACCCAGTAGCAGCTGCGCCAGAAGATTCAGTGGCAATGATTGCTTATTACCACAATGGTATTGAGCAAACTGTAGCCAGAAACACAAAAATCCGAGTGGAATTACCACAAACACCATCAAAAACCTTAATCTCAAATGGATATTTATGGGCAGACAATGCTACTCAAGTAACCGACACTTTTGTAGTCAATGTTTCACAAAATGCATTTTTAGAATATATTCCTGGCACTACTCAGCATTATACAAACGGCAATCAAACCCCACAGCCTTTGCCTGATGGTATCACTTCAGTTGAAGGTTTAAATATCGGCGATGTAGTTGGTTGCTGGGAATATGCCGGCTATGTTGTTTTTCAGGTTAAAATTAAAGCCCCCGGAGTTGCTGATATTGCAATTGAGAAAAAAGTTGCCAATTCTACCACAGATGCTGGTTCTCAAAATTGGACAGATCAAAATACAGCCTCACCGGGTGATATTTTAGCTTATAGATTATATTTTGCCAATCCAGGAACTGCCACTGCCACAAATGTTATTGTTTCAGATGTTTTACCTGGTTATGTAACATATTTGAACGGAACTACAAAATTATACACTAATACCACAGGTACTGATGGACAGTCCTTGCCTAATACAATTACTACCACAGGTATTGCCTTGGGCGACCTTGATGCAGGCGGAGCAAGCTCAGGCTATATTGTTTTTCAAGTCAAAATCAATCCAAATTTGGTTATTGGAAATTATACTTTAACTAATATTGGTAGAATCACAGCTACCAACGTTGTCCATGAAAAACAAGACACTGCTGTCACCATAGTAAATATTACTGGACAAGCAGATTTGGTAATCTCAAAAACAGTTAGAAATTTAACCAAAAATGAAGAAAATTTTGTTGAGCAAAATACAGCTTCAGTTGGTAATATTTTAGAATACAAATTAGAGTTTGCCTCAAATGGAACCGCCACTGCCAAAAATGTGGTTATAAAAGACGCTTTGCCTCAAGTTTCTGGCATTCCAATTCATTATATTAAAGGTTCAACCAAATTATATATTGCCGGTGGTGGACAAAAAACTTTACCCGATACAATCACTTCTACAGGTGTTGCAATCGGTGATTTGGCGCCAACCACTGAGGGTTATGTTACATTTAAAGTCAGAATTGATAATTGTCCAGCTGTTGGTCAATTTACATTAATTAATACTGGAAAAATTTCTGCCTCAAATGTTTCTCAGAAAAAAGATACCGCTGTTACCCATTTAACAGTCACTCCACCTCCACAACCATACTTGAATTTAGAAAAATTGGTTAAAAACGAATCCAAGGGCGAAATTGAATGGTTTAATTCCAATATTGCCGTCCCTGGCGACACTCTCCAATATTATGTCTGGTTCAAAAATGTTGGTGATGGCTCAGCCTCTGAATTGTTAGTAAAAGATGTTTTACCTTCCCAAGTTTCTTATATCCCTGGAACCACTATTTTACATATTAATGGAGAAGAACAAAAATTAGCCGATGGAATTGCTGGTCCAGGAATTTCAATTCCTGACTTGATTCCTGGAAAAGAAGGCTATACCACCTTTAAAGTTCGGGTGAATGAAAACGTTGCAGACAAAACTGTTTTAACTGATATTGCCCATATTTATTCTGGAGAAGGTTGCCATGCCCAAGATTCAGCTACAACTACGATTAATATTCCTTATGAACCTCAAGCTCCTGTTATAAAAATTAAACAAAGTCAAACCCAAACTCAATATATTACAACTGGAGAAGTAAAAGGTGCAAAATTGCCGCCCACAGGTGGAATGGCTACAGTAGCACTTGTAATTACTTCAGCTATTGTTGGCACTTGGCACTATATTAAGGCTAAAAAAGAACTCTTGGCTGAATACGCCAAATCAAGAATGCTTTGATAGGTTAGAAAAATAGCAAAAGAGCCTCATTTGGATGGGTTTTTTGAGAGGCTCTTTTATGTTAGAATATAATTGGTTAGGAAGTTTTCATGAATATCAAAAAAGAAATAGAAAAAATCCAACAAAAGATGGCAAAACCTGATTTTTGGCAAGATAAAGCTAAAGCCCAAAAAATAACCGAAAAATACAACCAACTTAAAAAACAATTAGAATTAGAAAAAGAAAAACCAGATTTTTTCAAAGGTGAATATGATACCTCAAACGCAGTTTTAACAATATCAGCCGGCACTGGCGGCACAGAAGCTTGTGACTGGGCAGAAATGTTGCTAAGAATGTATTTAAGATTTGCAGAAAGAAAAAGGTTTAAAGCTAAAATTTTATCAATCAGTTCAGCCCAAGAAGCGGGGATAAAATCTGCTATTGTTGAAATCTCAGGTCCTTTTGCTTTTGGTTGGTTAAAAAAAGAAGCCGGAATTCACCGATTAGTTAGGATCAGCCCCTTTGATGCCGACAAAGCCCGCCATACATCTTTTGCTTTAGTGGAGACAATTCCGGAAATTTCAGAATTCAAAAAAAAAGAATTAGAAATTCCAACAAAAGATTTGAGGATTGATGTTTTTCGCGCCTCAGGGCACGGCGGCCAAAGCGTGAACACCACTGACTCGGCTGTAAGAATTACTCATATTCCAACTAACATTGTTGTTTCCTGCCAAAATGAAAGATCACAGCATCAAAATAAAGCTGAGGCTTTAAAAATCTTAAAATCAAAATTAACTCAATTAATGTTACGACAAAAAGCAGAAAAATTATCTCAAATTAAAGTTGGACACAAGGGTCCGGGCTGGGGCGCCCAAGTCCGTTCTTATGTTTTAGATCCATATAAATTAGTCAAAGATCACAAAACCGGCTTTAAAAGCAAAAATGTCGAATCAGTTTTAGAAGGTGATTTAGAGCCCTTTATTGAAAAAAGTTTAAAAGCAACTTAAAATATTTGTCATTAGTGGTTATTAATAGTAATGAAAAAAGCACAACTAATAACTACAAATAATGCCGAAGGCAAATAACAATAAATAACAAAATAATCCGAAGGAGTACTTATGGCAATGTTTGATAAAATGCGACAAGCAAAAAAACTTTATGGTTTACAAAAAAAAGCTAAAGCAATCCAAAGGGAATTAAGAGACACCGAAATCGAAGCAGAAAACATGGGCGGACAAATTAAAGTTGTGGTATCAGCTGATCAAAAACTGCAGGATATTTCAATAGATCCGGAAACTCTCAAACCCGAAAATGCAACAAAAATTGAAAAAGCTCTAAAATCAGCCCTAAATGAAGCCAATAAAGAAGCCCAGAGGATCGCCACTTCAAAAATGAAAGCAATTTCCGGCGATTTGGGCTTACCAGGATCTTAAACAGGTTTAAAATGAAATTAATTTTGGGTTTAGGAAATCCAGGGAAAAAATATCAAAATACCCGCCATAATATTGGTTTTGAGGTGGTAAATCTACTAACTGAAAAATTAAGTCTAAATTTAAAGCTAAATAAGAAATTTTCCGCTATTATAGGACAAGCAAAAATTGACGGTCAAAAACTTATCTTAAGCCAACCTCAAAAATTCATGAATCTCTCAGGAATAGTTGCTAAAAAACTCATTTCCTATTATAATATAGACGCTCAAGATTTATGGGTAATTGCGGATGACGTTAATCTATCCTTAGGCAAAATTAAAATCAGACATAAAGGTTCAGCTGGCGGCCATAATGGATTACAATCGGTGATTGACAATCTTGGTTCAGAGGAATTTATCAGAATTAGAATCGGGATTGCTCTTCTAAAAACTCGTCCAGAAACTGCTCCAAAAATGGAAACTAAAATTTCCCAAAAAAACTTTGTTTTATCTCGTTTTACAAAAGCTGAATCGAAAATTATCAAAAAAACCATTCAAAAAACAACTACTATTATTTTAGAATCATTGAAAGCAAATAAAATTGAAGCACATACATACCATAGTTAAAAAAATTCGAAGCACGAAATCCCTGCCCGCAATGCCTTCGGCGAAACGATGGCAGGCGGGCGAAATCCGAAACAAATTGTTTCGAGTTTCGATATTCGAATTTAGGATTTCATCCGAAGGAGGCTCGTGGGTCAACAAAAATCAAAAGTAATTTCTGGAGAACCCGAAGTTACCAAAAAAGAAAAACAAGAGAAAAAAGTTGAGCAAAGCGAAATCCCGACAAAGGTCGGGAAAAAACAAAAACCAACCGAAGAAAAACCTAAAAAGGTTAGAGTTAGAAGTAAAAAATATCAGACCACAAAAAAGAAATTAAAAATTAAGTCAACTTCATCTACTGAAAAGGCAATCGAACTCCTTAAAGAAATAACTGATGCTCCTTTTGACTCTGCGCTCGAAGCTCACATCGCCTTAAACATAAAACCCAAAGAAACCCTGGATTTTCCAAAAATCAAACCCGATGCTAGTGGCGTTATTCACCTTAAAATAGGCAAAATAACAGATAAGACCCAAAAATTAGTTCAAAAACTTGAGGATTTATTGAATCAAACGATTCAAGTTAAACCATCAGGTCAAAAAGATTTTATCAAAAGTATTGCTTTGTGTACTACCCAAAGTCCATCTATTAAAATAATCACAAAGGAATAAATCCAAAACCGCCAAAATCATTAAAAAAGCGTTAAAAGCTTGACAAATAATTTCCTTATATTATATAATAGTATTGCCATAGATAGTGGGATCCCGATAATCGGGATTAAAACAAAACTTGCCTGCCGGCTAGGCAAGAATCCCACCGAGGCTAAATTAGCAAACTGCTAATAGCTATAAGCCAAAAATCTCTGTCTATGATGCAGAGATTTTTTAATTTTAGGAGTAGAATGGGTATCAAAAAAGAAAAAGTAAAATTAGTTAAAAATCTAAGCGAGAAATTATCCAAGATTAAAATCGCTATTTTAGTTAATTATTCTGGTTTGAATACTGGACAGCTTTCTGATTTAAGGGAAAAATTAGAAGAGAAGGACGCCGAACTTAAAGTCATCAAAAATACTTTGGCAAAAAGAGCTTGCCAGAAAGTTGACATAAAAATTGAGCCTGATGTATTCACAGGTCCTGTGGCTCTAATTTCTGGTTTTTCAGACGAAGTAGGACCGGCTAAAATAGTTTGGAAATTCGCTAGAATTGAAAAGAAGCCAGAGATTTTAGGCGCGATTTATGAAAATGAATTTATTGAAAAAGATACTGTAGAAAAATTAGCCAAAATTCCTGAGAGATCTGTATTGGAGGAGCAATTAGTGCATCAGATTCAAGCGCCAATTTCTGGTTTGGTATATGTTATGAAAGCAAACTTGGCTGGATTAGTGTCAATATTAAATCAATATCAGAAACAACAAACGGTGAACAATTAACAATCAACAATATAAAACAATAATAATTTTTAATAAGGAGTGATATGGCAGAAGAACAAAAAAAAGAGCAAAAAGCTGAAGAAAAAGTCGAAGAAAAACCAACCGAAGAAAAACCGGTTGAGGAAAAGCCCGCTGAAAAACCAGAGAAAAAAGTTGAGCAAAGCGAAATCCCGACAAAGGTCGGGAAAAAACAAAAACCTAAACCGACTGGAAAGTACAAAGAATTAATCAAACAAATAGAAGAATTGTCGGTTTTGGAATTGGCAGAATTAGTCAAAGAATTGGAAGAAAGATTTGGCGTTTCAGCTGCAACTCCGATTGTAGCCGCAGCTCCCGCAACAGACGAAGAAACTGGTCCTGCCGACGAAGAAGAAAAAACAGAATTCACTGTGATGCTTAAGGCTACTGGTGATCAAAAAATCAACGTCATTAAAGCGGTCAGAGAAGTGACAGATTTGGGCTTAAAAGATGCCAAAGATTTAGTTGATGGTGCGCCAAAAGAAGTCAAAGCCAATGTTAAAAAAGAAGAGGCTGAAGAAATCAAAAAGAAATTAGAAGCTGTCGGCGCCCAAGTCGAACTAAAGTAATTAAAATAAAAAAGAGGCAGATAGATGGGCTTTGTGGAGTAGATGTGTAATGCGGGGGGATCACCCAAGAGGTGAACATACACATCCGGCTTAATCCATAGCTTTTCTATCTGCCTCTCTAAACTGTTTTCAGAGTCTTTTTATCTCAAAGGTTTCATGAAAAAGATTTTTACTTAGACTTTATCTAAAACAGTATTTACGGTATTCGGCTCTAGTCCAAATAGTAATCTTTAGGGCGGGAAGAGATTAGAAGAATTGGGGGTGGCATACTTCTTGAAACTAGGATTTTCACCCTAGCCTGGCTCGGGCGTATGCCTTCATCCGAAGATTGGAGGGGACATGATTGCCGCATGATCCCTCCGGTTGGATGGTGCCGCTTTCTTCTAAATCTTCTTCCCGCCCTCTAAAAGAGAGGCTTCCAGGTAAACTGGGACTAACTATTTATAGCCTAACAAGCTATTAATTTTTTGTCAACATTATGTTTAAATTCAAAATTTCAAAAAAATCCCCAAAAGAATCCTTAAGAACAGGTGAAATTAAAACTAATCATGGAAAATTTTCTACACCTGCTTTTATGGCTGTGGGAACAAAAGGAACAGTAAAATCCATCACGCCGGAAGAGCTCAAAAAATTAAATTGTGAAATTATTTTAGCCAATACCTATCATTTATATTTAAGACCGGGTGAAAAGCAAATCTCAAAATTTGGTGGTTTGCATAAATTTATGAGATGGTCAGATCCGATTTTAACTGATTCTGGCGGATTTCAAGTGTATAGTCTTGGCCCGATGGTAAAAATCCGCCAAAATGGCGTTGAATTTCGTTCTCATTTGGATGGGTCGCGCCATTTTTTCACCCCTGAAAAAGTCATTCAAATTCAAAGAGATTTAAACGCAGATATTATTATGCCTCTGGATATTTGCTTGCCAGCCACAGATTCTAAAAAGGAGCACAAAAAAGCTGTTGATTTGACTATCGAGTGGGCAAAAAGATCTAAAAAAGAATTGGGAGTTGTTAAAAATCAGACTTTATTTGGAATCATCCAGGGCGGCATAGACCTAAAATTAAGAAAATATTGCGCCAAAAAAATTATTGAAATTGGTTTTGCAGGTTATGCAATTGGCGGATTGGCAGTAGGCGAGTCTAAAAAAGATTTATGGCGAATAGTAAAATTAATGGACAAAATTTTACCAAAAGACAAACCACGTTACTTGATGGGAGTAGGCGAACCAGAAGATTTGATTAAAGCCACCCAATTGGGCATGGATATGTTTGACTGTGTTTTGCCAACCCGTTTAGCCCGCCATGGCGTAGTTTGGACAACTCGAAACTGGAAAGAATTTGGCAAAATCGATTTTAGAAAATCTCAAGCCAAATCAGATCAAAAGCCAATAATGCCCGGCTGTAAATGTCCGGCCTGCAGCCAAAAATTCTCCAAAGCCTATATCAGCCATTTGGTTCGCGAAAAAGAAATCTTAGGCTTAAGACTCTTAACTTTACACAATTTATGGTTTATCCAACAATTAATGCAAAAAATTAGAAGAATTTCCTAAATAGATAAAAAAACTTGCAAAAAATAAAAAAATAAAGTATAATAAAATTGTTATTGGCAGTTATTAAGTGGTTATTTATAGTTATTGATTGTAAAAAACACAACAAATAACAACCAACAACGCGAAGTTAATAACAACAAATGAACAATACCCTCAAAGGAAAAAACAAAAATGGAAAATGGAGAATCATATACTAGACAACCAGAAACCACTCCTCAACCAACCCAAACACCAGAAACAAAAACAGGGGCTGAAAAACCACAAGAACAAACTGAGCAATTATTAGCCCAAATATCTGAACAAGTGGATATTGAAGAAGGACAAACACCGACAGCAGAAATAGATCATAGGGCCCAAGAACCAGATGAAGTTGTCGACCTAACAGTAGCTCCAAAAACTAAACTTTCACCAAAAATTTCTATTCCTGAGGCAAAGGAAAGTTTTCAGCGTCAATTTAAGCAAGATGAAGGGGAAGCGACTCAAAGAGTAATCAATGCTTTAGAACAACTCCAAAAAGCCGCATAAAAACAAAAATCTCTCGACAAAGCTCAGGATAAAGGTAAAAATCCCGACTCAATGTCGGGATCCCGATCACTAATTGTGATAGAAAGGAAAAATCGGGACAAAAATGACAATACCAATTTTAGATAATATCATCCAAACTTTACAAAATATCACCCAAGCCCAAATAACCATTATTATTGCCATAGTTTTTGGGCTTTTTTTGATTTGGTTAATATATTACTTAGTCAAATCCAGCTATGCTGCAAAAATCCAAAATACCCAAGTTTTAAATAGAAAAATGATGCTCGTAAAAGTAACCAAAGTCACCGGTCGAAAGGAAGAAGAAATTAGAGATTCCAGGGAAATGGCGATATTATTTGCCGGCGTAATGGAACAACTATATTCGTCGCTGGCTAGCATCTATTCAGAGGATTTTAAATCTGAATTTTTTGGTCAACCCTGTTTAACTTTTGAAATGGCGACTATTGACGGCGAAATTTGTTTTTATGTAACTTGCCCTAAAAACTTGCAAAGCTTGGTTGAGAAACAGATCCACGGACAATATCCTTCAGCCTCAATTGAAGAAATCCCATATTATAATCCCTTCAAATCAGGCCAAAAAATTGCCGCAGCGCAACTTGAACTTGACAAAAAATTTGTCTATCCAATAAAAACTTATCTTAAATTAGAATCAGATTCCCTATTGTCGATTTCTAATACTTTGTCTAAAATCGGCGCCGAAGATGCGGCCGCCATCCAAATTGCCATTAGGCCAAAAGATAATAAATGGCGAAAAACAGCCGAAGAAGCGATTGGAAAGATTAAAACCGGTCAAAAAAGCGGGGCCGGAGCTTTTCTAAAAGATCTTGGTAAAACCGCCGCAGGCAAACCATTGCAGCCTGGAACAGAACAAAAAACATCACAACCAGAATCTGAAAAACCACTTTCTCCAGCTCAAGAAGCGGAAATTAAGGGTATTCAAGAAAAGATTGCCAAAGTTGGCTTTGACACCCAAATCCGAATTATCACAGCTGCCAAAGAAGAATCTGAAGCCGAAGCCCATTTAAACAATATTATTTCTAGTTTTGCCCAATTCAATAATCCAGAGTTAAATGGATTTAAAAAAATAAAAGACAAAAATAAGGCTAAATTAATTTTAGATTTTATCTTTAGAAAATTTGGCGATCCTCAAAAATCTCAAATTTTAAATACAGAGGAGTTAGCCTCAATTTTTCATTTTCCCAACAAAGGAGTGGAAACGCCAAATATTAAATGGCTTTCAGCCAAAGACGCACCAGCCCCAGCCAATCTACCAGACCAAGGTACCCTGTTGGGGCAATCAATTTATCGCGGCCAAAGAAAACAGGTTAAAATTACAGATGAGGACCGCCGTCGCCATATCTATGCGATTGGAAAAACCGGGACTGGAAAAACTACCTTGTTTGTCTCAATGGCTCTTTCTGATATTAGAGCAGGAAAAGGAGTTTGCTATATCGATCCTCATGGCGATGCGATTAATGAAATTCTACCAAAAATTCCCCGCGAAAGAGCTAATGACGTAATTGTCTTTAATCCGGCCGATACCCAAATACCTTTGGGTTTAAATTTGCTGGAAGCTCAAACGCCCGAGCAAAGAGATTTTATTGTCCAAGAAGCAATCCAAATTTTCTACAAATTATTTGATCCTGAAAAAATTGGCATTGTCGGACCTCAATGGGAACACTGGATGAGAAACGCATCTTTAACTTTAATGGCCGATCCTGAAGGTGGCACTTTAATCGAAATTCCCAGATTATTTGTTGACAAAGAATTTCGTGACAAGAAATTAGCCCATGTCAAAGACCCTCAAGTAAGACAATTTTGGGAAAAACAGATCGCCCAAACCGCAGAGTTTCATAAATCAGAAATGCTGAATTATTTCACCTCAAAATTTGGCCGCTTTATTACCAATGAAATGATGAGAAATATTATTGGCCAAACCAAGTCTGGCTTTGATTTCAGAGAAACAATGGACGAAGGAAAAATTTTATTAATTAATTTGTCAAAAGGAATGATTGGAGAAGTTAATTCTAATTTACTGGGAATGATTTGCGTGGCAAAATTGCAAATGGCGGCCATGAGTCGGGCTGATATTCCCGAAGAGCAACGAAAAGATTTTAATCTGTATGTTGATGAGTTTCAAAACTTTGCCACTGAAAACTTTGCCCAAATTTTATCTGAAGCTAGAAAATATCGCTTGAGTCTTAATTTAACCAATCAATATATCGCCCAATTAGATGAAAGCATAAGAGATGCGATTTTTGGCAATGTGGGCACGATTTTAAGCTTTAGAATTGGTGCTGGAGATGCGGAATTTTTAGCCAAAGAATTCACCCCTGTATTTGATCAAGAAGATTTAATCAACATCGACAAATATCATGCTTATATTAAACTTTTAATTAACGGGGTAGCTTCTAAACCTTTTAGCATGGAAACAATCAAAGATCAAGCACCAGTTTATCCAAAGATGAGACAATATGTTTTTCAACTATCAAGATCAAAATACGGAAAAAATAGAGCCGAAGTTGAAAAGGGGATTTTTGAGAGGGCAAAAATAAAATCCACCTAAAACAAAAAATATCATTCGCCGGGGCAACGCGAGGTGAACAAATGCGAAACAAGGTGAAGTCCCGATCGCAATCGGGAACAAAAACAAAAAACCAGACAGAATTAGAGTCTGCTAAAAAATTAATTGCCTCAGCTGAAACAAATTTAAAACAAGCCAGAGAATTACTGAACAAGGCTCTGGGTGTTAAAGAACCAAATTACAAGAAAGAGGCCGGGAAAATCGCTATCAATCCCGAAGGAAAAGAAATTTTTGGTGTTTTTGATGGTGAAAATATGGTCACCCAAAAAGGAAAAAAATATCCCATCCCGGCAAATTACGCTTCAAAATCAAAATTAGTTTCAGGAGACAAATTAAAATTAATTATCGTGCCAGACGGCAGCTTTATTTATAAACAAATTAAACCCATAAAAAGAAAAAAATTAATAGGGGATTTGGAAATAAAAAAGAATAAATTCATAGTTTCAGCTGATGGCGAGTTTTATCGAGTACTTCCGGCTTCAGTGACTTATTTTAAAGCCAAAGAGGGTGACAAACTAAGCATTGTAGTGCCTGAAAAAGAAAAATCAAAATGGGCCGCAATCGAAGGTATACTGCCAAAAAAAAATAAAAATTAGTCGAATTAGACCAAAACATTTGACAAAAAATATCTAAAATGCTATAATGGAATAAATGTAAGGCGACAAAAAAGTTTCCTTGCAAATTAGATATAGACAGGTAAAGCTATCAAGTAAAACAAACATAAAGGGGCCGGAAAGGAATAAATGGCAAAAGTAAATTTAAGCAAAAAGGTCTTGAAAAACCTCGACTCTCTTAAAGAAAGAGAACAAGAAATTTTAGATTTACGATTTGGTTTATCAGGAAATAGTCCAAAAACACTCCAAGCGATTGGAAAAAAGCATAGTATCACCAGAGAACGAGTAAGGCAAGTTGTAAATCATTGTTTTAAAAAACTAAAAAAAGCCCAAAACAAAACTCTGGAGGAAATTTCTAAAAAAATTGAAATTACAATTAAAGCTGAGGGTAATTTAATCCCTGAACAAAATTTAGCCTCCAAAATCGCCCCCCAAGACAAAGCCCTAAAAACTTTAGGTGCTATTGAAGTTGTCTGCAGAATCAATCCCAAATTGACAAAAATCAAGAAAACCCCAAAAACTCAAGTTTTCTGGGCAACAAAAGATATGAAATTGGTTAACGTTCTAAAAATAAACAAAAGCATAACTCAGGCTTTAAAAAAGATAAAAAAGATTCAAACAGCCGAAGAATTAGCCAAAAAACTAAATCAAAAAGCTAAAAAACTTACATCTGAAACAATCCAATCTACAGCCTTAGGCTCTCATAATATAATTATTACTCCAAAAAATAAAATTGGTTTGGCAAGCTGGCCCGAAATTAATCCCAGAAACACCAAAGATAAAATATTCTACGTATTAAATCGGGCTAAAAAACCGCTCCATTTTTCAGAAATTGCCAGACAAATTGATGAAAAAAAATTTGCCACCAGAAACCCAACCCAAACCACGGTTCATAACGAATTAATTTCAGATAAAAGATTTGTTTTGATTGGTAGGGGAATTTATGCCCTAAAAAAATGGGGATATGAATCTGGCACGGTTTTAGATTTGTTAAAAAGAGAGTTAAGAAAACACCAAAAAGGTTTATCGCGAGATGCAATCTGCCAAAAGATTTTGAAAAAGAGAGTAATTGCCAAAAATACCATTCTAATGAATTTAAATTCAAACAAAAACTTTATAAAAGACAAAAAAGATAACTGGAAGTTAAAAACCAAATAACAGCCATTCGTATTCCCATAAAGAGGGGGAAGACTATGTTTTTAGGATTCGACATCTCAGAAAAAATAATGTTTAATTTCTTTTTAGTCCTGACTTATTTTATTATTTTTGTTGGGATTATTTTTGTTTTATTTATAATCTACAAAACCATCAAAGCTAAAAGACAGCAAAAATGGACTCAGACGCAAAATTATAAATTATTGCTAATCTCTGTACCCAAAGATAATGAAAAATCGCCCTTGGCTGCTGAACAAATGTTCGCTTCTTTGCACGGCATCCATAAAACAATCGTTGAACTCCAAGCAGAAAACGCCATTCAGGAACATTTATCCTTTGAAATTGTCTCTGTTGATAAATACATTAGATTTTATATTTATGTACCAGCGGCATTAAAAGAGTTTGTCGAAGGACAAGTTTATGCCCAATATCCAACTGTCGAGATTCAAGAAATCGAAGATTACACTAAAAGTGTAGAGGAACAAAATTTAGTTTCAGCTTCAACTGAACTATCATTAACCAAGGAAGATTATTTTCCAATTAAAACCTTTCCTAACTTTGAAGTCGATCCTTTGGCTGGCATTACTGGAGCTTTAACTGAAATCGCTCCTGGGGGACAAATTTGGATTCAAACATTGGCTCGACCAGTCTCAGATAATTGGCAGGCTAATGGAATTGCCTATGTTGAAGCAGTCAAAAGCGGCAGGGATTCAGACGGATCCTTGTTAAAACAAATAGGAAAAGGGGCCTTAAAACTTCCTGGTGAATTGGCAAATACATTTTTGCATCCAGAGCCAGTTAATGGACCAGCCAAAAAAGTTGAAGAAAAACCAGAATTACCGGCCCCGATTTCCGCCGGCTTAGAAGGAATTGAAGAAAAAGTAACCAAATTAGGTTTTGAAACTAAAATTAAAATTTTTGTTTGGGCAAAAGATGCAGTTTCTGCCCGAGCCAAACTCCATACCACGGTCGGTGCTTTCAAGCAATTCAACACCACTAATTTGAACGGCTTTGCCTCAGGAACAGTTAAAATTTCTGACAAATCTCAATTAGAAAAATATAAAGCAAGAATTTTTCCAGAATCAAAATATATTTTTAATATTGAAGAATTGGCTTCAATTTTCCACTTACCATCTATTTCAGTGGAAACTCCAAATATTGTCTGGGCAGGTAGCAAAAAAGGTGAATCCCCAGCCAATTTACCAATCAAGGGTTCGGCTCCAGTTACAGATTTAACCCTCTTTGCTAAAACTGATTTTAGAAATGCGGCTACTAAATTTGGCATCAAAACTGATGATCGTCGCCGCCACATTTACACAATCGGAAAAACCGGGACTGGAAAAACTACTATGTTAGAAAATATGGTTATCACTGATATTAGAGAAGGTAAAGGAGTGGCAGTTGTTGACCCGCATGGCGATTTTGTTGACAGAATTTTAGATTTTATCCCCACTGAACGCTTAAAAGATGTTGTCTTATTTAACCCTTCAGATGTTGAAAATCCGGTTGGCTTTAATTTGTTAGAAAATGTCGATCCCGAATTAAAGGGAATTGTCACTTCGGGTTTGGTGGGAATTTTCCAGAAAATTTGGGCTTTTACCTGGGGGCCAAGATTAGAGCATATTTTAAGAAACACAATTCTGGCTTTATTGGATTACCCAGATTCTACAATGTTAGGAATTTTAAAAATGCTATCTGATGATAATTTTAGAAAAAAGGTAATGGAGAAAGTTAAAGATCCAGTTGTTCGCGATTTCTGGCTAACTGAATTTGAAGGTTATAACGACAGATTAAGATCAGAAGCGGTTGCCCCAATTCAAAATAAGGTCGGCCAATTCGTTTCCTCTAAAACAATTCGAAATATTATTGGCCAACCAAAAAGTTCTTTTAATATGCAAGACATTATGGATAACAAGAAAATCCTCTTGATTAATTTGGCAAAAGGAAAAATAGGTGAAGACAACTCAGCTTTGCTAGGGGCAATGATGATTACAAAAATCCAATTAACCTCTATGAGCCGATCTTATATCCCAGAAGAAGAAAGGATTGACTTTTATTTGTATGTTGATGAGTTTCAGAACTTTGCCACTGAATCTTTTGCCACTATTTTCTCTGAAGCTCGAAAATATAAATTAAATATTATTGTTGCCAATCAATACATTACCCAAATGCCAGAAGAGGTTAGGGAAGCTGTTTTTGGCAACGTAGGTACAATTATCTCATTCAGAGTTGGGGCAGCCGATGCACCATTTTTGGCTAAAGAATATATGCCAGTCTTTGAAGAAAACGACTTGGTTAACTTAGATAAATATCATATTTATACCAAAATGGCTATTGATGGCGTTACTAGTCCGGCATTTTCTGCTATTACTCTGCCTCCACCAACTGACACTGAAGGAAATAGGGAAAAAGTGGTCGCCTATTCACAGGAAAAATATGGCCGAAATAGAGAAGAAGTGGAACAAGCGATCGCCAAATGGTCTGAAGAATCTTCAAAACCTCCAACGGGCGAAATAAGAGAAGGAAAACATTGGGAAAAACCTCAAGAAAGCTTCCAAGAAAGGCCAGCGGAAAAAGAAAAAACTGCCCAAAAAGGCCCTTCTGCCATAATTAGAGTGGCAGGCAAAAAATTTGCCGAGTATACTGATCAGCAAGGAGATAAATGGTATCAGGAAATATTAGAGCCGGCAAAAACAGAAATAGAAAAAACAGCAGAGCCAGAGAAGCCGGCTGAAAAATCAGATTTTCCAAAACCGCCTGATTTTTCTAAATTTAAAACCAATGGCAGTGGACCCAAAACTTGACATTTAAATATGCTAAGATAGAAAAAATCCGTATCCGTACTGCAACTTAACAACAAGAGGTGATCAGAATGAAAACCATAACAACCATTTGGAGCCGGATAGTAACTTCTTGGAAAAATTTCATAGAAGACATAGACGAAGCCGCAAAAAATCATCCATCACTAATTCTAAACCAAGACCAACCCCTTGAGATTGCTGTGTCAGAAACTCTTGCAAAATTCATTCCCCAAAAACCCAAATAGTAAGGATGTGCTTCTAATGAAAAAGAAAAAGTTCTGGTTGTTTGTCGCCGGTCTTCTTGCTCTAACAGTACTATTTTGCTTCCTCGCTATTCCTATCTATGTCTGGATTGGGCTCTTCTTGTTGATAACTTTTTTATACGGACTTTGGAAGGAATTTATTTCTCGCTGGCGCAAAAATAAAAAACACTCACCAATCTAATTAGGCTCGTGAGAGAACAAAAACTCAAAAACGAGCCTTTTTTATTTGACTTTTAAAATTTTATGGTATATACTATTAGTGACGGTCGAGAGTACTCGTAAGTTTCTTTCTAAAGTTCTCTTTAGACGAGGCTACCCGAGACTCAAATAAGATAAATTAATTTTAGTCTCAAAAAAGAGACTTTAGGAGAAAAGTGGAAGAGCAAAAAAACAAACTCTATGTGGGTAATCTACCCTACACTATTTCTGACGAACAGCTTGGTGAAGTTTTTGCCGCAATTGGTGAAGTAGAAGAAGCCAAAGTCATCACTGACAAATTTTCAGGACGCTCAAAAGGCTTCGGTTTTGTCACTATGAAAGACGAAAAAGAAGCTGAAAAAGCAGTCAAGGAAATGAACGACAAAGAAATCGAAGGCAGAAAAGTAGTAGTAAATGTTGCCCGCCCAATGCGCGAACGAAGAGAATAACAACAATTAGCTTTTTGTCGCGATATTAAAACTCTCCGCCTGAGGCGGAGAGTTTTATTTAAAAACTGGATTATTTTTCAAAAATCGTTATAATTATATTGAAGCCAGTTTACTAAAGGAGTTTAGTTATGGAATGCAAAATTAAAGAAAATTCAAAAGACTGTCCCTGTACTTATTCTGGTTGCGACAAAAAAGGAAAGTGCTGTGATTGTATAAAATATCATTTATCTCGTGATGAATTGCCTGCCTGTTGTTTCTCGGCTGAAGCAGAAAAAACTTATGATCGGACATTTGAAAATTTCGCCAAAGATAAAAATATTAAATAATGAAGGAGGAAATATGGGGGAGTTGGGACAAGCCCCAGAACAAGAATCAGAACAAACACCAGAAACTGAAACAACTTCAGATTGGCCAACTGAAAAGGCAGAAGAATTAGCAAGTTTAAGGCGCCAACAATTCGGTGGAGAGCTTACAGAAAAACATAGTCAAAGAATAGTTGAACTACAAAACGAACAACAAAGAAACCTAACGGAATCAGAACTGAAAGAATTAACTCAACTAAGACAGAAGCAATTTGATCCCAAGCAAGCTCCAGACTGGACAGATAAAGATGCTAAAAGAACACAAGAACTTACAGCCAAACAAGAAGCTGCTGGAAGGAAAAAAGCAGCATAACAAAAAATGAAACTACCAATTATTCAAACAAAAGATTTTACCCTAAGACCTTATAAAAAAGAAGATACCAAATCTTTGGCTAAAAATATTAATAATAAGAAAATTTACGAAAATACTCTCAACATTCCTTACCCCTATACTTTAAAAGACGCCCAGGAATGGATAGACGAAAATCTCAAAGAATTAAAAAAGAAAAATCCCTCCAAGATAAATTTTGTTATTGATCTTGATGGGGAAACTTCGGGAGCAATAGGTTTTCACGAAATCAAACCGCACAAAGCAGAACTTAGTTATTGGCTGGCGGAAAAATACTGGAATAGAGGAATTATGACTCAAGCTGTCAAGCTATCAACAAAGTTTGGCTTCCAAGGTTTAGGGTTAAAAAGAATTTATGTATTCGCTTTTCTTTTTAATAAAGCTTCACAAAGAGTGCTTGAAAAAACAGGTTTTAAAAAAGAGGGGATTTTGAAAAATAATGTTATTAAAGACGGAAAAATAATGGATGATTATTTGTATGCCAAAATTAAAAAAGAATAACAAAAGGAGAAAAATGTTGAACGGAGCGAAATCCCGATCGCAATCGGGAACAAACAACGAATTCAATCAAGACAATACCCCTTGTGAATATTCCAAAATCACCGAAAATATTTTTATTGGCACTAACAAATGCTGCCAATCCAAATTCGCCGAGGAATTAGTTAGAGAAGGAATCACCGCTGATATATCTTTGGAGGCAGAAAGAGTTGATACCCCTTTTGGAGCTGATTTTTTTGTCTGGATTCCAGTCAAGGACAAAACCCCTCCCACCAAAGATGAATTTAAGCTCGGAGTTTGGGTTTTAGATGGCTTGATTAAAATGAATAGAAAAGTCTATGTCCACTGCTGGTTGGGTCATGGCCGCTCACCAGCAATGGTCGCCGCCTATTTTATTTCAAAGGGAATGACAACCGAAAAAGCGATTGAAAAAATCAAAAAAAAGCGACCATCAATCATTTTAGAAAAAAATCAAATAAAAGCCCTAAAAGAATTTGAAAATACTATTAAATAAAATGTAGTATAATAAAAAAGGAGGGGAAAATGTTGAGCGAAGTTGAGCAAAAGCGAAATCCAGATTCTATCGGGGCGAAATCCCGATCAGAATCGGGAGAAGAAGAAAGCAACAGATCTAAGCAAAAATCAAGAATAATCTGGTGGATTTTTGCAATTTTGCTTATTTTAATTTTAGGCGTTCTGGCTTGGTTTTGGTGGCAGTTTTATTTTGACAAAAGCTTAGAACCTACACCTATTGTTATCTTGCCCAAAACCGAAGAAGAAGCAGAAACTGAAGAACCCGCCACAACTGGTTGCGAAACCGGCTGGACTACTTATACCGAAGAAGCAATCGGCTATACTCTGTGCTACCCTTCAGATTGGCTTTTAAAAGAAACTGATCAGGTCTCAGAAACAATCGGCGAACCGGTAAAGTTTATCACCATTGATACGCCAGATGAAAATTACTTTTTGCTTTTTGGCTTGAAAAGACCAACCGACACATTTAGAACTAATGATCGAACAGGAGTTGGAACAGGAGAACTTGTCCCAAAGTCTGAAAGAGCTTTTGAGCTTTTAGGTGTCACTGTCACGCCCGAAGCTTTAGTCTATGAAGGTAAAATTCGAGAATATTTCTACAACCAACCCGAGGGAACAACAAGTATTTGTAATTGCGAATTTACAGCTTTTTTCACTCCCTCTGCCAGCCATCCTGATTATGATGCAGCTGATATGACCGACTTAGGATATGTCATCACAGCTGAAAAAATCTTAAAATCAGTGGAGTGGACGAGTTAATAAGAGAAAAAATGTCTAAAAAAGCGCTCATCATTATTATTGCCGCAGCGGTGGTTTTGCTTATAGGCTTAAGTATTGGTGGTTATTATACCTTCAAATATCTCGGAGCTCAATGGGGAGGCGAAGAACCTTTACCTGAACCCACAGAAAACGGCCAAACCCAAACCCAACAAGATTACCCCTATACTTTAGTCGCCCATACAGGCCAAGTTTTTGGCGCCAAAGTTCCTCAGAGTTGGAATATTACCGATAATGAAAGCGGCATAGATATTGTCGATTCTTCAGATCCAAATACTGGCGCAGCCGGAGCTATTGCTGTTGGCTGGTTTGGCTCACAAACACCTGATGGGTTTATTGATTTTATGCTTGAGGCGATTGGTGCCACCTCAGTCAACTATGAATCAGAATCTGATCAGGAAGAGATCACAGACCCAACTTCTGGTCTAAAATGGGTGATGAAAACCAAAATTTTTACTTTTACAAACTCATCAGGTCAACTGATAAAAGCCAAAGCTTCAGCCGGAGTCTTGAATGGCTATGGCCAATTTTGTGGAATGATTGTAGCTTTTCAAGCCACGCCTGAAAAATGGGATCTGTGGGCGCCAACCTTAGAAAGAATCGCCAGATCAATAATGATTATCAATCCTTCAAAAGCAGGCGGTATTGATAAAGTTAGATTGCCAACCGCAGCAGGTTTGGCAAATGATTCATCGCCCTTAATGGAATCTTGGGCATATCGAAATCGGGTGGAGGATCGGGCTTCGCATGAATGGTCAGATGCAATGATGGGCCAAGAATCTGATCTGTATTCACCATCAACCGGACAAAGTTATACCAGACCTTTAAACGATTATGATCCAACTGTTGGCGGCTACCACAATCCTGACAATTCCTCTGAAATTTTAGTCGATCCTTATGAATAGATAAAAAATTTAATTTGTAATTTTAAACTGCTCTGAGACGGGCTTTTTTCTTTTGAACCCAAAAGTGGTATAATTGAAGTGAAAGTAGGAGGTAAAAATGGATACAACAAAAAACATACCTACCAAAAACCCTCTCAAATCTAAAATAACTCAAGGAGTCGTCTTAATATTGGCGATTTTTTTGTTTTCTTTTTTTGGGACATCCTTTTTTATTACGGATGATGTAATAGCGCAAGAATACACTCCAGTAACTAAGATCGAGGGAAGTGGAGACAAAACTACAGAAACTTTCAATATAAAAAGCGATAAGTGGCGAATAAATTGGAGCATTGTCCCAACAAATGAATACGCAGTTTTTGGATTTTATGTTTATGAAGAGGGCGATGAATTCTCAGTAGAAAGTGTTATGGCTGGGGAGCAAAACAGCGATACCACTATTATTAGAGAGGGCCCAGGTAAATTTTATATCAAAGTTAGTGCAGCTAATCTAAAATCCTGGATATTAAATATTGAAGAAGGACCTCCCCCAAGCCCCATCATCCCAAAAAGAGACCAAGAAGGATGATGATGGATGTTTTATAGCTACAGCTGTTTATGGAACACCGTATGGAGATAAGCTTGATACATTAAGAGAATTTAGAGACCAAAAATTATTAACCAATGAAGCAGGAACTCAGTTTGTAAATTATTACTACCAATATAGCCCTCCAGTGGCAAAGTTTATTGCTAATAAACCAATTTTAAAATATTACATTCAAGAGTTTTATATCGACCCAATAGTCTAGGCAATTAAATAATTTAAAAGAACAGAGATAAATATGGAAATTAAGTGTCCAAATTGTAAATATCAAGGTGAAGTTAATAAAAAAACTCCAGGACATTTTTGCTTAGAGGTTTTGTTGTGGATAGTTTTTTTTCCTGTTGGAATTATCTATTCAGTTTGGCGATTAACCCAAAAGGGTTATTATTGCCCTAGATGCGATTTTAAAAATGTAATAAAACTAGGCTATAATTATCAAGAATACAAAACCAATATAAAATCCGACAATATAAAAAGTAAGGAAAATACAAAACCAAAAAATAAGAAGGGTAAAAAATGAAATCTGGAACTAAAGCTTTACTAATTGTTATAGGGGTAATAGTTGTAATTTTTATTATTGTGGGAATTGCTGGTGGAGGTGGTGAAAAAGCAACAACTTCAGAACAGCCTATACAGGAAGAGGAGACCGAGACGCCCCGACAGGAAGAGTCAAGTAAAAAAGAGGTGGAATACAGAATTATTGAGGAAGATGATGTATCTTATGCTGGTTGCAAAAGACTAGCAATAAGAATTGTTGTGCCTGATAATTCAGATAAAGAAAATGTGGAATACACAATGGAGATGATTATTGAGGGCAAAAAATCAAAATGGGACGATATTACTGTTTGGGCTTGGAAATATAGTGAGGAGAAGCAGGTCGGCAAGATTATTGCCACTATGGGACAAAAAGAGTATTCAACCTGTCAATAAAAAAAGAGGAAAGATGAAAAAAAATCTTCAAAATCTAAAAAAAATAATTCTAATAATATCTTTGATTGTCTTAGTTGGGCTTATTTTTGTAGCTTTACTCTCTTATCTTAATCCGAGTTCAAAATATGGTTATAGAACTTTATTTATTGATAATACAAGTCATTATTATCAAAAAGATATGCCTTTCAAATATGGGAATTATGAATTTACTCTTAGTCCCACAATGAAAAGCTTAGGTCAGAAAGAAAATTGTCGCTTAGTAGCGACAAATGCGGCAAACAATCCTGTACTCCCGTGGAAGTCCCACCCCTGGAATCCCTCTTGGCTTACGCAACAACAATATTGGCAGCGGCATTATGACAATGTGTTAACTGCTTGTGAACTAGAGAATAAAGAAAAAGATGAGAAAGAGCTTTTAGACATCCAGATGAATGTAAAAAATATATCCAGAACGATAAAAAGTATTAAAAGAGATTATTTTAAAATCGAGATTGATGGTAAGGTTCTAGATAATAATAAAAACGTAGATTTCTATCTGAAAGACAATATTGGCCCGAACGAAAATTCAAACAATGCTTTGAATACAAAAGTGAACAAAAATCAAAAAGAAATTGAAGTCTTAATTACTCTGCCAAACAGAGCAACGCAAATAATCAAAATTGATTAGTCCCAAAGTTATGCTTGGAGAAAAAGAAAGTAATTATCAAAGTTGTCTACGTAGAGGGTGTCTACAAAAATGAAAAAAATCTTTCAAACACTCAAAACTAAACGATGGATAATTGCTTTATGTTTAATTATTATTGCCAGTCTTGCCGTTGGAAGATGGCAGTTTTTAAGATACAAAGACGAGAAATCTACCCAACCCACTACTGAACAGGCTGAGGAGATAAAACCAGAAGTTAAGGGCGAAGAAACAACTATCTCGGAGGAAGGAACTACTCCCGAAGCGACTACTCCCTCATCTGAACCTAAATCTTCTCAACAAGCCGCACCGCAATTTAATTCTGATTCAAACCAACCACAACCCTCAAACCCTCCCAACGATGATGCCTATAAAAAATGGTGCGAAAATTCAAAGGCTGAACAAAGAAAGTATTTAAAAACGACTTATGATTATAAAATTTATCAAGAAAATCGTAGATTTGAGAAAGAATTAGATAATATAAAGGGTGAATATGAAAAAAGAGGAGGTTTAGGTTCTGGCTTGTATTTAAAGGCAGTAAGAGAAGCAACAGAACGGCACAATTGGAATTTAGAATCAATTGACGCTTGGTATCAATTAGAATTATGGAAAATTGAAGATTCGTGTTAAGGAGCCAACTAGAAAAGAAGAAAAAATGAAAGATAAAATAAATAAACAAAATTTATCCCCACTTTGTCAAGACTTCGAGGGATAAACCAGAAGTCGAGAAAAATTTAATTAAAATAAACCTAAATAATAATACATTTGGTGCTATTGACAAGAATTTTTTGATGCTATATCCTTAAATTAAGGAGGAAAATTGAATTTAACACCAAAACAACAACAAACATTAGAAATTATAGCACAATACTGGAATGAAAATGGCTTCGCTCCAGCTATAGCAGATATTCGTGATGAATTGGGGTTAAGCCGGAATTCTAATGGTACTGTAATTTTTAGAATTAATAGCTTAGAAAAAAACGACCTCATTAGCCGTAATAAGAACATTGCGCGTTCAATAAAATTGACAGAATTAGGCAAAAAGTATCTATTTAATTCTCAAGGTAAAATATTAAAAACTTCCTCGACAGCTTTAGATTCAGATTTTAAAACAAATGAAACAAATGCCCAAATATTAAATTATACAAAGAAAGGAAGAATATGAGCTTAGGAATTAATGCTACAACCCCCGAAGGTATTGTTCTGGCTGCTGACAGTCGTCAGTCGTATCGAAATCAAAAAGGGATGGTCAGAATTGGTTCGGATTCCGCTTCTAAGATTTTTAAAATAAACAATCGAACTGGATTAATTGTTGCTGGGCTCGCGTTTTTACCAGAAGCTGGGATACCAAAGAATATTGGTAATTTTATCGAGGAATTTAAAGAAAAAACTAATATAGAAAAATTTGAACTAAAAGAAATTGCTAAAAAATTAGGAGAATTTTTCAAAAAAAAATATCCCTACAAAAAACAATTAGAAAAACTACCCAAACAAATTGAAATTGATTTAAAAAATAAAGGATGTGAAATTTTGGAAATAAATGAAGAAAAATACCATGTTAAATTTAAATTTAAAGATCCGAGTGGTGTTACCAGAGATGGTATTGCTGAAATTGAAAAGCTTCAATTCATTCTGGCAGGTTATAATTCTGACGGAACCCATCAAGTTTATATGATTTACATTCCAGGTAACAAACCCGAGGAAAAAAGATCTAGCCATATAAAAAGCAAAGAATATGGAGCTAGCTGGATTGGCCAAACAGATGTTGTTTCAAGAATTGTATTAGGCTTCGATGGAAGAATGGGAAACCTTCCATTCATTCAACAAGTTGGAAATCAAATTGGTCATAATATAATTAAAAAACAATTGAGATCCCTTGAATACATTATCCAATGGGGGACAATGACGTTACAAGATGCCATTGATTTCAGTGAACTAGCCATTGAAACCACAATAGCCATTCAAAGATTTTCTGACGGTATAGTGGGTGAACCTGGCGATATGCCAGGCGTTGGTGGACCAATCGATATCGCAGTTATTACCCATAAAAAGGGATTTGTTTGGGTGAATAAAAAGAACTTAAAAATTGACGACAAAGAAATCGATCTTGACCAATTTGAAGATTTGAAAACATCAAAAAGAAAAAACAAAAATAACTCGCGGAAAAATTGAGGTGAGATATGAAAATTATTAAAAATCCTTGGTTCGTAACAGTAGCAGGCGGGATAATCGCTGGTATTATAATTTACCTAATAAATCCTAGCTACTTGTTCAGCTTTATAAAATGGTGGCCGAGCGGCTGGCTTACATTAATAGCTGTACTATTTGCCATTATTTTAATTTCCAATAAAAAATTAAGAGCATTGATTTTAGCCAGAAAGTTCGGACCCAAATCAAGAGGAAAACTATTAATATCAGGCAACAAGGTCTATCTGATTTTAAATAACACTAGAAGGTGGATAAAGAATCAAGATACTCTTTATGAATTGGGTTACGATTTTGATCAAGTTCAGCGAACAGACAGAAAAGAATTAGATAAGTATAGGGAAGAAAAACCAATTTCAATTTATTTTTGGGAATGAGAGATAAATATAATATTATATGCCATTTAAAACGACCTTAAAAAAAAGAAATTAATAATTTATCGCAAATCCGCGATTCCCTTTTACCAAAATTAATGACCAGAAAAGTGAGAGTGAGATGACATCAAATCAAGTCATTCAAAGCTTACAATCTGAAATAAGCAAAAAAGATACTTATATTGAATTATTAGAAAAAGTAAATCAACAAATTTCTTACACATGGATTCCCGCGATGGTAGTAATCGCTTCTTTGACTTTGTTGTTTGCAGTCGGAGCAATTGTGGTAGGGATTGTTATTTATCGCCAAGGCAGGGATTATAAAAATAAATTAGAAAAGAATGCTATAGCTTTTAATAAAAAAGCTGAAAGTCTTTTAGCTATAGAAATGAAAAACAGAAAAAAACAAATCGAAAAAACAATGACTAAGTTTAATAAATTACTAAAGAAATTTGAATCTAGGCATCAAGAACTAGAAAAAAAGAAGCCAAAAACAGGCGAGGATATGAAAGATTTCAAAAAAGAAATCAGAGAAGAAATGGAAAAATTAAGACAAGAAAAAGAAAATATCACGAAATCTTCTGGTCTGGAGGCCTCTTCTACACTTAATATTCTTCCAACTTCACCTTTTTCTAACCAGGTTTTTCAATCGAGATGTCTGCAATGTGGCAAACCACTACCGCCCGGATTGTCGTTAAATTTCTGCGAAAATTGTCTATCTGGAACATCCGACCTAATTAAATAAAAACTAACCCAGAAAATTTAATCCTTCGTAAATTCATTGAGGCAAACCTCTCGAATTTACTCAGGACAAGTTGAGAAAGCCGCGCCGCGCATTTCAAGCGCAGGCGGGCAAGGAAAATAAAATGATTAAAAATATACAAAATAGGGATCCGCTTCTTGAAACTTCAGGTAAAATAATAGGATTTTATGAAAGGGAGTTTTATGTTTTTTCAAATTTTTCTAGTTTTGCTGTAAAATGGAAAGGCAGAAAATGGCCAACATCAGAACATGCATATCAGGCAGCAAAATTTTTTAAAACTAACCCTAAAATTGCGGATCAAATATTTAAATCTATGTCTGTTCATGAAGCTAAAAAAATCGTTGAGAAAAATTCAGAAAAAGTTCCAGTTGACTGGAATACAAAAAAAGTAAAAATTATGTTTGATATTTGTCGACATAAACTTCAACAAAATCTTTATGTTAAGAAGAAATTGTTACAGACCAAAAAGAAGCTAATTGTTGAAGATTCCCCAAAAGATGATTTTTGGGGTTGGGGCAAAAATCGGAAGGGAAGAAATGAGCTTGGAAAAATCTGGATGAAACTACGCGATGAAATTATGAAAAAATAAAATAAGAACCTTCCCGATGATACATCGGGAAGAACCTTGTTACGTGCTGCAGCTACTCTCCTTCGGGGCTGCGGTTCTCCGATTATCATCGGAATCACCTTGCAAGCGATGTAATAACCCAGAAAATTTAATCGAGAAATAAAAATGAAAATAGATTTGATCAATCAATTTAAAGAAAAACTTTTGGAACTATATTATATCCAATCGATAATATCTGTTTTAAATTGGGATGAAAGTGTTTATATGCCCAAAAAGGGGGCTACCCTAAGGGCTTCTACGGTTGCTTATTTAACTGGATTATTACATGAGAAATTTCTTTCCAAGGACCTTGAGAGAATGTTAAAAGAATTAAAAAATCAATTAAAAGAGAATAAATTAAATCCTAAAAATTCTGCAATTATTAGAGAAATATGGCGTGAATTTGAAAGAGAAAAGAAATTACCTCTAGAATTTGTCAAAGAATTAGCCGAAACCCGTTCTAAGGCGCAGCATATTTGGATAAAGGCGAGGGAGAAATCAGATTTTAAAATATTTTTACCTTATTTAAAAAAAGTAATAAATCTCAAAAGACAAGAAGCAAAATATGTCGGGTACAAAGATTCTCCTTATGATGCTTTACTTGATATCTATGAACCTTACATGACGACAAAAGAGGTCTATATAATCTTGGAGGAGTTAAAAGATTTTCTTATTCCTTTCATTGAAAAAATAAAAAAGTCAAAGATTAGAATTAAACCCGAAATTTTAAAAGATAATTTCCTAATTGAAAAACAAGAAAAGTTCAATAAAATTTTGGCAGAAAAAATTGGATTCGACTTTGAGGCAGGAAGATTAGATGTCAGCCCTCATCCTCTAACTACGCATTTTCATCCTCAAGATGTCCGGATGACTACTAGATACGATAAAGGTGATCTTTTTTATTCGATCGGAAGCACTATTCACGAGACTGGTCACGCCTTGTATGGTCAAGGAATTCTTACGGAAAATTTTGGGACTCCTTTAGGTGACTCAGCTTCTGTGGGCATACACGAATCTCAATCAAGAATTTGGGAAAACATTATCGGTAGAAGTAAACCATTTTGGAGTTATTTTTACCCCATATTACAAGAGAAATTCCCCAAACCTTTTTCAAAAATAAAATTCGACGATTTTTATAAAGCAATAAATTATGTTAAGCCATCTCTAATTAGAACCGAAGCTGATGAAGTAACATATAATCTTCATATTATTTTGCGTTTTGAAATTGAGAAAGAATTGGTTGAAGGCACAATAAAAGCTGAAGATTTGCCCAAAATTTGGAATGCTAAAATGAAAGAATATTTAGGCGTTGATGTGCCTAATGATGCCGAGGGCATTCTGCAAGATATTCATTGGTCCTTGGGTTTGATGGGGTATTTTCCAGCATATACTCTTGGTAATCTATATTCTGCCCAATTTTATTCTGCCGCAAAAAGGGATATTTTAAATCTAGAAAACAAAATTTCAAAAGGGCAATTTCATCATCTTAGAGAATGGCTAAGAAAAAATATTCATATTCATGGAAAATTTTATCCTGCCGAAAAATTGGTAAAAAAAGTGACAGGCGAAAAGCTTAACAATAAATACTTTATTGATTATATTAAAAATAAATATTCAGATATTTATAATTTATCTATTGCTAAAAACAAAAAATAGCCCAGAAAATTTAATCCTGAGTAAATTCTTCGAGCAAAGCTCTCAAATTTACTCAGGACAAGTCGAGAAAATATGAAAATAGAAATCGACCAGAGCGGGAAAATTGAAAGAACAAATAGGTTGACTGTAATTACTTATTCTAATAAAATTAATAGATCCGTTTTGATAACCGCTAAAGATAAAAAGTCGATTCAATCAATTTTTAGAAAAATAAATCAACCAAGAGTTTTTATTTCTAAAGTTTTTGCCTCTGCAATTTATTTTTTAATCAAGAAAGATTTTAGAAAAATTGATACAATAATTATTGATAAAGAATATCCGGGGCATGAAAAATATATCAAGAGATTAATCATTGAAATTCTAGAAAAGAATAAGTTAAATCCGGATAGAGTTTAAATATCTTTCCGTCAAATTGGTAAAAAATCTAAAGCACATGATGTCGCTTATAAAGCATATAAAAAGAAAAGAGCAGACGAGAAACTTTCTGCTAAACAACTATTAAAAATCATCTTGGAATAAAAGAGAGATCGATGGCCACTTAAACGCCGAATGGATACGGCGAATCGGTAGCCTCCCGATCTCACATCCAATATATCAAATCAAAATAATCTTGTCAATACCTAAACTGTGGACAACCCAACCCTCGGAAAAATTGCACCAAAAATAACCCAGAAAATTTAATCGAAATTTAAATAAAAAAAATAAAAATTGTTGAGGAATAGGAAAGTCATGTTTTTAATCAAATATAAATTAAGGCATAGCAATATTCACGGAATCGGACTTTTTACTGATGAAGATATTGCAAAAGGAACTCGGATTTATAAACATTCTCCCAAACTGGATTTGCAAATAACAAAAAGGCAATTTGACAAACTTAAATCGGGAGAGCAAAGAATTATTAAACATTACGGCTACATTGATAAAAACAGCGGCTTATACCGCTTAGATCATGATGATGTTCGTTTTATAAATCACTCAGATAATCCAAATATTGGGTTAAAGGATGGAATTATTATAGCTTTAAAAGATATTAACAAGGGTGAAGAATTGATTCAAAATTATAAAGAATTTTCAGAAGATTCTCTTTTTATTTAAATAAAAAGAGAATAAAACAGCAGAAAAATAACCCAGAAAATCAAATCAAAAATCCCAAACCAACTAAAAATGTGATATTATGTAATTAAGTACTATAATTAAAACAAGGAGGGAAATGCACAATAATCCTTCACAAAATTATCCATCGCCACGATCTCGACAAACATCGCGACCAAAAAGAAAAGACAAAACGCCGGTGATAATCTGTACTATTTTAACTGTTTTCGCTTTATTGACTTTGGTTTTGGGATTTGTTTTTAAAAATCCCTATTTTATTATTGCTGGAATTGTTCCGGCTGCCCTCTATGAAGCCTGGCGGACAGAAGGATTTTTCACCAAAGCAGCCTCTGTGGGAATTGTTATTTTAGTTGTCTTGGAAATTTTAGCCATTCTAAATGTTTTCACCATCAATTTAGCCCAAACCCTGCAAGAAGAGGAAGCTTATGTCTATGGATATTATATTCAATTGGGCGATATTAAGTTTGTCTTTCCGGCCGCGGCCGTGGTTTTGTCAATTATTTTAGTCTATTATACCTATGGTAAATACACCAAATGGTTGTCAATTCTGCTTTTAATCAGCTCAATCGGCCTACTATATTTGGTTAACAAACCGGGTTTGCTGGAAATTATTAGAAACTTTATCTAAATAACAAAAAAAAAGGGGGGGGAATGTCAACCTGGCTTAAAGTTTTAATTGTAATTTTGGTTTTAGCTATTTTAGGAGTGGGCGGGTATTTTGTCTGGAAAAATTATTTTAGTCAAAAAGAAACGGCTCAACCTGTCACCCAAGAAAAATTAGAATTAGATCCTCAAAAAGCTGCCACCCATTTGTCAAAAGTGGCCGAGACCAAAAACGCTTATTGGATGCGGGGCGGCTTTGATTTATTCTGGAATGAAATTGAACCTGAAAAAGGCGAGTTTGATTGGTCATCTACAGACAAAAAAGTCAAAGCACTCAATAAAAACCAAGTCTATGTAATTCCAATTGTCAAACCATTTGCTAATTGGGATCAAGACACTTGCCATCCTGAAAAAAAATACGAAGCAGACTATGATCCTCAGAAAGGCGGAAAAGTAAAAGTCGGCGCGCCATGCGATATGATAGCTTATGCTGAATTTTTAGAAAAGGCGATTGAGCGCTATGACGGCGACGGTCAAGACGATATGCCGGGCCTAACTATCCCGGTTAAATACTGGGAAATTATGAATGAACCTTCAATGCAAGGTGGAACCACTGGCGGAGTGGGGGAGGAATTAAAATTCTTTGTCGGCACCTCGCAAGAATATTTTGAGATCCTTAAAACATCTTATCAAACAATCAAAAAAGCCGACTCCGAAGCTAAGGTTTTACCTGCTGGCATGGCAGGAATGCAACAAAACTTCCAAGATTTTTGGAAACCAATTTTTGCTGCTGGCGCAGGCGATTATTTTGACATCGCCAATATCCACACCATCAACACTGATGAAAAAAGAGAAGATTTATATATTATTAAATTTAAAAAATTCTTAGAGCAATATGGGTTAGAGGACAAACCGATTTTTGTCACTGAATTGCAATATGGAGAATTAACCGAACCCCCTGAAGATTTAGCTGGACTTGAAAAATTAATAGTAAAAAGTTCTGTCTTTGGTTTAGCCATGGGCGCTGATAAATTATTCTATATTGAAAATTGGCTTTTCTGGCAAGAAGGTGGCTTCACAATACAAGATGAAAAAAAAGATGAAAAAGAAGATGAAAAAGACAAAGAAAAAGAAGATATTCACAAAGTAAGCCCTGAAGCTCTTGAAAGCTCAACTCACAAAGTTTACCTTAATTTAGTCGATAAAATCAACAACTTTGACAAAATAGAAAAAATCAAAGAAGAATATGTAGAAAATGCTTCAGATTTTGATGGCGCCACTTGTACCCTTGGCCAATACAAATTTATTTCTGGTTCAAATGCGGTTTATGTTTTGTGGGGTGAGGCAGAAGTACCCACAGAAATTACAGGCAAAATTAAAGTGACTGATATTTATGGGGATTCACAACAGATACAAGCTGAAAATTTAACCTTAGACGACCAACCAGTTTTTGTAGAAATATTGTAAATTATAAAGACTTGACCCCGCCACCATACTTATTTCGCGCCGCCCCGACGTATCGTCGAGAGCGTTCGCGAATTGCGTAGGTGCGGGGTCTGCGCCCTGAACCGATTTATCTGGTTCAGGACTTGACAAAATATGTTACAATAAAATTGTTAATGAATTCTTTTATAAAAAGGAGGGGGATGTTGAGCTACGCGAAATCCCGACAAGTGTCGGGAAAAAAAATCAATAAAGCCCTAATCCTTATTTTAGGATTATTTCTATGTATGGGCTTTTTATTTTATCCCCAAAAAGCCAAAGCTTACTCCTGGACCCAGGTAAATGATGATGGTTTTGGCGTTGCTGCCAACTGGGGGGCAATCAGGCTCCATGTTTATAATGGTTACATCTATGCTGGAACAGGTAATGATAATGGCGCCTATATTTACCGTTCATCTGATGGCACCACTTGGGAAACAATCACCAACGATGGCTTTGGCGATGTTGCCAATGACGAGTTCCATGCCTTTGCTAATTTCGGAAGTTATATCTATGCTTCTACTCTAAAAATGGTGGCTGGAGCAGGTGAGGTTTGGCGTTCTCAGACAGGAGCTACTGGAACCTGGGCGCAAGTCAGCACCGACGGCTTTGGAGATGCTAATAATACTGGAATGAGAGCTATGACTGTTTTTGGTAATTATTTATACGCCGGGACGGAAAATTTAACAACAGGTACTGAACTCTGGCGCTCCGCAACCGGCGACACTGGTGATTGGACACAAGCCAACACCGATGCTTTTGGCGCAGCCGACTCTGATCTTCGAGCTCTAAAAGTATATAATAACCAATTATACGCAGGGACTCAGGCGGTAAATGGCGCCAGAATACTCAGATCTTCTGACGGGACCACTTGGACGCCTATTGTCACTGGTGGCTTTGACGGCACAGACAATACCAATGTTTTATTCTTAGAAGAATTTGGAAACTATTTATATGCTGGTACAATTAATGCTACCACTGGCGCAGAAATGTGGCGCTCCGCAACTGGAAATTCCGGCACTTGGTCAAGAGTAGTTAATACAGGCTTTGGAACTGCTACCAACACTTGGATCAGCTACCAAGGTGCGGTAGTTAATAATATCTTCTGGGCAGGGACGAGAAAAGCTGGTGGGGGAGGAGCAGCTCAATTATATTATTCAACTAACGGCACCACCTGGACCCAAGAAGGAACTGATGGCTTTGGTGATGCTAATAATTATGCTCTTTTTGCCATCACTTTCAAGGAAATGCTTTATATTGCTTTTTCTAATGCCACTTCCGGAGCCGAGGTCTGGCGTACTGGAGATTTAGCCACCCTTTCACTTCTACCTGATTCACTGCCTTCTGGTACTGTCGGCACTCCTTATAGTCAAACTCTACAAACTGTTTCTGGTACCTCTCCTTGTACTTTCTCAGATGATGGCTTTTTGCCACCCGGATTGAGCTTGTCTTCTGACGGAGTTTTATCTGGAACGCCTACCCAAGAAGGCACATATACTTTCTCAGTGACTGTCACTGATTCTGGAACGCCGGCTCAAACATATTCTAAAACTTATACATTGGTGATCTCGGGAATTCTACCCGAAACAGGCTCTGCTGGCATTAATCAAAATTACAACTGGCCTTTGATTGGAGGTGTTGCGTGGTTCGCTTTAAGTTTATCAGCTCTCTTTTTCCTGAAAAGACTGAAAGTAAAAGATTTACAATAATCCTTGTCAGTTTTGCTTTAGTCCTAATCGCGGCTGTAATCTTTGGTTTTTACAGCCTTTATTTGTATTTAAATAATCTATCCTTTGATTCTCCTGCTACACAAAATCAACAACAAGAAGAAAGGCTTGCAGCTGAGATTAAGCAATTTGGGATTAAAATTGAAAAAATTGATGTTTTGGTACCAGTAATAAAAGATGTTGATGGCACTGACAAAACGGTTTACAACAAAGAATTAGAAAAGGGGGTGGCGCATTATAAGGAAACGGCTTTGCCGGGCCAGGGATCTAATATTTTTATTTTTGGACATTCCAGCTTAGCTTTTGGAACAGGCGAGTATGCGGAAATTTTTGCCAGATTAGACGAGTTAGAAGCAGATGATAAAATTACAATTTATTACCAGGATAAAGAATACGATTATTATATTTTTGAAAAAAGGGCGATTGAAAAAACCGAAGTATCGGTTTTGCTGCCAACCGAAAAAGAACAGCTAACTTTAATGACTTGTTGGCCAATCGGCTCAAACGCCAGAAGATTGATCATCAAAGCTGAACCAAAAGAAGAACAGCCTTCAAAAATTAGTGCTATTTCATTGACTTATTGACTTTTTAATTTTGATATAGTAAAATAACTACAACGTATAAAAAGCAACTTAACAACACGCGAAAGAGGTGACTGAAAATGCTGTCTTTTCTAGAAAAACCTTCAGAAAGATATAGTATTGCGGGTCTAATTTTGCTCTCGGTAGGTATGATTGCCTGCGCAATGGTTATGGGTTATCTGGCTTCTCTTCCAATTTTGGCTCATCTTCCTTTTGGGCAAGGAAAAACGAATTGGACGGCTATAATCGTGTTTTTTTCTTCGATAACTTCAATGGCAATCGGAATATGGTGTGCCCGAAAAAGCGTAAAACTCGAACAACAAGAATTAGGAGCCTACACGGAAAAATCATAAAAAGAGAGGTGAGTGAAAATGTCTGGAAGAACAATAATGGAAAGATATAACCGGTTTTTCGCAAATCTGTTAATAACTATTTGCATTTTGGGTATTGTTGTGGGAGTTTGTCTTTTGCCCGGGAGTCCATTTGTTTCTATGTCAACTAATGCTGCAGACTGTTTTCCAGGGCTAATCTTAATTGCATTATCAATGGCCTTGCTAATAATTGGATTAGTACTGTTAGTAAAATACATACGGCCCAAAAAGAGGGATAAGTAAAAATGTGGCCATTTAGAAGAAAAGCTCCAAAACCGCCGCCTCTGACTGGGGTTATGACGATCCAGAAGAAGAATCAATCTGGGATATTATCCTTTTGTTATTGATAGCATTCCCGATATACATCGTGTTAACCGCTGAAGACGTAGTGAAAAATTTGATAAAGCGATTTAAAGGAATGGTTAACAGCCTTTTCTGTAATATGTTTGGACTAGAAGAATAAAAAAAACAAAAAAGAGGTGATTGAAAATGACAAGCAGCTTTTCAAAAGAAAGCCGAATGGAAAAATTCCTCAAATATGCAACGATAATAAGCGTTGTACCACTAGCGACTGTAATCTTTACACTTATAGTTATGGTAATTGCCGTTTTAACTGGACACAGTAATTTTGCTGCGAACGGCTGGACATATTATTTTTAATCGTGCTGCCAATTTCATAAATTGTAGCTTGATCAGTCTCGGGGTTTTCTATCTCGCCTATACCGCTTGTGTTGCAAATCGTCTACAAGCTAAACAAAACAACAATCAACTTGGATAACTTCACTTTCTCGTACACTCTCCGCCCTGTTGGGGTTTTATTGTATAAACCCAAACAGGGCTTTTTTTGTTCAGCCAAATCTTCTGTTATAATTAAAAGGGAGACAAATGGATATTTTAAAAGCGATCAAAAATAGAAGAACGATTCGCCAATTTCAGGCTAAAGAAATTCCGGCCGAGATTTTAAAAAACTTAATTGATGCGGCCCGCCTGGCACCATCGGCAATGAATCGGCAACCCTTAGAATATATTGTAGTTAATGATCCAAAATTAAAAGAAAAGGCCTTTCAAAGTCTTTCATTTGGCGGGAAATTACCTGAAAAGAAAACCGCTGAAAATCGAAAAGCGGCCGCCTATGTTATTATTTTAGCTAACAATGAAGTCAATCCTGATCATAGCATTGATGTTGGATTGGCTGTTGAAAACTTAGTTTTGGCAGCTTTTTCACAAAATATCGCCAGTTGTATTTTAGGTTCAGTCGAAACAGAAAAAATCAGATCTCTTTTTAAAATCCCTGAAAATTTTGAAATTAAATTAGCAGTGGCTTTGGGCTATCCAGCAGAAAAATCAACCGCCGAAGATGCAGACGACACAACAGAATACTGGCGCGATTCAAAAGGAACACTTCATATACCAAAAAGAAGATTAGAAAAAATCATCCATTTAAATAAATTTTAAAATAGGGGAAAAATGGCTAAGAAAAAATCGTGGCGAGAAAAATTAGAAAATCCACCCAAAGGAATACCTAAAGTGGTAAAAATTACAGGCAAAATGAGCAAAAGATGGGGAACAGGAACAGTAGTAATCCCAGCACCCCTAGAAGTAGACGCGATTATGAAAAAAGTCCCCAAGGGAAAAGTAATTACTGTAAATGTTATTCGAAAAAAGGTAGCCAAAAAATACAAAGCAACAATCGGCTGTCCGATTACTTGTGGAATCTTTGCCAGAATAGCAGCTGAAGTGGCAGAAGAAGATCGAAAAGCCGGCAAAAAACAAGCCACTCCCTGGTGGCGCACCCTCAAATCAGATGGCGTTTTAAACGAAAAATATCCAGGCGGCGTAGCTAATCAGAAAAAATTATTAGAAAAAGAAGATCACACAATCATCAAAAAAGGCAAGAAAAAATACCAAGTGAAAAATCTAGAAAAAGTATTACAAAAAGCGTAAAACAAAAAATGTTCTATATTATTAAAAGTATCAACAAAAGATTAATCATTATTATAACTTCAATTTTAGTTTTCTTGTTTTTGTCCCCAAGACCCGCTTTAGCTTATACCGAAGTCAGGGATCAATATTATCATGGAATTTGCTGTGAAATGGATCCTCTATACGATGGGAATAATTTCCCAATGTATCAAACTTTCACTCCAAGTTTAAATAAATTAACAAAGATTAGATTAGAATTTTATGGTGGCGGTGGCCCAGATCCTTTAATTATTTATCTCTGTGACTCTGGAGCCAACCGACTCGCCTCAGCCACCACTCCAATTGATGAAGGTTGGTATAGTTTTGTTTTTTCTTCAGCAATTTCTATCACCCCTGGACAAAGTTATAGAATCGAATATTCACGATTAGGAACTGCCAGTTTGGGAGCAGCCTATAATGATCCGGCTAACTATTCAGGCGGCTACGCAATAACCAGCGGCGTGAGCTACCCGACCAAAGATTACCATTTTGAAACTTATGGTTATAATACTTCAGATCCAGCGCCTGTTAATGGACAAGAGCAAAGCGAAAATGGACAAGAAGATAGTGATGAACCTCAAAGCAGCAGCCAAGCAGAAGAAGAGGTTGAAGAAGAAGTTGAAGAGGAATTAGAAAAAGTGGAATCGATCTTGCCTTTAATCGGCTTGGGAGAAGAGTTAGAAACTGAAAAAATGGATTGGATTTCAATATTAAGCTTGGGCTTGTTGGGAATAGCTGGCGTCGGATTTTTAGCTTATTGGTCCTGGACTAATGCCAAATGGCCTTTTGGTGAAAAACGAAAAATGTTTGAAAAATATCCAGGCGGACCACCAATAAAGTCTTTTGCAAGAAGAGTCGTTTTAGACACTAATTTGGTGATTGCCGCCTATTACAATAAAAAATCAGCCTCAGCCCAGATTCTAGATCTAGCCAAATCAGGGAAAATTAAAATATTTTCAAGCCTAGCGGTAAATCAAGAAATGGAAAGAATATTAAATAATATTAAAGCTAATTTTAAGTTTAGACGTTTTATAAAGACAGTGATAATGAATAATATTGTGCGACCCAAAATCAAGTTGAATCTTGTTAAAGACGACCCTGAGGATAATAAATTATTAGAAGTAGCCAAAACCGCCAAAACGGGTTATCTGATTTCCAATGATAAACATTTGCTAAAACTAAAGAAATTTGAAAAAACCAAAATAGTAAAGAGTGTAAAATTTATTAAAATATTTACAGACTGACTGCTGGCTTTGTAGGGGAGAGGGCTTTTTTGTTTTTGGACAAAAAACAAATTCTCAGCTTCTGAACTTTTAAAAATACGGCTGCTTTTGGGTAGAGTTTTTAAAATGAAAATTAAATTATTTAAAAATATGGGGGAGTTTTTAGGAAAAAATTTTTAGACAAAATAGCCAGGTTGTACGATATGTCCATGTTGTACAATCTGGCTGTATTTAGCGACGCGTCCATACCTGATGCGTAGCTAAATACCAGTTGTGCGACATAATACATATTCACAATCTGGGTACAAATATGTATCTGTAGCTGTTTTCCTGGCTAAAAATATGGTCAAGTCCCTAAAAAGTACTAAAAAGCGAAAACATACAACCCTTAAAAAACCTTATATAAATAGTTAAAAAAATAGGCTCAAGGGGAGGCTACAAATAGACTGTGAATGGACTAAGGAAAACAATAACGAAGCTCCACAAAATCAATTCAGAAATTGCGTCGCACAACATAGCTTTTGCGACGACTTTTGTGTTCATCGCAAAGGATATCTCGCAATCTGGTAAAATTGCGATCAATCGCCTTTAGTTATCTTGAATAGTTTTTAATCTTCAAAAATGCCCTTCAAATTTGGCTCTTAAAAATTTTAATAAAAAACTAGCCAAAAACTATCACCTTATTTCCCCTATCTTTGCCATTCAAACCAAAAAGAAATAGAAGAAAAACCCCTGGATACGTCGCACAATATGACCAAATTGTACAACATCTAAAATATCGCACAATTTGATCTTGCAAAAAACAAAAAATCAGCCAGTCTCCCCTGCTCTAAAAATTAACATGACACTTTTCAAGCCCTGTTTGGTTTTTTACGCTCAACCCAATTCTGCCAGACCACCAGTATCGGCGAGGCTGTAAATATTGATGAATAAGTTCCAATAAAAATCCCCACCAAAAGAGCGAGAACAAAATATCTCAAGGTTTCACCGCCAAAAATATAGATACAAATCAAAATCAAAAGCGTGGTCAAAGATGTGTTAATCGATCGGGTTATCGTCTGGGTAACGCTCTCGTTGGCTACCTCTTCAAAGGACAAATTTGGATGCAGCCTCAAATTCTCCCGAATTCGATCAAAAACCACAATCGTGTCATTAACTGAAAAGCCCATCACCGTCAGCAAAGCGGTAATAAATAAACCATCAATCTCTACCCCCAAAAAATGGCCTAGAATAGCGAAAATCCCGCAGACTATTAACAAGTCATGGATCAAGGCTATTATAGCGCACACACCAAACCTAAATGAGCTGGCTGGCGCAGGCACTTTTCTGAATGCCCAGGCAATATATAAAATAATCGCAATTGAAGCTACAATCACTGCAATGACTGCTTTTTGAGTCAAATTCTTGCTTATAACCGGGCCTACGGTCTCAAAGCGAACCCCCTTAACCTCGCCTAGCTTTTCTGCTAAAGTCCCCTGAATTTTATTAAATTCTTCTTTTGTGATTGGCTTAGTTCTAATAAACACCGACTTTTCGCCCGTCACTTGAACCTGTAAATTTTCTAAATTCAAGGGGTCTAAAAGTTCTTCCACCTGCTCTTTGTTAACCGTTTCGGCTTTGGGAAATTCTAATTCAATTAGGGTGCCGCCGGAAAAATCAATCCCCAATCTCAACCCCCATAAAATCAAAGCTATTAAACCGGGTAGAATAATCAACCCTGAAATTATAAACCACCATTTTCTTTTTCCGATTATGTCCATTTGATCTCCGATTCTTATATGATTTTTACACAAACCAATTTAACTTTTTCTTTAATTTGCCCACTGCCATAGTTTCCAAAAATGTCTTGGTAATAATTATCGCGCTAAACATTGAAACTAAAACACCAATTCCTAAAGTCAAAGCAAATCCTTTAATGCTGCCAATCCCCAACCAAAACAAAATCAAACAAATTATCAAAGTAGAAATATTTGAATCTCGAATTGAGGGCCAAGCTCTGGCAAAACCTGCATCTATGGCTGTCAACAAAGGCTTGTCTGCCTTCAACTCCTCTTTTGTCCTTTCAAAAATAAGAATATTTGCATCAACCGCTATACCGATTGATAAAACAAAACCAGCCAAACCAGGCAAAGTTAAAGTCATCGCCCAAGGCGTAAAAGAAGATAATTTAAAAATTCCAAAAATCAAAACCGCATATATGGCCAAAGCTATCACCGCCAAAACACCTGATAATTTATAATATAAAATCATAAACAAAGCCACTAAAACCAAACCGATCGCGCCCGCCACCAAGCCTTTTTTAACCGTATCTTTGCCCAAGGTGGCGCCAACATCTCGCTGTTCCACCACCTCAATTGACACAGGTAAAGCACCGGCATTTAGTTGAATGGCTAAATTTTTCGCCTCTTCTATGCTAAATTGCCCGGTAATGACTGCTTTGCCATCTGTAATTTCCGATTGGACTGTTGGAGCCGAGATTAATTCCTCATCCAAAAATATTGCCAAAGGTTTGCTCAAATTTTTCTTGGTTAAATCAGCAAAAACCTTAGCTCCATCTGAATTAAATTCAATGGCAATTTGGGGATTCCCTTGTTGATCAAATTGAACTTCAGCTTTTTTCAAATGACGACCAGACAATTCAGTTTCCTGCCATCCGCCTGCTAGTTCCTGAAACTGTTCTAATTCTTCTCCTGAAAATTCTCCCGGCCCCAATTGTGACGGACCGCCACCTTCTTTAAATTCCAATTGAGCCACTTTGCCAATAATCGCTAAAGCTTCATCAATATCTTTGATTCCTGGCAGTTCCACTACCAAACCGTATTTTTCGCCTATTTTTCGTGATTGCACCTGAGGTTCAGTCACTCCCAAAGCATTAACCCGATGATCAATATTATCTTTTAAACTTAGAATTGCTTCATCGCGGTCATCAGGTTCAATTTTATTCATATCCGCTTCATAAGCAATATGGGTGCCGCCGATCAAATCCAAACCCTTCTTTAGTTTAGGTTCTTTGTCAATGCCAATTTTAGGAAATCCTCCTGGAATATCTACTAATACAAAAAAGGCGGCCAAAATAATAATCAAAGCTAATTTTATAATTGTTTTTTTATTCATAATCCAAAACTCTCATTTTCCTATAAATCTAAAAGCATATCTTGTTCTTTATCTTGACAAATTTCAACTAGTTTTTTGGCTGCCTCTTTTGGTTTGCCTTGTCTATTTTCTATTGCAAAATTATAAAATTTTTTCGTCCTAAATTCTTTCTCTATCCTTTTTAATCGCTCTTGAATTTCAGCTTCTGTATTTTGTTTTCTTTTTCTGAGTCTTTTTTCAATATTTTCTATTGGCGCCCAGATAAATACTAAAATTGCATTTTGAGGATATTTTTTCTTAATTCGTCGAGCGCCATTAACATCTATTTCCAACAAAACGTTTTTGCCTTTGTTGAGCAATTTTTCTAAATCCTTTTTCGGCGTCCCATAATATTCTCCATGATGAAAATCGTATTCAGCCACTTGGTCTTTTTTAATCATATCTTTGAATTTGGCCTCTGAAACAAAAATACGATCTCTTTCCCTGCGACCACCCTTTCTTCTCCCACGAGTGGTAAGAGTGGCAATTTGCCCAAAATTCTTTAACCCAGGTTTAGCCAAATTTATTACTGTTCCCTTACCAACCCCTGAAGGCCCAGAAATGACAAAAATTTTCCCCTTTCCCGACGCTACTGGTCGGGATTTCGCCCCGATAGAATCGGGATTTCGCTTTTGCTCAACTTCGCTCAACATTTTAGCTCTCCTTTAATCTTTCCAACACTTTATTAAAATCCTTTGGCAATTTTGATTTCAATATTATAACTTTTTCTGTCTCAGGATGATAAAAACTAATTTGAGTCGCATGCAAAAGCAATCTTGGAATTTCTAACTTTTTATCTATCTCTTTCATGATTTTTCCGCCATACAAATCATCTCCCAAAATCGGATGTTTCAAATTCTGCAAATGTAATCTAATCTGATGAGTCCGACCAGAAATAGGTTTAGCCTCTATCAAACTAAAATAATTTAAATTTTTTTGTTCAGATTTTGTAAAAATATTTTTATGATAAACTTTCAATGTCCTAAATTCTGTCTCAGAATATCTTTCGTGTTTTTTACCCGAAATTTTAAAATCTGAAATTTCAAATGAGGGGGTGAATTTTCTTTTTTCTTTTGCCCTTCTATCTCTAAAAATAAATCCCTCAACTTTAAATTTTGATTCTGTCTTTCCTAAAACCAATGCCAGATATTTTTTCTTAACTTTTCGTTTTTTAAACTGCGTTTGAATGTTTTTCTTTGTCTTTTTATTTTTAGCAACAATCAGCAATCCTGAGGTATCTCGATCTAAACGATGACAAATTAAAGGTGAAATATCAATCGAATTTTCCCCTGGCAATTTATCAATAACAAAAAAATCTTTGCTATCAAAGATAATTGTTTTATTTTTTTCTAACAAATGGTCCTGTTTGGCTATCTTCAACTAAATATCCTTTTTTTTCAATTTCTTTTCTTAATTGGTCGGCTGTTTTCCATTTTTTTTCTTTTCTGGCAAATTCTCTTTTTGAGACTATCTTTTTGATTTCTTCGGGAATGGTTTTGGAAATCTTAAAATCAAAACCAAAAATTTGCTCTAATTTTTTAAATAATTTTTGACTAACCCCGGTTCTATTTTTAAACCAAATCTGCAAAGCCAAAGAGGTATTAAAATCATCATCTAAGGCTTTTTCAATCTTTGTTAAAACCTCTTTGTCTTTTGAGTATTTTGGGCTAGCTTTTTCTGCGGCTTCTTTTAATTTATCTAAAATAATTTTAGCCTGCTCAAAAATTTCATCCTTGCAATCAAAAGGCTTTCTATAATGAGTAGATAGCAGGGCCAGCCGAATAACATTAAAATCATATTTTTTCAACAATTTCTTAATCGTTATAATATTGCCCACAGATTTTGACATTTTCTCACCGGAAACTGTCACTAAACCAATATGAAGCCAATAGCGAACAAAGGGTTTACCGGTCATAGATTCTGATTGAGCAATCTCATTTTCATGATGGGGAAAGACCAATTCAATCGCCCCACCATGAATATCAGTTGTCGGACCAAAAAACTTATAATTTAGAACCGAACATTCAATATGCCATCCCGGATAACCTTTACCCCAGGGAGAATCCCATTGCATAATATGCCCCTGGTCTACTTTCTTCCATAATGCAAAATCGTGGGGATGCTTTTTGCCTTTTTCAACTTCAATGCGTGCGCCTGCTCTCTGCTCTTCTAATTTTCTGCCTGAGAGTTTACCATAAGCGGGAAATTTAGCCACATCAAAATAGACAGAACCTGAGACTTCGTAGGCATAACCCTTTTTGATCAAAGTTTTAATAAATTCTATAATTTGAGGAATATAATCAGAGGCACGAAGTGAGAAAGTTGGCTTTTTTATATTCAAAGCATCGAAATCCTTAAAATGTTCCTTCTCATAAAATCGGGCTATTTGTTTGGGGGTTTTTCTCTCTTGAATAGCCTTTTTTTCAATTTTATCCTCACCTGTCTCAGTCTCAGTCAAGTGACCAACATCGGTAATATTCTGGCTAAATTGAACTTTATATCCTAAAAAGTGCAAATAACGTCGCACAATATCATAGAAAATTCCCACCCGAGCATGGCCTAAATGATCATAATCATAAACCGTTGGTCCGCAAACATACATCTTAACAATCTTACCTTTTTGGGGTTTAAATTTCTCTTTTTTTCTGCTTTGAGTATTATAAATTTTCAGACTCATTATTCTTCCTTTTTTCCTTCTTTTTTCTCTTTTACTTTACCTGGTTTTTCTTCACCCTCGGCGCCTTCCCCCATCCAATCAATTTCAGGATCTCGTTTCTCAACAAAACCACCGCAATCAGGACATTCCTCAATTCGCTCCTGAGAAACATAACCACAATTTTGACAAACATAAGGCATTTTGTTCCTCCTTTTTAATATTCTTTTCTTCCTTCTAATGCACGGGACAAAGTAATCTCATCGGCATACTCTAAATCTCCACCAACTGGCAATCCCCGAGCAATCCGAGTGATTTTTAAAGTTTTAAGTTTTGAGTTTTGAGATTTGAGATTTGAGATTTGCTTTGAAATATACATTGCTGTCGCTTCTCCTTCTAAATCTGGATTTGTGGCTAAAATTATTTCTGAAATTTTGTCCTTTTTTAATTTGTCCAGCAATTCCTTTACCCGAATATCCTCAGGCCCAATCCCATCAACTGGTGAAATCGCTTCACCTAAAATATGATAAACACCTTCATATTCGTCAGTTTTCTCTAAGGCAATAACATCTAAGGGACCTTCCACAACCATAATTTTTGAGACATCCCTTTTGGCATCTGAACAAATTACACACAAATCAGAATCAGTAATATTAAAACATTTAGGACATTTTTTAATCTTTTCCTTCAAGCTTAAAACCGCTTCGCCTAATTCTTTTGTATCTTGGTCGGATTTATGCAATAAATAAAAAGTTAATCTTGAAGCAGTTTTAGGCCCAATCCCTGGCAATTTAGCAAACTCATCGATTAGCTTTTGAACTGATCTTGGAATTATGTTGTTCATTCTTGATTTCCTTAGCCTTTGGTTCTATTTTTATTGGATCTTCCCAGGTTGCCCATTTGCATTTTGGATATTTTGAGCATCCCCAAAAAACTTTTCCCGCCTTGGTTCTTCTTTCTATAATATCACCCTTTTTGCATTCAGGACAGCTTTTGCCAATTTTTCTGACAATTGATTTTGTGAATTTACATTTTGGATATTTTGAACAGGCTAAAAATGGACCAAATTTACTTTCTTTTGCCAGCATTTTGGCACCACACTTTTTGCACTTTTGCCCGGAAACTTTTTCTTCAATTTTTTTATCAGCCATTTTAGAGCCCGTGTCCACCTGCGGTTTTGAAAATTTGCATTTTGGATAATCCATACAAGATAAAAATTTTCCGAATTTGCCAAATTTAACTTCTAATTTTTTGCCGCATTCCGGACATTTTTCTTTAACTTTCTCTGCAATTACATCTTTCTTTTTCACTTCTTTTTCTTTTTGCTTTAAATTCTTCTCAAAATCTATCCAAAATTCTTTTAAAAATTTTACCCTTTCAAGTTTTCCTTCAGCAATGTCATCTAAGTCATTTTCCATTTTGGCGGTAAATTTTATATCAACAATTTTAGGAAAATTCTTTTTAAGCAATTTTGTCACCACTTCCCCTAATTCTTCAGGATAAAAATATTTGCCCTTTTTAACCACATAATTCCTATCTTGAATCGTGGAAATTATCGGCGCATAAGTTGAAGGCCGACCCACGCCTTCTCTTTCTAGGGCTTTAATTAAAGTAGCTTCTGTATATCTTTGAGGCGGTTCAGTAGATTTTTGTTTAGATATCAAATCAAGTAGATTTAAACCCTCATTTACTTTCAGTTCTGGTAATTCAAAAACTCTGGGCTTCCCATAAACTTTTAAAAATCCTAAAAATTTGACTCGTTCGCCTTTGGCTCGGAATAAATATTCTTTAGCCCTTACCTCAACAATTGTTACTTCAAAAATTGCCTCTCGCATTTGCGAAGCAATAAAACGACACCAAATTAAATCATAAAGAGCAAATTGATCTGGCGCTAAATCTTTTTTAATTTTCCCAGGTTCCAGAGATGGAATAGTTGGTCTGACCGCTTCATGTGCCTCTTGGGCGCCTTTTGCCTGAGTTTTATATTGACGCGGCTTTTCAAGGGTATATTTTTTCCCAAACAATTCTTGAATTACCTTTTGAGCGACAAACTGGGCTTTAACAGATACTTTGGTAGAATCTGTTCTATGATAAGTAATCAAGCCAGTCCGGCCTTTTTCCGCAACAATTTTCACACCTTCATATAGTTGCTGGGCAACTATCATTGTTTTTTTGGCTGAAAATCCCAGTTTATAAGATGCTTCCTGTTGCATAGTGGAAGTAACAAATGGCGGAGCGGGATATCTTTTGTCTTTCCTTGTTTCTAAATTGGCGACTTTATATTGAGCCCCCTTCAAATCCTTTAAAACATTTTTCGCCTTTTTCTGAGAAAGCTCTAATTTATCAAATTCCTTGCCATTAATTGCTACTAATGATGCCCTGAATTTTTTCCCGATGTTTCCAATCGGGATTTCGCTCCGCTCAACTTTTTTATCTCGCTTTTTTGATAGTTCAGCTGTAATTTGCCAATATTTTTGGGTTTTAAATTTTCTGATTTCCTGTTCTCTATCATATACCAAACGAACAGTCACTGATTGAACGCGACCGGCTGACAACCCATAAGTAATCTTTTTCCATAAAAATGGCGACAACTTATAACCCACCAAGCGATCCAAAGTTCTCCGCGCTTGCTGCGCTTCAACTAATTTTTGATCAATTTTTTTAGGATTTTCAATCGCCTCTAAAATCGCCGATTTTGTAATTTCATGAAAGGTAACTCTCTTGGCTTGAGTTTTTGGTTTTGCCACCTGAATAACATGCCAGGCAATTGCCTCGCCTTCGCGATCATAGTCTGTTGCCAGCCAAATATTTTCAGCTTTGCCGATCTGCTCTTTTAATAACTTGACTGATTTTTTAGCCCGGTATGGAATCGTGTATTGAGGCTTAAAATCTTTTTCAATATCAATACCGAGTTTCTTTTTCGGCAAATCCCTAATATGCCCCATAGTGGCTAAGGTTTTATAATCAGAACCCAAAAATCTCGCCAAAGTCTTGGCTTTTGTCGGCGACTCCACAATAATAAGATTTTTTTCCGATCCCGATCGGGATTTCGCTCCGCTCAACATATTTCCCTTCCTTCTAGCTTTTTAACTCCTTAACTTCCTAACTAATCCAATTTTAGCATAAAATAAACTCAAAAGAAAAAAGCGAGTAGATTGCGGGGTGGTGTTTAGAATTCATCCTATTACAGATGAAAGAAAAGTGAAAAATCTACTCGCCTTAGATGTTGGGTTGTTGGTGGGCATGGTCCGATTCGAACGGACGCATCTACATTATCAGTGTAGTGCTCTTACCGCCTGAGCTACATGCCCACCAAATTTGGAAAGGGTGCTAGTCCCTGGGGCTGGATTCGAACCAGCGCACAAAAGATTAACAATCTATAGCTCTACCACTGAGCTTACCCAGGGACCGATTCCAAAACAGAAAAAAATTGGCTGCCCGGGGGGGTTTTGAACCTCCATTCCGTGGTCCAGAACCACACGTTCTAACACCATAAAAACATCCGCTGCCATAACTTCGTGCTCAAATGGATACACTTGAACTACCAGGCAAACTATATCATTTGGAGACTGTTGTCTCTGCTGCGTGTCGGCGTATATTTGCCCATAGTCTGTTTAAGCCTTCTTCGTTCGGCTCAATAATCTCGGATGCCCAAAAGCCCATACGTTGGCAAACAAGTCCGGAATCTTCAGTCCTGCAGGGGTCCCCGATCAAGTATAAGAGCTTTTGTTCGAGTAACAAATCGCGATAACTTACCCAGTCCACCTTTAACGCTCCATCAAGTGTTATCACAACAAGGAGTGGACTCCAATTCCTTGACTTAACTCTAAGTTCATCGTATATACCCTTAGGTGTCGCATAGACAATATCAAATTGAGTAGCTGCTCCTGCCATATGGCGGCGTGCCTCATCCTTTGTCTCGGCGACTGACAAAACGCAGAATCCGTGAAAACACTTCTCATCCTCTGTTCGTTCTCTCAAGTGCAGACGCCCACCTGAAACCAACTTGCTCCCTGCACCAAGTGGAAGACCATCCTCGTCCTCTACAACCAATCCGTCCGTTCTGGTTTGCTCTAACAGCCCAGGAATATCCGCCACGGTATCACCAGGACTGAACGAAATCTCTTTCTCTTGTACCCAGATTGTTTGCTTTTCTGTCTTATCCAAGTAGGCTCACCTCTTTTCAGTCTTTCCGCAATAATGACTATATTTTAATATATTATAAAAATTGTGTCAAGCCCTCCTAAATTGTCTATTAATTACGAATAAAATATTACAAATGAGCGAGGCGCCTCCAAAGAAGAACATTTTGAGCCAAGCCATGGGAGCAGTTTCAGGATTTTTTGAAAGCGGCAACGGCTTGGCGAAAACGAAGCGAGGCTGAGGATAAATCCTTTTCAATTATAACTATAACAGCCGAGGTGTTTCTTCGTGGAGGTGCCGAGCGAATATATTAAATTACTTCCTGACATAATTCTGGGCGCCGAGATTTTTCACCATTCCCTTCATTTCCATTAAGGTTAAAACAGAAGAAACTTCAAAAATCGCCAAACCTGTTTTTTCAGCAATCTTATCAATATGAACAACTCTATCCGGATCTAATACTTTATAGACCTTCTTCTCTGTCTCTGTCTCAAAACTCACCTTTCCTTTCTTCTCGCCTTTCCATTTATCCTTCAAACTCAACTCATCTAAAATGTCATCATAATCAGTTACAGCCCGAGCACCCATTTTAATCAAATTATTGCAACCTTCAGATTGCGAACTGTAGATCGAGCCTGGGATGGTGAAAACTTCCCGATTTTGCTCCAAGGCAAATCTGGCTGTAATCAAAGAACCCGAACGAGCGGCCGCCTCGATTACTAATGTACCCAAAGACAAACCAGAAATAATCCGATTTCTTTGTGGAAAATTGGAAGGAAATCCTTGGGTACCCAAGGAAAATTCAGAAATTACTGCTCCATTTTGGACAATCTTCTCAGCCAAATTTTTATTAGTCTGGGGATAGATAAAATCTAAACTTGTCCCTAAGATTGCAATTGTCCTGGCACCTGCCTCTAAAGCGGTTTTATGGGCTATACTATCAATGCCTAAAGCTAAACCTGAAACAATTGTCAAACCATTCTTTGCCAAGCCATAAGTGATTTTCTCGCAAGCTCTTTTGCCATATGGAGTCAATCTTCTCGTTCCCACCACAGCAAAAGCTGATTCATCTTCTTTTTTTAGCTCGCCTTTGTAAAATAATATTGGCGGCGGCTTGGGAATTTCAGCCAATGCCTGGGGATATTTTTTGTCTTTAATGGTTAAAATCTTAATGTTTAATTTTTGGATTTTGCTTAACTCTTTTGCTGGATTGATTTTGGGTCGCTTTTCTAAAAATCCTGACAAAGCCCGTTTGTCTAAGCCAATTCTTCGCAAGTCAGATCCGGGGGCTTGCCAAGCTTTTTCCGCGGTTTTAAAATAAGCCAATAATTTCTCAAAGCTCGCTGGCCCCAAACCTGCTTTATTTAACGCTACCCAAAATTGTAAATCTTTTTGCATCTTACCTCTATATATAAATATATTAAATTTTAATCTAAAAAACTTGACAAAAAATTTTAATATGATACAATATAAACATCATTGTGAAGCTGAAAAATCTTGAATAGGAGCGTGATTCTGATGCAAAACATCGGAAGGACAGCATACCTCGTATGTGCACACAAACCGGTCAAGCTGACCGAGACAACAAGGCTAATCACAAAGGAGAAAGATGAAACCTTTGGTCAAATGCCGGGGTTGCAGATTTGGGAGGTTGACTGCCCAGTTTGCAAAACTCGACGTCGCGCCTGGGTTTATGACTCACCTGAAATCAACCTAGACCAGATTCACTGTGAAGCTTTTAAGCCTTTTATCCAAACCGTGTCTACTGTAATAGGAGGATTGCTAATGGTCCTCCATCTCACAAGAGGCCCCCTTGTCCAGACCGAATCACTGCCATTAGCGATAACCCATATGGCTATATCCATAGTCATCCTGCTTATCTTCTTTTTTCCTCTGTCAAATTATCTATCGAGAAAACTTCTCGGCCATCGAAGCAATCCCCCCGCCAAGCAGTTAATACCTAAACCCTCACAACAAACCCCGACTTGCCCCTAATGGGATGTGTATACTTTTGTCAGAAATGACTTTGTACACTTCCCGCTGGGGGCTCTTTTTTTAAAGAATAGGATTTAGCGGGTGCGAGGCACTTCCTAAGAAAAATGTCTCAAAGACAAACCATGGAAAGAGTGTCAGGATTGATTAGAAGCCTGATCGGCTTGTCGAGAGGTCAAGCGGCGGCCGGAAATAATTCCTTACAAAATACATTCTTGCAGCCGGCCGCGGTTTTTCGTGGATGGTGCCGAGCAGGACCCGCTAAATTTCTAGGTGTTTCTTTGTGGAGGTACCGAGCGAATCAATTAATTCTTCGCTTTCATTCTCTCCACTGCCTGCTCTAACAATTGTGAATATAATGCTAAACCAACGCCTGCGATTTGACCCGACTGTTCTCTGCCTAAAATATTACCGCCACCGCGAATCTCCAAATCTCGCTCAGCTATTTGCAAACCTGAACCTAATTCCACAGCTTCCAAAAAGGCTGCCAATCTTTTTCGAGTCTTAATATCCAACTTGATACCCTTAGGCACCAGAAACAATCCAAACGCCTGCCGCTCACCGCGACCAACCCGACCCTTTAACTGATACAATTGCGCTAAACCAAAATCCTGTGCCTCCTCTACTATTATAGTATTTACATTTGCCAAATCCAAACCATTTTCAATAATTGTTGAGCAAACCAAAATATCAAATTTGCCAGCTGTAAAATCGGCCATTGTCTGAGCTAATTTTCCCTCTGGCATTTGACCATGAGCTATGGCTATTTTTGCCTGAGAGCCGATTAATTTTCTCAAAAATTCAGCCTTAGCTTGAATAGTCCGAACTTTATTGGTCAAATAATATACTTGTCCTTTTCTTGCTAATTCTCTTTGTATATATTCTCTGATCAATTTGGGGTCATAATAAGAAACCCTGATTTCGGTTGGTTTTCTGCCTACGGGCGGGGTTGAGATTGTGCTGATTTTTTTGATTCCAGTCATTGCCATTTGCAAAGTCCTGGGAATTGGCGTAGCAGTCATAGTTAAAACATCAACCTCGGCTCTGATTCTTTTTAATCTCTCTTTGTGCTTGACGCCAAATCTCTGTTCTTCATCAATAATAGCCAAACCTAAATCTAAAAATTCAACATCTTTTTGGAGCAATCGATGGGTGCCAATTATAATATCAATTTTACCCTTAGCCAATTTTTCTAAAATCGCTCTTTGTTTGGGTTTTGTTTTGAAGCGGCTCAAAGACTCAATTTGAACTGGAAACTGAGAAAGCCTCTGACAAAAAGTGACCAAATGCTGCTCCACCAAAACCGTAGTTGGTGCCAAAATTGCCACTTGTTTTCCCGAAGACACGGCTCGCAAAGCAGCCCGAATCGCCACTTCTGTCTTCCCAAAACCAACATCGCCGGCGATTAATCTATCAGCAGGCTCTGACTTTTCCATATCCTGGTAAACTTTTTCAATTGTTTCGGCTTGATCTGGAGTTTCTTGATAAGCAAAACTGGATTCTAATTGCCGTTCCCATTCTAAATTTGCCTGAAAACTAAAACCTTTTTTGATTTTTCTCAAAGAATAAAGTGATAGCAATTCTCTGGCTAATTTTTGGACATGTTCTTTGGCTGCATCTATTGTTTTTTCCCAAACCCCAGAACCTAATTTTGATAAAGCAGATTTTCTGGCCGAAACGCCAATATAGCGGGTTAATTTTGAAACTTGATTTTCGGGAACATATAATCTATCGCCATCTTTATATCCTAAATATAAATAGCGAATTTTCTTTTCAGCTGGCAAAAAATCTAATTTTAAAAATCTACCAACACCATGATCTGAATGAACCACCAAATCTCCGGGCCGCAAAGATTGTAAAAATTCCCTTTCTTCTTTTTTTATCCTCCTGATTTTAATTTCTTTTTCTGGACCTATAATTTCTAAATCTGTGAAAATAGCAATTTTTTGATTTGGCAAATAAAAACCAGTTACAAAACCTGGTGGCAAAAATTCAACCCCAAAAATATCTCTGCTTTTGAAAAATTCTAAAAGCTGTTTTTTTCTTTTGCTGAAAATAAAAATCTTATAATTTGAATTTTGTAAATCTTTTAATCTTTGCGAAAATCGATTTAAATTTTTTTGAAAATTTTCGCAATCTCTAAAATTAAATTTAATTGTTTCTCTGGCATTTTCCGGTAATAATTCAAAATCCAATCTTAATGTTTTTAATTTGTTTTCAATTTCATCCCAGCTTAAAATCTTTTCCTCTAAAATTGCCAAATCTTTTAGTTTTTCTTTCAAGTCCACAGGTTCATTGAAAATGACTAAATCTCCATTTTTAAACCAATCTAAGATTAAACCATTATTTTTTGCAAGATATTTTGGAATAATCTTAACTTTCCTGAGGTCTTTAATTTTTTCACCTGAAAATAAATCATATTCAAAAATCTGTTCTAAGCAGTTTTCAAAAAATTCTATCCGGATTGGATTTTTAGCGTTCTCTCCAAATATATCAAATACATTTCCGCGCTGGGCAAAATCGCCTTTTAAAATCACCTTTTGTTCTTTTTTATAACCTAAGTCTAATAATTCTTTAGTGAGTACTCGTGGGGAAATTTTTTGGTCTTTGAGTAATTTTAGAATTTTTGAATTAAATATTTTTGGCGATATAAATCTCTCTGCTAAAATTTCAATAGGCAAAATGAGAATTTTATCTTTTTTAGTATTGGAAAAATTATCTAAAATCCCTAAAAAATCTTTTTTATTTTTGAGTTCTAAAAAATCAGGTTTTGTTTTAAAAATATCAAAAGCTTGCAAAAATTTATAAAGCTCAGCCGAATCCTTAACAACTAAAACTGTTGGATATTTTTTAGCCAGAGTTTTAATTAAAAATGCCTTGGCTTGAAGGTTTTCTGAAATAGCTAATTTTAGGCTTTTGTCTCTTTTGAGCCTTTTTATAATCTGAGCAAAATCTGAACTTTCTAAAATCTGATTTTGAATAAAATTTACTTTTTCCATTTTTACCCCAAAACTTGACCCCGCACCATACTTATTTCGCGCCGTCCCGACGACACGTCGGGAGCGCTCGCGAATTGCGTAGGTGCGGGGTTCTGCGCCCTGAACCGATTTATCTGGTTCAGGGCGAGCGAGGCTCCGCGCTAAGCGCAGCGAACGCGCTGGGCGAGCAAGCGGGTCTGAAAGAGAAGGTATCGAGCAGGACCCGCTAAATATACAATAAAAAAACCGATAAAACAGAAAAAAGCTTACTCCGCTTGACAAAAAATTTTCCATATGCTATAATACCACAATACAGGAAATTAGGCTAATTTTATCCTAATCTTGCCTGTTCTACCTACGGTGTCACAGGAAGCTTTTGCCCCTCCTTTGGCTTCCGTGCCCGTAGGTAGAACTGACTGGGTTAAAAAGAGTAAAAATCCCGCTTTTGGCGGGATTTTTTGATATAAAGAACGGGGCGGCGCCCCTCCCAATAATAAACCTAATTATAATTTTACCACCAAAGCAAAAATTTATTAACTATTTTTCTATCTCTACGCCCATACTGCGAGCTGTTCCTTCTACGATTTTTTCGGCAGCTTCAGGATTTTTTACTTTCAAATCAGGCATTTTTTGCTCAGCAATCTCTTTAACTTGTTTCTTGGTTAATTTCCCCACTTTTTCTCTATTAGGAACTCCTGAGCCTTTTTCAAGATTCAAGGCTTTTTTAATTAGCTCCGCTACAGGTGGTGTTTTGACTACAAAATCAAAAGTTCGATCTTTATAAACTGTAATCTCAACAGGCAATATTGTGCCTTTTTTATCCTTAGTCTTCTCATTAAACTGATTACAAAATTCCATAATATTTAAACCATGTTGACCTAAAGTCGGACCAACTGGCGGCGCTGGATTAGCCTTCCCTGCTGGAACTTGCAATTTAATTTTAGTTTCTATGGGTTTTACCATCATCAGTCCTACTAATTTACGAATAGTTACGAATATACTAATTATTTAAAGTGAGCGAGGTGCCTCCTAAGAAATACATTTTGAGCCAAGCCCTGGGAAAAGTTTCAGGATTTTGTTAAAAGTGACAACGGCTTGGCGAAAACGAAGCGAGGCTGAGGATAAATCCTTTTTAATTTATAACCAGAATAGCCGAGGTGTTTTTTCTAGGAGGTACCGAGCGAATAATAAAACTTTCGCTTCAAATCCTTTTAACCTGCAAAAAATCTAAATTAACTGGGGTTTCTCGACCAAACATTGACACCAAAACCTTGACCTTTCCTTTATCTTGATCTATCTCATCAATTGCCCCCTCCATTCCAGTAAAGGGACCATCAGTAATTTTAACACTCTCACCTATCTTGAAATCAATCTTATATTTTGGCTCTTCTACTCCCATTTTTTTCTTAACTGTTTTAATTTCGCTTTCAGAAACTGCAGTTGGACGAGTGCCAAAACCAATAAAACCAGTTACATTGGGAGTATTTCTGACCACGTACCAAGAATCATCTGTGACAATCATATCAACCAAAACATAGCCTGGAAAAATTCTTTTTTCCACTACTTTTCTTTTGCCGCTTTTAATCTCAATTTCCTTTTCCTTGGGTACAACCACATCAAAAATTTTGTCTTGCATCCCTAAAGATTCTGCTCTTTCTTTTAAAGTATCAGCTACTTGATCTTCATAGCCAGAATAGGTATGAATCACATACCAGTTTCTTTCACCTTTGACTTCTTCTTTGGATTTTGGTCTGATCTTCTTAGCCATTTTTTTTCTCCTATTTCATCACAAAATAATTAACCAATTTAGTCAAAATCCAATCCAGCCCAGTCACTATTAAAACTGATACTCCAGTAGAAATTATCACAATGGCAGTCAGTCTAATAACCTCTGATTTTTTAGGCCAAGTTACTTTTTTTAATTCGCCAATTGACTGGATGATATAATTTTTGATCTTTGAAAACATTTTTATGCCTTTTTTGGAACCGTAACTGAAATTATCTTTAATTTAGAAAAAGTTTGCCTATGTCCTTTGGTTCTTTTATATCTTTTTTTAGCCTTGAATTTTACTACTCTAATTTTTTTACCTTTTTTAGTTTCCATTAATTTGGCCGTCACGGTGGCTGATTTTACTTTAGGTTTTCCTATATTAATTTTATCATCTTTATAAATTAATAAAACATCAGGGATTTCGATTTTCTTTCCCTTTTTACCCTCCACTTTTTCAGTTATAATTTCATCCCCTTGACAAACTAAATATTGTTTGCCTTGAAAGGATATGACTGCTTTCAATTAACCTCGCTTTGCTCGTTTTTGTTATTTATCCCTCAATATAACAAAAACTTCCAATCTTGTCAACCAAAAATCAATTTTTTATGTCTTATAATTATACTTTGTAAAATTCCAATCAAAATCAAACCTATAATTAAAGATGTTCCCCCATAACTAACAAAAGGCAACGGAATTCCCGCAACCGGCATAATTCCTATATTCATCCCTATATTAACCAATACTTGAAATAAAATCAAACTCAACACGCCGATACAAATCAACATTCCAAAATTGTCAGCTGAGATTTTAGCAATTTTCAAAATTTTTAAAGCTAAAATCAAAAAAATCACAATCAACAAAATTGCTCCCACAAAACCAAATTCTTCGGCAAAAACGGCAAAGATAAAATCAGTATGAGGGGCGGGTAAAAATTTCAAATGGCTCTGAAAACCTTCACCAAATCCCCTGCCTTTTAACATCCCAGAGCCTACGGCAATGCTAGACTGAAGCACATTATAACCAGTGCCAAAAGGATCAGCCTTTGGATTTAAAAAAGTTATCAATCTCTCTTTCTGATAATCCTTTAAAATAAACCAAGACAAAGGCGCCAAAATTAAACCCAAAGAACCCAAAATAAACAAATATATGACTTTGATTTTAGCAGCAATTAGCATGCTGATGCTGATAACCAGCAATACCAAAGCGGTGCCAAAATCCGGCTGTCCTAAAACTAAAATAATAGGTATTGCAATTAAAACCAAAAATACAATAAAATGTCTGAATTTAAAATCTTGAGATTTTTCAGAAAAAAAGGCAGCTAAAGTAATTATCAAAACAAATTTAAAAATTTCAGAAGGCTGCAATTGAAAAAAACCAAAATCTATCCATCTGGCCGCACCACCGGTTATTTTTCCGAAAAACAAAACCACCACTAACAAAAACAAACCGCCAATATATAAATACAAATAAATACCCTTTAAAATCCGATAATCAAGTAAAGTAAAAACTGCCATTAAAATAAGACCAATACCGGCAAAAACTATTTGATCCCAAAATATATATTGAGTTTCTCCACCATAAGAAATGCTATAAATTACTAAAATTCCCAAGCCAACCAAAACCAATACTACCAAATACAAAATCCAATCAATTGTTTGAACTGGCTTTTGAGGCACTTAAAGCTCCCTTTATTCTTTGATTCCGATCCAAATTTTTTTGCCGTTAACTAAAAACTCTTTTTCAAAGTCTACGTCTTTTTCTCTTTTTTGTTTTATTTGTTTAGCTTTAACTATATCCTTTAGATCAGAAATAGTTTCTGAGATCGACTGGTTAAGTATGGAATCTTCAGTAGCTAAGAAAATTAACACTTCTTGTCCAGGATTCAACCCGGCCATTTTTCTCGCTTGCTGAATTAATCTAATATAGTCTCTTTTGTCCCCTTTCTTTTTCAGTCTTTCCGTGATTTTACAATTAAGCATTAAACTGCATCTTTCGCCTGTGACAACTCCAGCCTCCCAATCTTTGTCAATTTTTTTCGGTTTTTTAAAGCTTATTTTTTCAACATTAACTTCGTCTAAAATTAAATTCTCCAATTCTTTATCTTTATCTAATCCCCTCAAGTCACCATAAATTGCTAATTCAGGCAAAGGTTGTCTAAGTTTGATATTCTTTTTAGCTCTTATCATATGAGCTAATTGAGAAATTTTTCTCACTAATTCCATTTTTTTATCCAGCGAGGTATCGATTAATTTTTCATTTATCTTGGGCCAATCTGTTAAATGAACAGATTCGGGCGCATTTTCTGTTTTTAAATCTTGATACAAAATTTCGGCTGAAAAAGGCAAAAACGGCGCCAGCATTTTAGTCAAATCAAATAACACTTCATACAAAGTATTATAAAAATCATCATCTCTTCTTTTACGACTCCTTCTTAAATACCATAACGAAAGATCTGAGATAAAATTTTCTAATTCTCGGGTCGCCTTTCGAGAATCAAATTTTTCCAAACTTTTAGTCACTTTTTTTATCACCACTTGCAACCTAGATTCAATCCAACGATCTAAAACATGTTCTGATTTTTTAGCCTTAGGATTAAATTTCCAATTATCAATCTTGGAATATGTGGCAAAGAAATTATAAACATTCCAGTATAAAAACAATTTTCTCTTAGCTTGCAAAATTGCCTTGTAGCCAAATAAAAGACTATCAAAGGGATTTGCTGAACAATACAGCCAGCGCATCGCATCTGCTCCAACTTTTTCTACTGCTTCATCAAACCAAATCACGTTCCCTTTTGATTTATGCATTTCTTCACCTTTTTCATCTAAAACATTACCATGCCCTAAAACCGTTTCAAAAGGAATCTTATTTTCCAAAACACAGCTCATCGCCAACAAAGAATAAAACCAATTTTTAAATTGACCAGGGAAAGACTCACAAATAAAATTGGCTGGAAACCATTTTTCCCAGAATTTTTTATCCTCAAAATAATCCGTAGTTGAATAAGGCACAATTCCCGCATCTAACCAGGGGTTACCAACATCTAAAATCCTCGAGGTTTTTTGACCACATTTTTTGCAGGCAATTTTTACTTTATCAACCCAAGGTCGATGAGGAGAATGATTTTCAAATTCTTCAAAACCTTCAACTGCTCTCTCGCGCAATTCTTCCTTTCCCCCAATCACCTCAAAAGAACCGCATTTTTGACATTCAAAAATTGGCAGAGCCAAACCCCAATAACGCTTTTTGGAAATCAACCAATCCTGCATATTCTTTAACCAGTCTAATTCCATCTCTTTGCCAAATTTCGGCAACCACGAAATTTTCTCAGTCAACTCTATCAAAGATTTTCTTAAAGGCTTCATCTTAATATACCACTCGTCCACCACCCGAAAAATCAATTCTGATTTGCAACGCCAACAAATCGGATATCGATGCTGATAATCTTCAATTTTAAAAATAAAGCCTTTTTGTTTTAGATCTTTGAAAATCCAATCGCGAATTTTGTCTGCGGCGACAAATTGTCCACTTAAATTTTTAAATCCATCTCGATATTTGCTTTCTCCATTTGATAAATCAATTACTGGTAAATCTTGCTCTCCAGCTATCTGGAAATCTTCCTGTCCACAACCGGGCGCAATATGAACAATGCCAGTCCCTTCCTTTTGGGTTGTCTCTTTCCATAAAATTACAGAATGTTCATATCTGCCTAATGCTTTTTTCACCGCTGGCATTTCATCAAATAAACCTTTGTATTTTAAGCCTGCCAATTTTGAGCCCTTGATAGTTTCAATCATTTTACCATCTGGGATCAAATCAGCCTTTTCTTTTAACAAAATAGAAATCTCGCCTTGTTTGTTTTTTACTTTTGCATAATCCAAGTCAGGATGAACCGCCAATGCCACATTGCCCGGCAAAGTCCAGGGTGTGGTTGTCCAAACCAAAAAATAAGTATTTTTAATGCCCAAAACTGGAAGTTTGAAAAATATCGCTTTATGGGTCAGCTCTTGATATTCCTCAGATAATATCTCGTGCTGAGAAATCGCTGTCCCGCATCTGGGACACCAAGGGACTGAATCCCTGCCTTTATAAAGCAAATCTTTCTGCCAACATCTTTTTAAAAAATGCCAAATCGCATAATTATTATCATCTGACATTGTGTAATAGGAATTGGACCAATCCATCCATTGACCTAATCTGATAGATTGCTTAGTTTGAATTTTAGAATATTTTGAAACCCTCTCTTTGCATTTTTGAACAAATTTAGCAATGCCATAATCCTCAATATCTTTTTTTGAATTCATGTCCAATTCTTTTTCAACTTCCACCTCAACCCAAAGCCCCTGACAGTCAAAACCATTTTGAAATCGTTGTTCCCTGTCTCGCATAGCCCAGAAACGCTGAAACAAATCTTTCAAAGTTCTCCCCCAAGCATGATGAACGCCCATAGGATTGTTGGCAGTAATTGGACCATCTAAAAAAGACCATCTTTTTTTGCCTTTGTTTTTGGCCATCAATTTTTCAAAAATTTTATTTTTCTGCCAAAATTCCAAAATTTCTTTTTCTGATTCTGGAGAAAATGGTTTTTTGCCTTTCATTATTTCCTCTTTATAAAATATTTCTAAGTTAAATTGAAGCGAGGTGCCTCCTAAGAAGAACATTTTGAGCCAAGCCACGGAAAAAGTTTCAGGATTTTATTAAAAGCTACCAACGGCTTGGCGAAAACGAAGCGAGGCTGAAAATAGACTTCTGAGTTAGAATTGGAGCAGCCGAGGTGTTTCTTTGTGGAGGCACCGAGCGGATAATTACCTCTTTGACAAATATTTTTTAATTTCTATTTTTACCAATTTATCCGCTATCCGATTTTTTTCTCTGGGCACATAATCATATAGCACCTGGGGGAAATTTAACTGCATTTTTTTTACCTCAAAATATAAAAGCTTTAAACCTTGATTTTTAATTTTGTAATTGCCATTTAATTGTTCAACTATTAATTTGCTGTCTGAAAAAAATTGAATTTGCCGCGGCGCAAATTTCTCTTGGGCTATTTTAAGAGCCGACAAAACCGCCTGATATTCTGCTTGATTATTGGTCGTATTTCCGATAAATTTAGAAGTTCGGAGCAATTCTTTGCCTCCCTGATTATAAAAAACAATCCCAACCGCCGCTGGTCCTGGATTGTTGTATGCTCCTCCATCTGTAAAAATAATCAACCCCTCCTGAGTTTTATCTCTCATAGGTTGATTATATTATAAATCGAATTTTTTAACAAGACGAATTTTACTATGGTGAAATATCACCCGTTCCGGCATATAAAGTATAATCGAAAATGCCTAAAATTGTACCCGTCTTCCTATCGATTTTAGCCACTAACTTCCTTCGGGTTTTGCCAAAAGTGCCAGTAGATTCTACTTTTGTGGTTCCTGTGTCAAATGGTTCAAGATTATATGATGATATTGAATAAGAAAGGGCGGCATTATTTACTTGAGAAATATATTTTATTTTCAAAGTTGACCAATTACCTATTGTAGGAACAGAACCGACTGCGCCAGTGCTGGGAGTCGAGCTCGACGGGATTAAACCTCTATCTGATTGCTCTTCACCTAAAAGTATCCATTCAATCCAACCTGTATCACCATTCCAACCTATAGCTATTGTTGACGAAATATTACTAATATCAAATTCTGCTACCTCATCCTTTGCCAAGTTTCCGGTGATTGTTCCGTCTGAATCTTTATAGCTAATATTCAAATTATAGCCAGCGCCTGTATCATCATTTAATTTCTCAAAAGGGAAAGTCTGTTCAATGCTCCGATTAAATCTAAACTCCAAAAGCCCACGCTCAATTCCAGCTTCAGCTGCTTGATAAGCAACAATCCCATCTGCATAAGCTGAGCTAATTCTTATTTCAGATAAAACAATTCTACTTACAGCTAAAGCCAAAGAGCCCACCCCAGCGATTAAAAGCATCGTGATTAGCAAGGCGGCGCCATGGTTTGATTTCGAATTTCGAATTTCGAATTTCGAATTTTTTTTAATATCCATATTTATATCCATAAGTCCTCAAACTAACTGTTGTTTTTAAAGTTAAAGTATCTTTTTCTACAACTCTCTCGCCTGGCGCATTTTCAACTGTCATTTCAATTGTAATATAAGGCTGCCTATCAGAACCAGTACCTGGTATCCCGGGGGTTGCAGCGACAGGATAGTATCCCTTAAACTCTAAATTAGTTACTTTTACACTATCAGGAGAAGTTAATGTACTCAAATTTTCCTCTTCATCTTGAAAATAAATAGCAGAACCCTCTGTAGAACTCTCTAACCAAAATTGTAATGGTGAATCCTCCGGACATTGCCCGACAGTGCCACATAACACTAACCTTGAATTAGAGTCGTAAATACCAAGGCCCCTAACATTTTCACTCCTAATTGTTTTTATTATCTTTTCCATTGCGTATCTTGCTTCTTGTTGGGTTGTCCAGAAAGCGGATGCTTTCATTTTAGCACCGACTGACGAACTAAAAATCGCTGTCCCAGCCACCACCACTAACAAGAATATATACGAGGCAATTAAAATCTCAACCAAGGTAAAGCCCCGATTAGTTTGTCGTTTGTCGTTTGTAGTTTGTAGTTTTTTCATTATTCTCCAGAATCGGTTACGAGCTTAGGGTTGGAGGTTGCTTAAGCGAGTAAGAAACCTTAAATTTTTTCTTTAGTATATCATCCAATCTGTTATTGTTGAATTTATGGTTACATCTCTTTGTTTTCCATAATCATCCCATCGGACTTTTACTTCGATATCGGCTGCTCTTTCTTTTAATACATCGGATAGATCAGAGTTTGTTGGATTTGTAATTCTTATTTCGCGAGTAAAACTAACCTTATTAAGGATAATAGTTTTGTCACCTGATATTAATTCCCATTTATCTGTTGTGGTATCTTGATCCAAATACCTGCTATTGCCACCACTATCGTCTATCCCGGAATTCCAACCAGTGTTTTTATTTTCATCAACCCAATTAGAATCTCTGATATTTTTTACTAATTCTACCCCCTCTTGGGATAAATAAGCTGCCTGTAACCTATGTTTATTAATAACCACTGACCTTAAAGCCATATTGCCCAAGATAACAACGCCACCAGCAAAAATAGCAATAATTCCTGAAGCAACTAATGCCTCTAAAATTCCAAAACCAGATTTAGTAGTGGGTAGTTTCTTATTTTTTTTCATTTTTTTTAAAAATTCTCCTCTGTTGTAATCTTACAAGAATCTAAATTTATCCGGATTGTCGCTAGTTCGCCCACTTCGTTTTGAAAAACATAATCCTTTTTACCGGTTTTATTTGGTTGCCAAGCATAATAACAATCACCGCTTGGGATTTTAAAAATGATTGTTCCCTGTTCTTCGTTATTAATAATATTCAAAGTTCCACTTCCCGCAACATAACTAATATCTTTGGGTAGATATCCTGTTTCAATCGGACTGGATTCATTTCCTAATTGTGCTGTGGGTACATCTCCTGTATAATCAACAGCTCCCATTTTAATTTCATATTTTATGCCCTTTGGACCATCCGGATAAAAAACAAACCTATAATAAGGAAAATTTTTTTCATCCTCAGGATTTATATCTGTATGCTGAGGCGCCAAAGCATAACTTTGGACTTGCAATATTTTTTCTTTTATTTCTTGGGCTGCCATTTTCAATTCGTTGCGCCGGGCAAATTGCCGATGCTGGGGAATATAAAACAAAACTAACAAAATCACAATTGTTAAAACAACCAAAAGTTCAACAAAAGTGAAACCT